>Ga0207882_1000421_pt1 | contig 11485 bp, 11 predicted proteins | sample MalvirmetaMSP103_FD_184228 | JGI IMG/M metagenome (GOLD analysis project Ga0207882, IMG submission 184228) | Marine viral communities from the Deep Pacific Ocean - MSP-103 (SPAdes) | ecosystem: Environmental > Aquatic > Marine > Oceanic | place: Pacific Ocean | collected 2011-05-15 | reverse complement strand
CGGCACCGCCTATGACCCGCCGATGGATCCGCTTGAGGTGATCCATGAGGATCACGAGGTGCTGATCGTCTGCAAACCGGCGGGGCTTCTCTCCGTGCCGGGCAAGGGCGATCACCTTTCCGATTGCCTGCTGGCCCGTGTGCAGGAGGCTTATCCGATGGCGCTTTTGGTGCATCGGCTCGACCGCGACACCTCGGGCGTCATGGTCTTTGCGCTGACGCCGCACGCCCAGCGCCATCTCGGGCTGCAATTCGAGAAACGCCAGACCAAAAAGACTTATATTGCCCGGGTGCAGGGGCGGCTCGAACCCGCGACCGGCACCGTCGACCTTCCCCTGATCGTCGATTGGCCGAACCGGCCGCGCCAGATGGTGGATCACGAAAACGGGCGGCAGGCGGTGACCGACTGGCGCGTGATGCGCGCGACGGAAATTGAGAGCCGGGTGCGGCTCAGTCCCAAGACCGGGCGCAGCCACCAGTTGCGCGTGCACATGCTGGCGCTGGGACACCCGATCCTGGGCGATCCGTTCTATGCGCAAGGGGAGGCGCGGGATCACCCGCGCCTGATGCTGCATTCCGAGACGCTGCAATTTCGCCATCCCGATGGCGGGCGCGGCATGCGCTTTACCGCCAAGGCGCCGTTCTAGGCGAAAAAGGCCTTGAGCGCGTCGACCTCCATGGGCCGGATCTCGTGGCCGCCGGGGTGCCAGGCTTGGGTGACACTCGCACCCTGCGCCTCCAGATAGGTGAGGAAGCTCTGCGTCTGCGGCTCGGGACAGATCGGGTCGCGCTCGCCCGCGGTGACGAGGATGCGGCGGCCCTTCAGGCCCGGCTGCGGCGCCGGGTCCCATGGGATCAGCGGGTGAAGCAGCACCATTTCCTCAAAGAGGTCGGACCGCTCCAGCGCCATGGCGGCGAGGATGTTCGCGCCGTTTGAATAGCCGAGACCAACGACGCGCCTTGCGCCTGTGCGGGCGATCTCGGCCTCGACAAAGCGGATCAGCTCGTCGCGCCGCCGCCCGAGGTCATCCATGTCGTAGACGCCTTCGCCGGTGCGGCGGAAGTAGCGCAGCGCGCCGCCCTCGTTCACCTCGCCGCGCGGCGAAACAACATGCGCGCCCCGGATCAGCTGAGTGCCGAGGCGGTGGAACTGGTGCTCGTCGCCCCCGGTGCCATGGAAGGTGAACACCAGGGGCGCGCCCGGCTGCCCTTGGGTGCGGGCGGCATGGTAGCTCATGCGCCGTCGCCCAAAGGCTCTAAGCGGCGCTCGATGTCGGCGCGCAGATGCTCGTGCTGCGATGGCAGTTTCAACGCCTTGCCCAGATGCGCGCGCTCCTCGTCGCGGTCGAATCCCGGCTCGTTTGTCGCCACCTCGAACAGCACGCCGCCGGGGCTGCGAAAATAGATGGCATGGAAATAGTCACGGTCGATCTGCGGCGTGGTGGGCCAGCCGTTCTCGGCCAGCATTCGGGCCACTTCGGCCTGCGCCGCGCGGTTCTCGACGGCAAAGGCGATGTGGTGCACCGAGCCCGCGCCCTGCGCCGCGCGTGGGGCCGCCGGATCGACCCGGATGTCGATGCGGTGCGCCGGGTTGCCGCCCGCGATCTCGTAGCGGGTCAGCGCGCCATCAGACTGCGCCTCGCGATAGCCCATGAACTGCAACAGCTCGACCGTCGCAGCCTTGTCGCGCAAAAGCATCTCAACCGAGTGAAAGCCGCGGATCGCGATATCCCGCGCCACGCCACCGCCGGTCCATGGCGCGCGGTCATCGCCTTTGGTCTCGACGAGAGCCAGCCGTTCGCCATCCGGCCCATCGAACAGCAGGCGCTGCGCGCCGAAGGCGGTGTCGCGAGTTACGCCATTGACATGGCGCTCGCGCAGGCGGCTCTCCCACGCATCGGCTGCCCCTTCGGGGATCGCAAAGGTCGTGATCGCCACCTCGCCCGCACCGCGACGGCCCCGGCCGGCATGGGGAAAGGGAAAATAGGTCATCACCGTACCTGGCGTGCCGATCTCGTCGGCGTAATAGAGATGATAGACGTCGGGCGCGTCGAAATTGACCGTTTTCTTGACCCGGCGCAGGCCAAGCGTGTCGGTAAAGAAGGCGTTGTTGGCGCGGGCCCCCGACGCCATCGAGGTGACGTGGTGAAGGCCCCGGATCTGGGTCAGCATGGCTTGGCTCCTTTGGTGTCGGGCCTTAGATAGCGCGGCTGCGCCCGATCACTACTCCCGCTGCGAGCGCGGAGAGGGTGCAAGGCCGCACAGCCTTGGGGATCGCGCCCCGCGAACACCGGTCGTTCCGTATATGGGAGAGAGAAGGGGCACGCTCGGGCACGCCCCCTCTCGCGTTCATTCGGCGGCGTCGAGGCCCCAACCGGAGATCGCCTTCACTTCGAGGAACTCCTCGATGCCCCAGATGCCGCCCTCGCGCGCGCGGCCTGATTGCCCCACGCCGCCGAAGGGCGCGCCCGCGCCGCGCGATTTCCCGTTCATCTCGACCATGCCCGCATGCAGCGCCAGAGCCAGCCGGTTGCGCCGCGCCGGATCGGCGGACTGGACATAGTTGGTCAGACCGTAAGGCGTGTCGTTGGCGATCTCGATCGCCTGCGCCTCGTCTTCGAAGGGCATGATCGACAGCACGGGGCCGAAGATCTCCTCGCGCGCGACGGTCATCTCGGGGGTCACGTCGGCAAAGACCGTGAGCCGCACGAAGAAGCCGCGATTGACGCCTTCGGGCAGGCCGGGGCCGCCCGCGACGAGACGCGCGCCTTCCTTGATGCCGGTCTCGATCAGGCCTTGCACCTTGTCCCACTGCGCCTTGTTGACCAGCGGGCCGATATGGCGGCCGGGCTGGCTCGCCGGGCCCACGGCGGTCTCCTGCGCGGTGCGGCCCGCGATCTCCACCGCCGCGTCGTAGAACGACCGCTCGACCAGCATCCGGGTCGGCGCGTTGCACGACTGGCCGGTGTTCTGCATGCAGTGCCGCACGCCGCGCACCACCGCCGCTTCGCCCGCATCGGCAAAGATCAGGTTGGCTCCTTTTCCCCCTAGCTCCAGCGTCACCCGCTTGAGCGTTTCGGCGGCGGCCTTGGAGATCGCGCGACCGGCGCGGGTCGAGCCGGTGAAGGAGATCATCTGCACGTCCTCGTGGGTCGACAGCTGCGTGCCGACGCCCGCGCCGTCGCCGTTGACGAGGTTGAACACCCCCGGCGGCACGCCTGCCGCATCGAGCATCTCGGCGAAGACGATCGACGATAGCGGCGCCTCCTCGGACGGCTTGAGCACCACGGTGCAGCCCGCGAGCAGCGCCGGGATTACCTTGAGCGTGACCTGGTTCATCGGCCAGTTCCACGGGGTGATCAGCCCGACAACGCCGATCGGCTCGAGCGAGATCATCGTGTCGGGCGCGTGACTGCCCAAGGGGCGCAGCCATTCGATTTCGTCGAAGGCGCGCAAGAAGTTCTTGAGGTGCCAGGGCAGGGATGTCGCCTGGTTGGAGCGGGCGAAATCGATCGGCGCGCCCATCTCGAGGCTCATCGCCTGCGCGAGATCCTCCTCGCGCGCCTCGTAATGCGCGAGGATGCGCTCGACCACGGCGCGGCGTTCGGCGGGCGGCGTCGCGCGCCAGCGGGGGCCCGCGCGCTTGGCGGCGGCGACGGCGGCGTCGGTGTCGGCCCGGTCGCCCAGCGAGATCACCGCGCAGGTCTCTTCGGTCGAGGGATCGATGACGGTGCAGTCGCGTGCCGCCGCGGGCGCGCGCCATTGGCCGTCGATGTAGAAGTCGCGTTTCTCGATCATGGGAACTCCTCCGTATCGCCGCGCAGAGTGTCACCGCCCCCCTCGACCCGCAAGCTATGGCGAGCGGGGGCGGGGCTTCCTATGTAGTCCGGGTAAACAGTAAAACCGGAGGCGAACATGGCCCTGCGCATCAACGACGACATCCCGAACCTCACCGTGACCACGGATCAGGGCAGCTTTGCGCTGCACGACTGGATCGGCGACGATTGGGCGATCATCTTCAGCCACCCCAAGGATTTCACCCCCGTTTGCACCACCGAATTCGGTGCCGTCGCCCGGCTCGACGCCGAATGGAAGAAACGCGGCACCAAGGTGCTCGGCGTTTCCGTCGATGGCGTGGAGGAGCATGTCCGCTGGAAGCGTGACATCGAGACCGCCGGTGGCGTCGCGCCGCAGTTTCCGATCATTGCGGATGACGGTCTGGAAATCTCCAAGGCTTTCGACATGCTGCCTGCCGAGGCCTATCTTCCCGATGGCCGCACCCCAAACGACAGCGCTACCGTGCGCGCGGTCTTCATCATCGGCCCCGACAAGAAGCTCAAGCTGTCGATGACCTACCCGATGACGGTGGGGCGCAACTTCGGCGAGGTGCTGCGCGCGCTCGACGCGTTGCAGCTTTCGACCGGCAAGGGCGTGGCGACGCCCGCCGACTGGCAGGTTGGTCAGGACGTGGTGATCCCGGCGACGCTCTCGGACGACGACGCCAAGGCCAAGTTCGGTGAGTTCAAGACCGTGCTGCCTTATCTGCGGATGACCAAGGCGCCGCAGTAAGCCACCCGGACCACCAAGGGCGCCCATCGCGGGCGCCCTTGTCGTGTTGTCAGGCGACGACCACGGTCGTGCCGACCAGCACCCGGGTATAAAGGTCCTCGACATGCTCGTTGATGAGACGCACGCAGCCCGAGGAGAACTTGCGACCCATGGTCCATGGCTGCGGCGTGCCATGGATGCGGTAGTAGGTGTCGCGACCGTTCTGGTAGAGATAGAGCGCGCGCGAGCCCAAGGGGTTGCGCGCGTGTCCGCCCGGCAGCCCGCCGGAATAGGGGCCGTAAACCGCGGGCTCGCGGCGGATCATGTTGGCCGTCGGGGTCCATGACGGCCATTCGGCCTTGCGCGCCACCTGCGCCGTGCCCGCGAAATTGCGCCCCGCTGCGCCAAGCGCCACCACATAGCGGATCGCCCGGCCATCGCCCAAGGTCCAGTAGAGCTTGTTCTGGGCGATGCGTACATGAACCTGCCCGGCGGGCAGCGCCTCGTTCACGTTGATTTCGGTGGGAAGCCACTCTCGTGGAATGGTGACCACGCGGGGAGGGGCTGCCAGCACCGGGCCGGTCGTCACCGTCGCGGCCGCGGCCGCAAGAACGCCTCGTCTCGTCAGTTTCATGCCTGCTCCTGTTCGGGCTCTTCGACCCGTTCCGCCTCTCGACGCGATCATTTAACACTGATTCGCTTCTACACGGTTAATGCAAAGGGGCAGCCCGATCGGACCGCCCCCAAGTCATGCCTCGTCGAAGGCTCAGAAACGGTAGGACACGCCCAGCGCAAGCCAAGGATAGGCCTTCACCGCTGACAGGTCGTCTTCGAGCTGCTGCGCCTCGATCTCCAGATCCCGCATCGGCACGTTTTCGCCATCGACATCGACATTGATGCCGCCGACCACGATCGCGCCGATCTCGGCATCGAAGGCCCAGCCGCGACCGAACCGCTTCTCGTAGCCCACCGCGAGCATGGGAGCGACGTTGTTCTCGAAGGTGAGCTCGGTCTCGATCGAGGCGTTGCTGTATTCGTTGTCGCCCACCTCGATGGTCTCGGCCCCGGTGGCCCGCGCCGCGCCCACGATGTCGGTGTTGCTGAAGAACAGGCCGCCCGACAGGCGCAGGCCGGTCTGGTTGGGATAGTAGTCCGCAAGCGCCGCGATGCCGCCGACCGACAGGTCGATGTCGTAATCCACGTCATCGCCTTCCTCGGAAAAGCTCTGACCCGGAATGCCGGTGAGCAGGCCGCGCGCGCGCAGCGTCGGCATCGCCTCGTAGCTGGCGGAGGCGTAGCCCCCCAAGGTCGAGATGCCGAAGCCGACGGCGGCGCCGTCGATGTCCTGAGCGGAGGCGGAGCCCGCGAGGAGGAGAAGGGCGCCGCTCAGGGTGAGGGGACGAAACATGTGGGGTAGATCCTTGTGGTTTGAAAGCTCGCCCTTCTGGTCCGGCGGGGCGAGGCGGTTCAACCGAAAGGGGTGTCATCCCGAAATGGTCACAATTTCGTGTGTCATCTGTGCCGCTTTGATCCGGCACGAAAAAAAGGGGCCCGAAGGCCCCTTTCCCGATCTTGTATGCGTCAGGCTCACTCGGCCTGCGCGTCTTCCTTGGCTTCCTCGCCAGTCTCCTGGTTCACGACCTTCATCGACAGGCGCACCTTGCCGCGATCGTCGAAGCCCAGAAGCTTGACCCAGACTTCCTGGCCTTCCTTGAGCACATCCGAGGGATGGTTCAGGCGGCGGTTCTCGATCTGGGAAACGTGCACGAGGCCGTCGCGCTTGCCGAAGAAGTTCACGAAGGCGCCGAAGTCCACGAGCTTCACGACCGTACCCTTGTAGACCTTGCCCTCTTCGGGCTCGGCCACGATCGAGTAGATCATGTCATAGGCCTTCTGGATCGCCTCGCCATTGGCCGAGGCGATCTTGATCACGCCGTCATCGTTGATGTCGACCTTGGCGCCCGAAACCTCGACGATCTCGCGGATCACCTTGCCGCCCGAGCCGATCACTTCGCGGATCTTGTCGGTCGGGATCTGCATCGTCTCGATGCGCGGCGCGTGAACCGAGAAGTCCGCCGCGCCCGAGAGTGCCTTGTTCATCTCGCCCAGGATGTGCAGACGACCGGTCTTGGCCTGCGCCAGCGCCTTTTTCATGATCTCGGGCGTGATGCCCGCGACCTTGATGTCCATCTGAAGCGAGGTGATGCCGGCCTCGGTGCCGGCGACCTTGAAGTCCATGTCGCCCAGGTGATCCTCGTCGCCGAGGATGTCGGTCAGCACCGCGTAGGAGCCGTCCTCTTCAAGCACGAGGCCCATCGCCACACCGGCCACGGCCGATTTCAGCGGCACGCCCGCATCCATCATCGCCAGAGAGCCGCCGCAGACCGACGCCATCGAGGACGAGCCGTTCGATTCGGTGATCTCAGACACCAGGCGGATGGTGTAGGGGAAGTCGGTCGCGGCGGGCAGGACCGCCTGCAGCGCGCGCCATGCCAGCTTGCCATGGCCGATCTCGCGACGGCCCGGCCCGCTGACGCGGCCCACTTCGCCCACCGAGTAGGGGGGGAAGTTGTAGTGCAGCAGGAAGTTGGATTTGAAGTTGCCGTGCAGCGCGTCGATGAACTGCTCGTCATCACCGGTGCCGAGCGTGGTCACGACCAGCGCCTGCGTCTCACCGCGGGTGAACAGCGCCGAGCCATGGGTGCGCGGAAGCAGGCCGGTCTCGGCCACGATGTCACGCACCGTGTCGAGGTTGCGACCGTCGATGCGGTTGCCCTTCTTCACGACGTCGCCGCGCAGCACCGAGGATTCGAGCTTCTTGAAGGCGGAGCCGAGGTTCGCGTCCTCAAGCTGTTCTTCGGAAAGCTGGGCCTTGATGTCGTCGCGCGCCTTGGCGACGGCGGTGGTGCGCTCTTGCTTGTCGGTGATGGCGAAGGCGGCGCGCATCTTGTCCTCACCGGCGGATTTCACGGCCTCATAGAGCGCCGAGTAATCCGGGGGGGTGAAGTCGAAGGGCTCCTTGGCGCATTCTTCGGCCAGATCGATGATCAGGTCGATGACGGGCTGGATCTGCTCATGGGCGAAGGTCACGGCGCCGAGCATCTCTTCCTCGGTCAGCTCGTAGGCCTCGGACTCGACCATCATGACCGCGTCCTTGGTGCCCGCGACGATCAGGTCGAGGCGCTGCTCGGGGTTCGAGCGCAGGTTCTGCATGTCGTCGACGGTCGGGTTCAGCACGTATTCGCCGTCGACGAAGCCGACGCGGGCACCGGCGATCGGGCCCATGAAGGGCGCGCCCGAGATCGTCAGCGCGGCGGAGGCCGCGATCATCGCGACGACGTCGGGGTCGTTGACGAGGTCATGGCTGAGAACGGTGCACATCACGAGCACTTCGTTCTTGAAGCCGGGGACGAAAAGCGGGCGGATCGGGCGGTCGATCAGGCGCGCGGTCAGCGTCTCCTTCTCGGTCGGACGCGCCTCGCGCTTGAAGAAGCCGCCCGGGATCTTGCCGGCGGCGTAGTATTTTTCCTGGTAGTGGACGGTCAGGGGGAAGAAGTCCTGACCCGGCTTCGGCGCCTTGGCGAAGGTGACGTTGGCCATCACGCTGGTTTCGCCCAGCGTTGCGATGACCGAGCCGTCGGCCTGGCGCGCGACCTTGCCGGATTCCAGCGTCAGCGTCTCTTCGCCCCACTGGATCGATTTTTTCACGTCGTGAAACATCGTCTTTTCCATTCTGGCCCGACCTTCGGGCCCTTGTGCCCCCCTAATGCGTGAACAGTCCCTGGGGGCGGGTTGCGGAGGGGCCGGATGCCCCTGGCTCTCGAAGTGTCCGTGGCGCGGGTCGAGCCCGGTCCGCGCCATCCCGGATAGCAAAGGGACCGCACCCGAGGGCGCGGTCCCGAAACCTTAGCGGCGGATGCCGAGGCGGCCGATCAGGGCCTGGTAACGCTCGACGTCCTTGTTCTTCACGTAGTCGAGAAGCTTGCGGCGACGGGCGACCATCTTGAGAAGGCCACGGCGACCGTGGTTGTCCTTCTTGTGGGTCTTGAAGTGCTCGGTCAGGGTCGCGATGCGCGAGGTCAGGATCGCGACCTGCACCTCGGGCGAACCGGTGTCGCCTTCCTTGGTGGCGAATTCGCTGACGACCTTGGCCTTGTCTTCCACGGTGATCGACATCGGGGTCTCCTTTTCGGGATGAGGGTGATGGCGCAAGCCGGGATGTCGTCCAGCAGGGCCCATGGAGCACCGTCTCCATATAGGGAGGCGGATGCGTGCCCATAGGGGAAATCGCCCAAAAAGGAAAGCGGAATGCTGCATCCAACCGGGGTGTCAGTCGTCAGACCGCCTATTCGGTCAGAAGCACGACCGCGCCCTCGTCAAGCCTGCTCAGACCGTCGAGCCGGGCCAGCGCCACACCGTCGGCGCGCAGCAAGAGCCCCTCGGGAACCGTCTCGACCGTCAACTCGGGCGCGGGGCCTTGCGGATGCAGCACCATGATCTGGTCCTGCGTGACATCGAAATCGGCGATCACCGCCGCTTCGCCTGCCTCGGCGCTGCGCAGCGCGAAAAGATCGCCCGCCATGCCGCCATGCGCCATGTCGCCCGCGCCGATGTGGATCTCGTCCGCGCCGTCACCGCCGTTGAGCCAATCACCCGCCCCGTCGCCCGTGCCGACCAGACGGTCATCACCGGCGCCGCCATGCAGCACGTCGCGGCCGGCCCCGCCGTCGAGCCTGTCATCGCCCAGATCGCCCGACAGCGCGTCGTCGCCCGCAGACCCCCAGAGCGCGTCGGCCCCGTCGCCCCCCTGAAGCCTGTCGTTGCCAGCACCGCCCTGGATCACGTCGTCGCCGATATGACCCCACAGCCGGTCGTCGCCGTCGCCGCCCCACAAGGTGTCGCCGCCGCGCCCGCCATGCATCTCGTCATCCTGCGCGCCACCATGGGCCCAGTCGTCGCCGTCGCGCAGATCGACGTGATCGGCACCCGCACCGGCCCGCACGTCGTCCTCGTCCTCGCTGCCGAAGATCACGTCCGGCATGTCAGTGCCCATTTCGGAAAGACGCTGCGGCGGGGCGGAGGGGGTTGATGCGGTGCGGGATGCGTTGGTCGCGGCGCTGTCGCGGGGGAGGTCGGCGGGCTCACCGTCGGAACCTTCGTCGTTCCCGTATCCAAGCGCCGTGTCGAGAGGGACGGTCTTTCCTGCCTGCGGCTCATCGTCCTCGGGCAGGCCGGGCTCGGTTCCCAGCACGTCGGGAGGCAGCAGTGCCGCCCCGGCCAAGGCAAGTCCGAGCAGTCCGAAAAGGGCGATCATGGTGGTCTCCGCGGCGAGGGCGAAGATCCGTGTAGCACGGTCGTGCCCCGATGCGGCGCGAAACCGGGGCGCAGGGTTAATCCCAGAAGGTCAGCGGTTGGCGCCGGGTTGCCACAGCACGTCGGCGCGGCCACCGTCATTGGCAACGCGGGAGGCCACGAAGAACCAGTCCGAAAGGCGGTTGAGATAGCGCGTCGCATCGGCGTTCACCGGTTCGGCCCAGCCCAGCGCCACAGCCAGACGTTCGGCCCGGCGCGATACGGTGCGGCACAGGTGCAGATGCGCAGCCAGCGCCGACCCGCCCGGCAGCACGAAGCTGCGCAGCGGCTCCAGATCGGCGTTCATCGCGTCGATCTCGCGCTCCAGCCGGTCGGTCTGGGCCGCGACCATGCGCAGCACCGGATGCTTGGCTTCGGCGTCGCGAGAGGGGTCGGGGCGGCACAGATCGGCGCCCAGATCGAACAGATCGTTCTGGATCCGGCCCAGAGCCGCGTCCATCTCGGCGGTCGCGTGCAGCCGCGCGAGGCCGATCGCGGCGTTGGTCTCGTCAACCGTGCCATATGCCTCGACCCGCAGGTCGTCCTTGGCGACGCGGCTGCCGTCCCCGAGGGCGGTGTCGCCCTTGTCGCCGGTGCGCGTGTAGATCCGGTTCAGCACGACCATCAGCTTGCCCCCCGCAGGAAGACGTAGAGCAGGATCAGAAGCACCGCCACGAACTGCGCGCCGATGCGCCAGCGCATGATGCGGTTGGCGTGCTTGCGGTTGAAATCGCCGCCCTTGCCGAAGGTGCCGACCCCGAACATCAGGATACCGGCAACGATCAGGACGGCGAGGATGACAAGAACGAGGAGCGGGTCTTGCAGCATGGCGGGCCTTTCGAGGTTCTCTCACCATCTAGGGGGCGTGGCGGTCAAAACAAAGCGGGCGCGGTGTCGCGGGCCTTCTTGTTTCGGTTCCGTCAGCCCCGGGCCACGACCCAATCGAGGGCGCGCGTGGACAGGAGCCGCCGCAGCGTGCCCGACAGGTAGGTGGGCGTGGTGACGTAGTAGCGCGGGCGCGGGCGCTTGGCCTCCAGCGCATGAACGAGCTTTTCGGCCACGGCCTCGGGCGGCAGCTCGAACCGGTCCGGGCCGCGTTCCTCGTAGAGCCGGTGCAGGAGGCCTTCGTATTCGTCGCGCCGGGCCGAGTTCCTCCAATCCACCCACCGCTCGAAATGCAGGATCGAATTGGCGCGAATCCGCGAGGTGACGGGGCCGGGCTCGATCAGGCTGACATGAATGCCGCTGCCCGCCATCTCGAGCCGCAGCACGTCCGACAGCCCCTCCAGCGCGAACTTGGTCGCGACATAGGCGCCGCGCCATTTCACCCCGACCAGCCCCAGCACCGAAGAGCAGTTGACGATCCGCCCATGGCCCTGCGCCCGCATCACCGGGATCGCGCGGGTCGTCAGGTCGTGCCAGCCGAACAGGTTGGTCTCGAAGATCTCGCGCAGCGCCTCGCGCGGCAGATCCTCGACCGCCCCGGGGCAGGCGAAGGCCCCGTTGTTGTAAAGTGCGTCGAGCCGCCCACCGGTGGCTTCGAGCACCTGATCCAGCCCCGAGGCCACGCTGTCAGGGTCGGCGTA
>Ga0207882_1000419_pt1 | contig 11530 bp, 11 predicted proteins | sample MalvirmetaMSP103_FD_184228 | JGI IMG/M metagenome (GOLD analysis project Ga0207882, IMG submission 184228) | Marine viral communities from the Deep Pacific Ocean - MSP-103 (SPAdes) | ecosystem: Environmental > Aquatic > Marine > Oceanic | place: Pacific Ocean | collected 2011-05-15 | reverse complement strand
AGTGGCCGAGGTCCGGCCCGGCACGGAAACCTCCCGCGCCGGGCCTGCGGCTTCACAGCTTCTCGGTCAGTTCGGGCAGCACCTCGAACAGATCTCCGACGAGGCCGTAGTCGGCGACCTGGAAGATCGGCGCCTCCTCGTCCTTGTTGATGGCGACGATGACCTTGCTGTCCTTCATCCCCGCGAGATGCTGGATCGCGCCCGAGATGCCGACCGCGACGTAGAGCGCGGGGGCCACGACCTTGCCGGTCTGCCCGACCTGCCAGTCGTTCGGCGCGAACCCTGAATCCACTGCCGCGCGGCTCGCGCCGACGGCGGCGCCGAGCTTGTCGGCGAGGGTCTCGATCAGCGCGAAGTTCTCCTGCGATCCGACCCCGCGCCCGCCCGAGACCACGATGCCCGCGGAGGTCAGCTCCGGCCGGTCGCTCTCGGCGAGCTTGTCCTCGACCCAGGACGACAGGCCGGGATCGGCGGCCGCCGCCACGTCCTCGACCGGGGCCGACCCGCCCTCGCCCGCGGGCTCGAAGCCGGTGGTGCGGATCGTGAAGACCTTGGTCGCGTCGCGCGATTTCACCGTCTGCACCGCGTTGCCAGCATAGACGGGGCGGTCGAACGAGCCATCCTCGTGGAGCGCCAGCACGTCGGGGATGATCATCACGTCCAGAAGCGCGGCCACACGCGGCATGATGTTCTTGGCGTCCGTCGTGGCAGGAGCCGCCACGTGTTCGTGCCCCTCGGCCAGCTGCGCCACCAGTGCGGCGACCGGCTCGGCGAGGCGGTGCGAATAGAGCGCGTCCTCGGCGCAGAGCACGCGGGCCACGCCCTCGATCTTCGCCGCCGCTTGGGCGGCGTCCTTGGCCTTGGCGCCGACGCAAAGCAGCGTCACGTCGCCCAACGGCGCCACGGCGGCGACGGCGCGCGCGGTGGCGTCGTGGTTCAGCTCGCCATCGGTGACCTCGGCCAGAAGCAACACGCCCATCACACCACCCCCAGATCTTTGAGTTTCTCGACCAGATCATCGACCGAGCCGACTATCATCCCCGCCTTGCGCTCCGGCGGCTCGGCGGTCCTGACCACCTCGAGCCGCGGGCTCACGTCGACGCCGTAATCGGCGGGCGTCTTCTCGTCCAAGGGCTTCTTCTTGGCCTTCATGATGTTGGGCAGCGACGCGTAGCGCGGCTCGTTCAGCCGCAGATCCACGCTGACGATCGCCGGCAGCTTGACCGAGATCGTCTGCAGGCCGCCGTCGACCTCGCGCGTCACCTGCGCGCTCTCGCCGTCGATCTTCACCTCCGACGCGAAGGTCGCCTGCGACCAGCCCAAAAGCGCCGAGAGCATCTGCCCGGTGGCGTTCATGTCGTTGTCGATCGCCTGCTTGCCGCAGAGCACGAGCCTGGGCTCTTCCGCTTCGACGATCTTCGACAGGATCCGGGCTACCGCCAGCGGCTCGATGTCCTGCGCCGGATCGTCGGCGGCCACCACGAGGATCGCGCGATCCGCACCCATCGCCAGCGCCGTGCGCAGCGTCTCCTGCGCCTGCTTCACACCGATCGACACCGCGATCACTTCCGACGCGGTGCCCGCCTCCTTGAGACGGATCGCCTCCTCGACCGCGATCTCGTCGAACGGGTTCATCGACATCTTCACGTTCGCCAGATCGACGCCCGAGCCATCCGACTTCACGCGCACCTTCACGTTGTAGTCGATCACCCGCTTCACGGGGACTAGGATCTTCATGCTCGCTCTTTCTCCTGATGGTCACTCATGTGCCGCGCCGGATCGCCAGTCTGCCTCGCCGTCGTGATAGACGGATCTTTCACGAGGGCTCGCCCGCAGCGAGGATGGTCCGCGCGCGGATGCGGACCGGCTCGTCGACCATCGCCCCATCGACCGCGACCGCGCCGTCGCCCGCGGCCAGCACCCGGCGTGCCCAGTCGCGTTCGGCGTCGCTCGGCAGAAACTCGGCGATCGTCGGCGCGACCTGCTTGGGGTGGATGCACAGCTTGCCCGTCATGCCGTGATCGCGCGCGTGGCTCGCGTCGCTGCGGGTGATCTCGGGGTCCGACAGGTCGGTCGTCACGCCGTCCACCGGGGCCGCGATGCCCGCAAGCCGCGAGGCCAGCACCAGCTCGGCCCGAGCGGGCTGCAGGATCTCGCGCAGATGCGCGCAGCCCAGATCGGCGCAGTAGTCGATCGACCCGAAGACGAGCCGGGCGACGCCCTGCGCGGCGGCAATGGTGCGCGCGTTGGCCAAACCCTGCGCGCTTTCGACCAGCGCCAGAAGCGGCATCTGACCGCCAAGCTGCCGGTGCACTTCCGACACCGTCTCGGGCGTTTCGGATTTCGGCAGCATGACCGCCGCCACCCCGAGGGCGCGGAGTGCCGCGAGGTCGGCGTCGTGCCACTCGGTCCCGATGGCGTTGACGCGCACGATCACCGGCAGGTCCGTGAAGCGCGTATCAAGTGCGGCGCGGGCCGCTTCCTTGTCCTCGCGCGCCACCGCGTCCTCAAGATCGAGGATCACCGCATCGGCCCCCGAAGCCGCCGCCTTGGCGAAGCGTTCGGGCCGGTTGGCAGGCACGAAGAGAAAGCTGCGAAGCGTCGAGACATCTACCATCGGGCACGCGCCTCCATTGCCAGCGGACCGGCGTCGCGCGCGGTCCAAAGCCGCAGCGCGTCGCCCTCATCCTCGGCGTTCAGGGTGAAATCATGGGTGTCGAACAGCGGCGAGAGGCTGCGGAACTCGAACCCTGCGGGCGGTGCGCCGCGGATCTCCTGCGCCAGCTGCACCAGCATCGTCGCCTGCATCGGGCCATGCACGATGAGGCCGGGATAGCCTTCCTCTTTGCGCGCATAGGCCCCGTCGTAATGGATGCGGTGGCCGTTGAAGGTCAGCGCGGAATAGCGAAACAACAGGGTCGGCGTGGCCGCTATGGGCCGGCAATGGTGCCCTTCCGGCGCGGTGGGCGCGCTTGGTGCCTCGGGCGTCGTCGCCTGCGCCATGCGGTAGACGATATCCTGCCGCTCGGTCAGCGCGCGCCTTCCGCCGCTCTCGACATGATGCGTGACGGTGACGAAGCACAATGGCCCGCTGCGGCCCTCCTTCAGCACGACATCCTCGATCACCGAGCGGCGGCGCACCGCCTCGCCGATCCGGATCGGCGCGTGAAACTCCAGCGCGCCCCCGGCCCACATGCGGCGGGGCAGGGGGACGGGCGGCAGGAAGCCACCGCGTTCGGGATGCCCGTCGGGGCCAAGCTCGGCGGTCGGGGCCGCGGGCTGTCCGAGGCACAGATGGATCATCAATGGCGCTTCGGCCCCGTCGTCGATCGGCGAGCTTCGGTCGAAGGTGGCTTTGAACCGCTGCACCAGCGCGCCGGTCAGCAGCTCGGCCTGCACCTCCTCGCGGCCGATCCAGCCGCGCAGATGGTCGATGTCGAGATCCATGCTCAGCCCTCCTGCGCGTTGAGACCGGGTACTGCGCCGAGCGCGCGCGCCGCACCGTCGAAGAGCGGCGCAGGCGCGGGATAGGCGACCGGGCCGTTCGGCGTCTCGACGATAATACGCCGCAGATGCGGATGCTCGGACAGTCCCGCCATGTCGTTCACCTGGGCCAGCGCCACATCGGCGCGCGACAATGCTTCGACCGCCTCTTGCCCCGTGCGCCGCGCGAAGGCCGCGCCCACCAGAGCATCGGTGCGCGCGCGGTTGGCGACGCGGGCGAGGTTGGTGGCGAAATCGGGGTCGGTGCCGAGCTCCTCGTCGCCCAGAAACTCGCGCGCCAGCTTGCGCCATTCGCGGTCGCTCTGAACCGAGATCAGGATCGAGCGGTCGTCACGGGTGGCGAACACGCCGTAGGGCGCAATGGACGGATGCGCGAGCCCCGCGCGGCGCGGCGTCCTGCCGCCCTCGTGGTTCAGGAGCGGCACGGTGAGCCAGTCGGCCATGACGTCGAACATGGAGATGGCGATATCGGTGCCGCGCCCGGTGAGGCCGCGTCCGATCAGCGCCTCGAGGATCGCAGCATGGGCGGTCGCGCCGGTGGCGATATCGACGATCGAGACGCCGACGCGGGCCGGCTCGTCCGGGCCACCGGTGATCGAGCAGAGCCCGGATTCGGCCTGGATCAGCAGGTCATAGGCCTTGCGGTCGGCCATCGGCCCCTCCTCGCCGTAGCCCGTGATCGAACAGGTGATGAGCCGGGGATGCGTCTCGCGCAGCCGCGCGGGCGCAAAGCCCAGCCGGGCCAGCGCGCCGCGCCTGAGGTTCTGCACCAGCACGTCCGCATCTTCGAGGTGCCGCGCCAGATCGGCCTTGCCCGCCTCGGAGGCCAGATCGAGCGTCACGGAGGTCTTGCCCCGGTTGAGCCAGACGAAATAGCTCGACTGGCCCGCCGCCACGTCGTCGTAGCCGCGCGCGAAATCGCCCTCGGGCCGCTCGATCTTGATCACCTCGGCCCCCGCATCGGCAAGGCGCGCGGTGGCGAAGGGCGCGGCCACGGCCTGTTCGATGGCCACGACCTTGAGCCCTTCGAGCGGGCGGTGCGGCGCCATCAGAACGACCTCGGCAGGCCGAGCACGTGCTCGGCCACGTAGGACAGGATCAGGTTGGTGGAGATCGGCGCCACCTGGTAGAGCCGGGTTTCGCGGAACTTGCGCTCCACGTCGTATTCGCAGGCAAAGCCGAAGCCGCCGTGAAACTGGATGCAGGCGTTGGCCGCCTCCCACGAGGCCTTGGCGGCGAGATATTTGGCCATGTTGGCCTCGGCCCCGCAGGGCTTTCCCGCATCGAACAGCCGGCTGGCCTTCTCGCGCATCAGGTTGGCGGCCTCGATCTCGATATAGGCCTCGGCTATGGGAAACTGCACGCCCTGGTTCTGGCCGATGGGACGGCCGAAGACCTCGCGCTCGGAGACGTATTTCACCACCCGGTCGGTGAACCAGTAGCCATCGCCGATGCATTCGGCCGCGATCAGCGTGCGCTCGGCGTTGAGCCCGGTCAGGATGTATTTGAACCCCTTGCCCTCCTCGCCGATCAGGTTCTCCTCGGGGATCTCGAGATTGTCGAAGAACAGCTCGTTGGTCTCGTGGTTGACCATGTTGAGGATCGGCTTGACGCTCATGCCGGTCTTCATCGCCGCCTTGATGTCGACGAGGAAAATCGACAGCCCTTCGGACTTCTTCTTCACCTCCGACAGGGGCGTGGTGCGCGCCAGAAGGATCATCAGGTCCGAATGCTGCACCCGGCTGATCCAGACCTTCTGGCCGTTGATCACGTAGCGGTCGCCCTGTTTCACGGCGGTGGTCTTGATCTTGGTGGTGTCGGTGCCGGTGGTGGGCTCGGTCACGCCCATGGACTGCAGGCGCAGCTCGCCGCTGGCGATCTTGGGCAGGTATTTCTGACGCTGTTCCTCGGAGCCGTGCCGGACCAGTGTGTTCATGTTGTACATCTGGCCGTGGCAGGCGCCCGAATTGCCGCCCGCGCGGTTGATCTCCTCCATGATCACCGAGGCCTCCATCAGCCCCAGGCCCGAGCCGCCGTACTCCTCGGGAATCAGCGCCGCCATCCAGCCCGCCCGCGTCAGCGCCTCGACGAATTCTTCGGGGTAGCCGCGCGCCTCGTCGATCCGGCGGTGGTAGGCGTCGGGAAACTCGGCGCAGAGCGCGCGCACGGCGTCGCGGATATCCTGATACTCGTCGGTGCTGGAATCGTACACGTGCTCGTCCTCCGGGATCGATCAATGCGGGGCGCTCCGCATGGCCCCATCATCGGATCGGTCGAGCCATAAGACAAATATCTGGTCGGACTTTCAGATATGCCGAAAAGGCATGAATGGCCGGGGCCCTCTCTCAGACGGGACGCTCTGCGCGGCTCTTCGTGCCCTTATGCCGGGGTCCCGGCCTGTCGGCCAAAGAGGCAGCGTTCGATCTGCCGCGCGGCCTCGGCCAGCGCGCTTGCCACGCGGTCGAGATCCTCATCGGTCTTCTGGCCCGCGATGGTGATGCTGCTCATGCCGAGGCGCGGCGATCCCTTGGCGTCGCAGGCCAGAGAGGCCGCGATGTCGAGGCCGCGATAGAGCTGGCCGCGGTCGCTGGCGGTGCCGGTCTCGCGCGCGGTCTGCACGTCGCGCCAGTAGCTCTCGAAGCTCGGCGCGTCCTGCCAGCGCACCGTCTCGAAGCCCTTACGTGTCCGGGCCTCGTCATACCCCATCGTCGCCGCGTAACAGCGCCCGATCGCGCCCGAAAAGGCCGGCAGCCGGCTGTTGCGCGCCAGCACCGCATGCAGGATGTTGGGCGCGGTGAAGCGGTCTGTCAGCACGATCCGCCCCTGCTCGGTCACCTGCCACAGCGCGATCATCACCTCGTGTTCCTGCGCGATCGCGGTGAGGGCGGGGCGGATCACGTCCGAAGGGTTCGCGCCCAGAAGCGGCGTGGCGAACTCCATCAGCCCCATGCCGATCCGGTAGGTCTTGGTCTCGGGGTCGAAGCTCAGCAGTCCCTCGTGGCTCAGCGTGCGCAGGATGTTGAAGGCCGACGAGATGTTGAGCCCGGTCTCGCGCGCGATCTGCGTCGCCCCCATGGGACGGCCGTGGGCGGCGAGCCTGCGCATGAGCGTCACTGCGTTCTGCACAGCTGGCACGGGCTTGTGTCCGGTATCGTCTGTCACGCTGTTCCCCATAAAGAATGTCGTTTACCATACAGAACACATCTGTTACCGCAAGAACGCGAGGATCTCGATCCGAGGGGGACCGCCAATGCCCGACGGCATCAAGGGCGACGTGTTCGAACCGCTTCCTATCACGGCGACGATGGTCAAGCCCATGTCATGCCATACGCTTTTCCGGGCCGCATGGCGCGCGGGGCTGATCGCGCCGACTGGGCCAAGCCGCGCGATCTTCGTGGCCGAGATACGCCCGCAATCGCCCGGATGCTGAACGCGAGAGCCGCCCGTCTGCATTTCGGCCGCGCCGCCATCGCAGCGACAGGGCGGCGGGGGGCGATGGCGGTCGTCATGTTGTCAACGCTGCTGCTCATCGTCGTGGAGTCCCGGGCGCTGACGCTGCTCGCCACGGCGGCGCTGGTGTCGTTCCTCATGCTCGGCTGGCGCCAGTTCCGTGTCGGCACATGGGTGCCCCTGCTGCTGTGCGGCGGGGCACTGGCGCTGGCGCTCTGGCGCGGCGTGGCGGCCTCGACGCTGTGGCAGGCGATGGAGCGGATGCTGTTTCTCGCATCCCTCATCGCGATGCTGGGCACGTTGCGCTCGGCCGCGGCCATCGCGCCCGAGGTGCGGCAGGCGGGGCTCTTTCTTACCAACCAACCGGCGTCGCACCGCTATCTGTCGATGACGTTCGGCGGCCATCTCTTCGGCGTGCTGATCAATTTCGGCGGGCTGGCGCTGCTGCTTGATCTCGCGCGCCGCTCGATGTCCGACGACAGCGCCACCCGTCTGCCCGCCCCGGCGCGCGAGGCGCGGCTGAGGCGTATGAGCATGGCGGTGATCCGGGGGTTTTCGATGATCTCGCTGTGGTCCCCCTTCGGTTTTGCGACCAACGCGCTGCTGATCTCGCTGCCGGGCCTGTCCTATATGGATTTCGGCCCCATCGGTTTTGCGATGTCCTTCGTCTTCGTCGCCATCGGCTGGGGCTTCGACCGCTTGGAGGGGCGCCGCTTCCAACGCCTCGGCCTGCCGCGCCCGAGCCCGCCGCCGGGCAGCTGGCGCGGCGCTGTGGTGCTCGTGGGGCATGTGCTTGCACTTGGCGCGGCGGTGTTCGCGGGCGAGGCGCTGACGCCGCTCGGGTTCCAGCAGGCGCTGATCTTCGCGGTGCCGGGCTATGCGCTCGTCTGGGCGGCGGTGACGGGTCACCGTGCCATGGGCGGCGCGGCGGCGGGGGTCGGTGCCGCCGGGCGGGCGGCATGGGCGCGGCTGTCGGATCTGGGTGCGGAGGTGGGCGTCTTCGCCGCCGCGGGCTTTTTGCCGGTGGTGCTGCTGGAGATTCTGCCGACCGAGCCTCTGCGCGCCGGGGTGCTGGCGGTCGGGCTTGGGCCGGTCGCGCTTGCGCTGGGGCTTAGCCTCGGGGTCGTGGGCATGGCGCTGGTCGGGGTGAACCCGATCGTCTCGGCCTCAGTCTTCGGCACGCTGGCCTCGCAGCTCGCGGTGCCGGGGCTGAGCGACACCGCCATCGCATTGGCGATCACCGGCGGCTGGACCGCGGTGATCGGCCTGTCGCCCTTTATCACGACGCTGGTGATCGCGGCCTCGATCATCGGGCGGGGCACCCATGTCATTGGCCTCGTCTGGAACGGCCCCTATTGCGCGGCGATCCTGAGCATCTGGGTGGTGTTCCTCACGGTACTGATGCGCGGGGGCTGGATCTGACCCGTTCGCCCGCAATCCGGCATGCGAAGAGCTTCGGACATGCCACTGCGGCATGGTCGCTTTATTGGGGTGTGGTGCCCGGATTAAAGCGTAGTGCCCGGCCACTGGCCGCTGCCCACCATGGCATGCACCTCAGCCCTCAGGAACTCCGCGAAGCTGGAGGTCAGCCGCGATCCGGGCCGGTTCAGCGGGGTCATCAGCACCAAGGTCCGGTCGATGCTGCGCCGCACGATGGGCCGGGCGATCAGCCGTCCGTCGCGGACGTGGTTGGTCACGCTGACCAGCGGCAGGATGGTGCTGCCGAGCCCGCGTTCGACGAAGGCGAGCATGGTCGGCAGGATATCGACCTCCAGCACCACGTTGAGCCCACACCCCTCCTCCTGCGAGATCGCGGCGATCCGGCCGCGCAGCCCGTGCTCGGGGTTGGGCAGGATCAGCGGCTGCGCCAGCGCCTCGGCAAAGGGGATCGGCACGCCGTCCCGGCCGGGGGCCGCGCGCGCCGGCTGGATCAGGAAAAGCTGTTCCATGATCATGGGTTGCGACCTGATGGAGGGTGATTTCTGCCCCTCGTAGGCGACCCCGAGGTCGATCTTGCCGCGCAGCAGCCAGTCTTGCACATGGCCGCTGAAGCCCGAGATGACCCGCAGCTTTACCTGCGGATAGCGGGCCATGGTCCGCTCGATCATATGGGTCGCGAGGATCTCCGACACGGTCGGCGGCAGGCCCAGCGTCACCGTGCCCGAAAGCGGCGCGCGGTGCCCCGAGATGTCGCCCGCCATGTCCTCGACCTCTTCGAGGATCGCCCGCGCGCGCCGCGCCAGCCGCAGCCCCTCTTCGGTCGGCATGACGCCGCGCCCGTGGCGGCGCAGCAGCGAGACGTTCAGCTCCTCCTCCAGCGCCTGCACCTGCCGGCTCAGCGCCGGTTGGGCAATGCGCAGATGATCGGCCGCGGCGGTGATGCCGCCGAACTCGACGACATGGATGAAATTGCGCAGCTGCTTCAGTTCCATTCATGCCCCGATCGTATCGCTGATATGTCCATAATGCATTTGAAACATACCTGCCAGCCCGTCAGTCTCGCCCCGTACAGGACGTCATCCCTGTTTGGGGCGCGCCAAGACGCGCTTGGCAGGGAGCGGGTGGGTGGAGGACCGACCCGTGGGCAGCTGGAAACGCACAGGGAGGATAGCATGAAGACCGCGATCAAATACGGAGCCGCGCTGAGCGGCCTCATGGCGCTGGGGGCCCTTTCCGCGTCAGCGCAGGAGCTGCCGCAGACCATGGTCTGGACTTCCTACGACGTCGGCTCGGCGGGCTATGCCGAGGCCTCGGCCATCGCCGACGCCTTCGGCAAGGAGTTCGGCACCCGCGTGCGGATCCAGCCCTCGGGCAGCGGCATCGGCCGCCTGCAGCCGCTGCTGCAGGGTCGCGCGGATTATGCCTTCCTCGCCACAGAGGCCTTCTTCGTGGCCGAGGGCGCGTTCGATTTCGCGACACCCGACTGGGGCCCGCGCAACCTGCGCGCCGTGGCGGGTCGGCCCGCGGGCATCACGCTCATCGCGGCAGGCGACGCCGGGATCGAGACGGTCGAGGACGCGCGCGGCAAGCGGATCGCTTTCGTCGCCGGCAACCCTTCGGTGAACGTCAAATGCGAGGCGATCCTCGCCTTCGGCGGACTGACGCTCGACGATGTCGAGGTGATCACCTTCCCGACCTATGCCTCGGCCATGTCGTCGATGACCCGCAACGAATCCGACGCCACCTGCACCACGCCGACCACCAGCCAGCTCTACGAGCTGGCCGAAAGCCCGCGCGGCATCAATTACCCGCCGCTCGAGCCCGACAACACCGCCGGCTGGGAGGGTCTGGCCAAGGTGCTGCCGATCATGGGCCCCTCGGACGAGGACATCGCCGCCGGTCTGGCCGAGGGCGAGATCGCCAAGATGGCGGCCTACCGCTACCCGGTGATCACCACCACCGCCGAGAAGACCGCCGACGAGGTCTATACCTTCATCAAGGCGCTCGACGAGACCTATGACCTCTACAAGGACGGCACCGCGACCATGGGGCGCTGGTCGCTCGATAAGTCGGGCCGCCCCGCGATCGACCTGCCGTTCCACGAGGGCGCGATCCGCTACCTTGAGGAAAAGGGCATCTGGACCGAGGAGGACACCGCCTGGAACGACAGGCGCACCGCCCGGATGGATGCAATGCTCGCCGCTTGGGAGACGTTCAAATCCGAGAACGAGGGCCTTGAGGACGAGGCCTATGCCGAAGCCTGGATGGCCCGGCGCGCCGAAGTCGTCGCCGGCCTGAACTGAAGCGAGAGGCTTCGACACCTCCCCGGCGCGAAGGCGTCCGGGGAGGTGTCCCGCAAGGATCGGAACACCGCATGCAGTCCGAAGACACCACCGAGGCGCTCGCGCCGACAGGGCGGACCGCGCCCGCGCCCCTCGCCGCACCGGGCCGAGGGATCGTCCGCGTGATCGTCATGGTGATGGGCGCGCTCGGCGTCATGATGGCGATCAACCAGCAGTTCTTGCTGAACCTCTTCGGCTTCCAACCGCTCGGCAACGCCTATCTCTACTACCTGATCGGGCTGTTCCTCGCGCTGGCCTTCCTGACCCTGCCGGCCAACCCGCTCAAACCGCGCCAGCTATGGTGGCTTGACCCGATCCTCGCGCTGGCCGCCGTCGTCAGCGGCGGCTGGCTCGGGCTGCACGGGCTGGAGATCATCCAGAAGGGCTGGGAATACGACGCGCCGGTCACCGCCGACGTCATGGCCTTCGTGTTGATCGTTCTGGTGCTCGAAGGGGTGCGCCGATCCGGCGGGCCGATCCTCCTGGTCACGGCGCTGCTGTTCGGCAGCTACCCACTTTACGCCGATTTCATGCCCGGCTTCCTCTGGGGCACCGAATATTCGCTGGTCGGCACCGTCAGGGCGCATGTGCTCGGCGTCGAATCCATCATTGGCATCCCGATGCAGGTCGTGGCCGAGCTGGTGATCGGCTTCGTGATCTTCGGCTCGGTTCTGGTCGCCACCAAGGGCAGCGATTTCTTCATGGAGCTGGCCTCGGCCCTGCTTGGACACAGCCGCGGCGGCCCGGCCAAGGTCGCGGTGCTGGGCTCGGGCATCCTGGGCTCGCTCTCGGGC
>Ga0207882_1000418_pt1 | contig 11538 bp, 11 predicted proteins | sample MalvirmetaMSP103_FD_184228 | JGI IMG/M metagenome (GOLD analysis project Ga0207882, IMG submission 184228) | Marine viral communities from the Deep Pacific Ocean - MSP-103 (SPAdes) | ecosystem: Environmental > Aquatic > Marine > Oceanic | place: Pacific Ocean | collected 2011-05-15 | reverse complement strand
CAGCGCCGCCGCCAGAAGCCATGGCATGAAGCTCGCATTCTCGACCGGGTCCCAGAACCAGAAGCCGCCCCAGCCCAGCTCGTAATAGGCCCACCACGAGCCCAGCGCGATGCCGACGGTGAGGAACAGCCACGCCGCCAGCGTCCATGGCCGAACCCAACGCGCCCATGCCGCATCCACCCGCCCCTCGATCAGCGCGGCGACCGCGAAGGAAAAGGACATCGAGAGGCCGACATAACCGAGATAGAGAAACGGCGGATGGAAGGCGAGGCCGGGGTCCTGCAGCAGCGGGTTCAGGTCTTGGCCGTCGAAGGGCGGCACCGCCATACGCAGGAACGGGTTCGAGGTGAAGAGCAGGAAGGCATAGAAGGCGACGCCGATCGAGGCCTGCACCGCCAGCACGCGAGCGCGCAGCCGCTCGGGCAGGTTGCCGCCGAACCATGCGGCGCTGGCGCCGAAACCCGACAGGATCAGCAGCCACAAAAGCAGCGAGCCCTCGTGGTTGCCCCAGACGCCGCTCACTTTGTAGAGCATCGGTTTCAGCGAATGAGAGTTGGCCACCACCAGCGCCACCGAAAAATCCGAGGTGACGAAGGCCACCGTCAGCGCCCCGAAGGCGAAGGCGGTCAGCGCGAATTGCGCGGTGGCGGCGGGCTCGGCCACGCCCATCCAGCCGCGCCAGCCCTTCTGCGCGCCGATCAGCGGTACCACCATCTGCACGATGGCGGTCGCAAAGGCCAGAATCAGGGCGAAATGTCCAAGTTCGATCAACATGGACAAGGTTGTAACCGATCCGCCCGCCTCACGCTATCGCAAGCGCGGGACGGATCGTCGCTCCCGCGCCGGAAGGTGGTCACGCCTGCGTGCGCCGCCAATCCTCAAGCGCCGCGTTGACGTCGCCGGTGCCCGACGGTTGCGGCAGCGACCGTGGCAGAGGCGCGGCGATGGGTTCGGGGCCGGGAGCGGGCGGCGCGGCGGGCCGCAAAGCGTGCATCCGCACCAGCGCCTCGGCCATGTCGCGTTCGAAGCTCTGGCCATGCGCCTGCATCCGCGCCCCGAAATAGAAGCTGACGATCGCGCCCATCAGCCACCACAGCGGCTCGGGCACCAGGGCCAGCCCCTCCATCCGCGCCATGAACCAGACCGGATCGGCCATCGCCGCGCCGATGAGACCGATCGTGCCGAAGGCCATTGCGGGACGCGGCAGCCGGTTCAACCCGTCGACGAAGCGGTCCCAGCCGCCGCGCCTTTCATGCGCCATCTCGGCGGCGAATTGCGCCAGCACATCCGCGCGATGCCCCGAGGCGCGTTCGGCCCCCGCTTCGGCGTTCTCGCGGAACGCCTCGACCGTCTCGACCACGACGTTGCGGCGCGCGCCGAACAGCATGGCCACGATCCCCCCGATCAGCCCCATGCCGCCACCCTTTCGCGATGCTGTGCGTCGGTGAGCCGGTATTTCGGTGAGATGAAGCTCTCGGCGCGGGTGATCCATCCGCCCTTGCCGCCGTCGCGCCTGCGCGCGTATTTGCGGCTCGCCGGTCGGCGATCCGCGAGGTTGTAGTAATAGTTGCGCCGGGCGATGCCGTAGGCGTCCGCCAGATGATCGGGCGCCGCCGCCTGTGCCCGCGCGGCCGCCGCGACGGTCTGGGATCCGATGATGCCGTCGATCGCGACGGGAATGCGCATCGCCACCAGCAGGCGCTGCAGGATCTTGACCGCGTTGGCGCCGGAATTGACATACATGTCGAAGACCGAGGCCCGCAGCCTTTCGGGCAGCGCGTCGATGCGCGGCCGCTTGTAGTAATGCTCGATGAATATATCGGTGGCCTGCGCCCGGCTCAGGCGCCTGAGATCGGCCGTGGTGATCCGGCCATCGCCATCGAGATCATAGCCCAGCCGCCGCAGCGTGCCGATGGTGACGCCCATGTTCGTCGCCCCGCCCGGATCGTCCGGGTCGTCGACATAGCCGCCCTCGCGCATGACGATCTCGGCCGCGATCTCTTCCACGCTCTTCATGTCTCACCCTCCGTAACCCCGGGGGAAAGAATGCCGAGAGACGGTTAATTCGACGCGGGCGCTGCGTTCGGTGCCTTGTAGACGCCCTGTTCCTGCAGCGCGTCGATCACCTCTTTCGGCATGTAGCTTTCATCGTGCTTGGCGAGGATCTCGATCGCCTCGAACCGCTCACCGGTCCAGCGGCCCTGCCCCACCATGCCCTGTCCCTCTTCAAAGAGGTCGGGCAGGATGCCGGTATAGCTCACCGGGACCGAGGCCGCGCCGTCAGTGACCGAGAATGTCACCGTCTCGCCCTGCCCGCGCAAAAGCGTGCCCTCCTCGACCAGACCGCCGAGGCGGAACACCTCCGTGGGCGCGGGCGGCTCGGCCACGAGCTGCGCGGGCGAGCGGAAGAAATTGATGCCGTCGCGCATCGCATAGCCGATGATGCCGGTGGCCAGCACCAGCGCCACGCCGGCGAGCACGAGGATCTGGATCCTCCGGGTCTTCTTGAGGCCGCGCATCAGGGAAACACCGGGGCCAGCATCAGCCCCTCCGTCTCGGGCAGGCCGAGCATCAGGTTGGCGTTCTGCAGCGCCTGACCCGAGGAGCCCTTGCACAAATTGTCGAGCGTCGAGACGACGAGCGTGCGGCCCGAGACCCGGTCGCCCGCAACCCCCATATGGCAGAAGTTCGACCCCTGCACATGGCTCATCCCCGGCAGCTTGCCGAAGGGCAGCACGCGCAGGAACGGCTCGGCCTCGTAGCGCGATTGCAAAGCTGCATGAATGGCTTGCGGATCACCCTTGACGTAGCACGAGGCGAGGATGCCACGGTTCACCGGCACGAGATGCGGGGTGAAGAGGATGCGCACGTCGCGCCCTGCAATCCGGGAGAACTCCTGATCGAACTCGCCCAGATGCCGATGCGTGCCGCCTGCCGAATAGGCCAGAACATCCTCGCTCCGCTCGGCGAAGAGCATGTTCTCCTTGAGCGAGCGACCGGCCCCCGAGACACCGTTCTTGAGATCGCAGACGATGTCGTCGAGGTCGATCAGCCCCTTCTCAATCAGCGGGCGCAGCGCGAATTGCACGGTGGCGGCGTTGCAGCCGGTGCCCGCAACGAGCCGCGCGCCCGCGATTTCGTCGCGATAGAACTCGGTCAGGCCGTAGACCGCTTCGGCTTGCAGATCCATCGCGGCATGCGGCTTTCCGTACCATTTCTCGTATTCACCATCGTTCCGGAGCCGGAAATCAGCCGAGAGGTCGACGATCTTCAGATCCTTCGGCAGATCCGCGATCACCGACTGGCTCATCGCATGCGGCAGCGCGCAAAAGGCGATGTCGATGGCCGAGAAGTCGATCTCGTCGATGGTACAGAGCCGGGGCAGTTCGAGATGGCCCAGATGCGGGAACACCTCACCCATCGCCATGCCGGCCTTGCGGTCGCCCGACAGTGCTGCGACCTCGATGCCGGGATGGGTGGCGATCAGACGGACAAGCTCGGCGCCGGTATAGCCCGAGGCTCCGAGGATGGCGGCGGAATGGGTCATGTGGGGCTCCTTGCCGGAGAGGGAATGGGACGGACGCGGCGCTCAGGCCGGGATGAACTCGATCTTGCGGCGCAGGAACTGCGTGGCGCGGTTCGACACGTTTCTCGGGTTGCCGGTGGTCAGGAACAGGCTCTCGGTGCCGGGGCCGACCATCTCGGGACGGCGCTCAAGGTAATCCGCGAGGCTCTCGGCCACGAGGCTGGCCTGGCTGAAGACACGCACATTGTCGCCCAGCGCGTCCTGAAAGATCTCTTCCATCAGCGGGTAATGCGTACAGCCGAGGATCGCGGCGTCGGGTTCGGGCATCTTGCGCTTGAGCGCATCGACATGGCTGCGCACCAGCGCCTCGGCGAGGATCAGGTCGCCCTCCTCGATCGCGTCGACCACGCCGCCGCAGGCCTGTGCCTCGACATCGACGCCGATGGCGCGGAAGGCCAGCTCGCGCTGGAACGCACGGCTGCGCACGGTGGCGGGGGTGGCAAAGAGCGCCACGTGCTTCACGCCGACCTCGCGCGGCGGGGAGTTGTCGCCCCAATGCCGTTCGGTCAGGGCCTCGATCAGCGGCACGAAGACGCCCAGGACCCGCTTGCCCTTGGGCACCCAGCCCTCCTGCATCCGGCGAAGTGCTGCGGCCGAGGCGGTGTTGCAGGCGAGGATCACCAGATCGCAGCCCGCATCGAACAGCCGCTCGGTCGCCTGCGTGGTCAGATCATAGATGTCGTCGGCGGTTCGCACGCCGTAGGGCGCGTGGGCGTTGTCGCCGAAATAGACGAGCGGCACCTGCGGCAGGCGCTTTTCGATCGCGCCCAGCACCGTGAGCCCGCCCAACCCGCTATCGAAGATCCCGACCGCCATCGCGCCACCTTGCTCATTTGCCTTGTAGGGCCCGAGACATACGAGGCTTTGCGGGGGAAATCCATCGGTGCTTTGGCGTGCCGCCTGCGACCGGGATGCGCCGAGCGGCGCGACGCCGCGTTTCGATGCGCGAACCGGTGAGAATTTCGGCAATTTTCATATTTTGCCGTTATGCTGCGCGCGGTCGGACTCGTCATGTCGCGAAATATCGTGCAGGCGCTTTGCAAGGACCACCTCCCGCCATAGATGGCGCGACGCAACGGACAAGTCAGGACGGGCAGACGATGGACTGGGACAAGCTGCGAATTTTTCATGCGGTGGCGGATGCGGGCAGCCTCACCCACGCGGGCGATTCGCTGCATCTGAGCCAGTCGGCGGTAAGTCGGCAGATCCGGTCGCTGGAGGAGCAGCTCAACACCACGCTGTTCCACCGCCACGCGCGCGGGCTGATCCTCACCGAGCAGGGCGAATTGCTGTTCGACGCGACCCGCGCCATGAACAAGCGGCTCGAGGCCGCCTCGGCGCGCATCCGCGACAGCGAGGAGGAGGTGTTCGGCGAGATCAAGATCACCACACCGATCGGCTTCGGAACGCTGTGGCTCGCGCCGCGCCTGCCCAAGCTCTACGAGCGCTATCCCGATCTCAAGATCGACCTGATCCTCGAGGAGCGCGTGCTCGACCTGCCGATGCGCGAGGCCGATGTCGCGATCCGCATGAAGGAGCCGAGCCAGGCCGACCTGATCCGCAAGCGGCTGATGAACGTGCGGATGCGGCTCTATGCGACGCAGGACTATCTCGACAAGAGAGGGGCCATCGACCGGGTCGAGGATTTCGAGAACCATCGCCTGATCTGCCAGAACCCGAGTTCGGCTCAGGTCGCGGCGGGGGCCACGATGGTACAGCAGCTTCTGGCCCACAACATTCCGTCCCTGCTTACCGTCAACAACTATTTCGGCGTGCTGCAGGCGGTGCTCAACAACCTCGGCGTCGGCGTGCTGCCCAACTATCTCAACGAGCATTTCCCAGGACTGGTGCGGGTGCTGCCCGATCATGAATCCGGCGAGGTCCCCGTGTTTCTCGCCTATCCCGAGGAACTGCGCCAATCCAAGCGCGTCGCCGCGTTCCGCGATTTCGTTCAGGAAGAGGTGCAGGCGCATAGGCGCAAGCTCCGCGAACAGGTCGCGGATTAGGCAGGTTGCCTAAAAAACAGCCATGCGCATGACGCATGGCGGCCTTGACTGCAAGTCGGGGCATTTGAACTTGATCGTTCACTTCCTGCTATATATCTCGGCAATTGAAGCCGATGGTGCTTTGCGGCGCATCGCTTCATACCTCCCTGTTGGACTTGCCGGGCCATTGTGCCCGGCTTTTTTTTGGCCCGACACCGAAACGCTCTCGCGCTCACGGCCCTCTGCAAGGCGTCGGTGAAAGCCGAAGTCGCCTTGGTGGCCGGGCCCCCTGCCCTCGACGAAACGGTCGAAACCCGCTTTCCCCTGCGGCGCCCCGCTTGTATGACGCGCGCGACCAGCAGGAGAGCGCCCGCATGTCCGACCCCCAGATCACCGACGACCTCATCGCCGCGCACGGGCTCAAGCCTGACGAATACGCGCGCATCCTCGAGATCATCGGCCGTGCGCCGAGCTTTACCGAGCTTGGCATCTTTTCGGCGATGTGGAACGAGCACTGCTCCTACAAATCCTCGAAGAAATGGCTGCGCACTCTGCCGACCGAAGGACCGCAAGTGATCTGCGGCCCCGGCGAGAATGCGGGCGTGGTCGATATCGGGGATGGTCAGGCCGTGGTCTTCAAGATGGAGAGCCACAACCACCCGAGCTACATCGAACCCTATCAGGGGGCGGCGACCGGCGTGGGCGGCATCCTGCGCGACGTGTTCACCATGGGCGCGCGGCCTATCGCGGCGATGAACGCGCTGAGCTTCGGCAGCCTCGACCACCCCAAGACCCGCAGCCTCGTATCGGGCGTCGTCTCGGGCGTCGGCGGCTATGGCAACTGCTTCGGTGTGCCGAATGTCGGCGGCGAGGTGCGGTTCCACCCCAGCTACAACGGCAACTGCCTCGTCAACGCCTTTGCCGCCGGTCTCGCCGATGCGGATGCGATCTTCTATTCGGCCGCGAGCGGCGTCGGCATGCCGGTGGTTTATCTTGGCGCGAAAACGGGACGCGACGGCGTCGGCGGCGCGACTATGGCCTCGGCCGAGTTCGACGACACGATCGAGGACAAGCGTCCCACCGTGCAGGTCGGCGATCCCTTCACCGAAAAGCGGTTGATGGAAGCCTGCTTGGAACTGATGGCCTCGGGCGCAGTGATCTCGATTCAGGACATGGGCGCCGCCGGTCTTACCTGTTCGGCGGTGGAGATGGGCGACAAGGGCAATCTTGGCATCCGGCTCGACCTCGACCGCGTGCCCTGCCGCGAGAAGGCGATGACCGCCTATGAAATGATGCTCTCGGAGAGCCAGGAGCGGATGCTCATGGTGCTACGCCCCGAAAAGGAGACGCAGGCCCGCGCGATCTTCGACAAGTGGGACCTCGACTTCGCCATCGTCGGCGAGACGATCCCCGAGGACCGGTTCCTGATCGTGCATGGCGACGAGGTGAAGGCCGACCTGCCGCTCAAGGCGCTGTCGGGCACTGCGCCGGAATACGACCGCCCTTGGGTCGAGACCCCGGCCCCGACGGCACTGGGTCCGGTCGATGAGATCGACGCGATCGAGGGGCTGCGCGCGCTGATCGGCTCGACCAACCACGCCCACAAGGCCTGGGTCTGGGAGCAGTACGATCACATGGTGATGGGCGACACGGCGCGCGCCCCGGGTGCGGGATCGGGACTGGTGCGGGTGCACGGCACCGACAAGACGCTGGCCTTCACCTCGGACGTGACGCCGCGCTACGTCTTTGCCAACCCCTATGAGGGTGGCAAGCAGGCGGTGGCCGAAGCGTGGCGCAACCTGATCGCCACGGGGGCCAAGCCGCTCGCCGCGACCGACAACCTGAACTTCGGCAACCCCGAAAAGCCCGAGATCATGGGTCAGCTCGTCGGCGCCATCAAGGGCATTGGCGAAGCCTGCGAAGCGCTCGACTTCCCGATCGTGTCGGGCAACGTCTCGCTCTACAACGAGACCGACGGCACCGGCATCCTGCCCACCCCCACCATCGGCGGCGTCGGGCTGATCGAAACCTCCGACCGCGCCATCGGCACCGAGCCTCGCGAGGGCGACGTGGCGCTGGTGCTGGGCACCACCGAGGGGCATCTGGGCCGCTCGGCGCTGCTGTGGGAAATGCTGGGCCGCGACGAGGGCGACGCCCCGCATGTCGATCTGGCGACCGAAATGGCGCATGGCCTCTTCGTGCGCGACAATCACGCGGCGATCCGCGCCTGCACCGACCTTTCGGATGGTGGCCTCGCACTCGCCGCCTTCGAGATGGCCGAGGGAGCGGGGCTGGGTGTCGAGATCGGCGTCACCGGCACCGCCGCGCTCTTTGGCGAGGATCAGGGCCGCTACCTGATCGCCGCCGATGAGCAGAGCGCCGCCATGCTGGAGGCTGCCGCCGGCTCCGCCGGCCTGCCGCTGGCGCGGATCGGCCGCTTTGGCGGAACGAAAGTCAGCTTCGGTGGCGCCACCGCGCCGCTGGCCGAGCTGTCGAAGCTCTACCGCACCGCCTTCGAGAGCGCGCTGCACATCCCCGCGGCCGAGGCCGAGCTGGCGGTCTGAGGCGGCAGCGCCCCCTGCCCCGGCGGCGGCCTTGCGTGCCGCCGGGTCGCCGCCTACATCTGATGCGAAACACAAAGGCGAGGACGACCGACATGGCGATGAGCGCACAGGAAATCGAGGATCTGCTCCGCGAGACCTTTCCAGAGGCGAAGATCGTCATCACCGACCTTGCCGGAGACGGCAACCATTACGCCGCCGAAGTGATCGACGAGAGCTTTCGCGGCCAGAACCGGGTGCAGCAGCAGCGCGCCGTCTATGCAGCACTCAAGGGCCGTATGGACGGCCCCTCGGGTGATCTGCACGCGCTGGCGCTGACCACCAAGGCGCCCGACTGACCATTCCCCCGCAAAGGACACCGACCATGACCGCGCAGGACACCACCGACGCCAACGCCCGCATCGAGGAGCTCGTTACCTCGAACGACGTCGTGCTCTTCATGAAGGGCACCAAGACCATGCCGCAATGCGGCTTTTCGAGCCGCGTCGCCGGCGTGCTCAACTTCATGGGCCTCGAGTTTCGCGACGTGAACGTGCTTGAGGACAACGACATCCGTCAGGGCATCAAGGACTACTCCGAGTGGCCGACGATCCCGCAGCTCTATGTGAAGGGCGAATTTGTCGGCGGCTGCGACATCATCACCGAGATGACGCTCTCGGGCGAGCTGGACCAGCTTCTCGAAAAGAACGGCGTGACCTTCGACAAGGACGCCGCCGACAAGATCCGCGAAGCCAACAAGGGCTGATCCGCGGACCCTTGCGACGACAAAGGCCGTGCCTTCGGGCGCGGCCTTTTGCATGTGCCGAAGGGGGCGTCGTGCGCTCAGACGCCCGCCTTCTCGACCCTCTCGGCCAGCGCCTCGGCCCGCGCCGTCATCTCGGCAAGCATCTCGATCAGCCCGTGCGGGATCACCGGCACCTCGACCTCGACCTTATGCGGCTCGGTGCGCATCTTGTTCAGCGTGGCCTCCGTCTGGCTCAGCCGCCGTTCGACCTGCCCGACATAGCTCTCGGCCTGCCGCAGCCGATCCTCGAGCCCCGCCGCGCGGTCGGCCAGCATCAGCCCGGCCATCAGCAGCATCTTGCTCTCGGGCATGCGCCCGGCCTGGCTCGCCAGCCCGGAGGCCTCCTCGTCAAGCAGCTTGGCGGCGGCGGTGAGATAGGGCTCCTCGCCCGACTGGCAGGCGACGGTAAAGGCGCGCCCGCCGATGGTAACCTCGACCTGCGGCATCACTCGCGCTCCTCGACCAGCGGTTTCAGTTCGGACAGCACCGCGCCGAGCTCGGCCACCTCGGCGTCGCGCTCGGCGCGCAACGCCTCCAGCTCGGCGGCCATGGCGCGGTCGATCAGCTCGGGATCGGCCAGCTCGGCCTCCATCGCCTCGCGCAGCTCACCCGCGACCTCACGCAGTTCGGCATTGGAATGGCGCAGCGCCTGAAGCTGCCCGTCGAGCTCGGCCATCTGGGCGTTCTGCGCTTCGATTCGCGCCTCGAAGGCGGCGAGCCGGTTGTCCTGCTCCTCTCGCAGGGCCTTGAGCCGATCCTCGAGCTCGACATTCGCCTGCTGCTGCGCGTCGAGCTCGGCTCCGAGCGCGCCGTCATCGCCGCGCGGCCCGGCGTTCTCGATCAGGTCGAGCCCTTGGCCGATCCGGTCCAGCGCCGCGGAAAGGCGGCTCTCCAATTCGGTGATGTCGGTCATCGCGCCCCTGCCTGCCCTGCCCCGTCGCCGCCTCGGTCGGCCGGGGGGCCGTCCGAATCGCGCCGGGCTTCGGAAAACCTAGACCACGCCTCCGCGACCCGCAAACCGCGCCGCGCCAGACACATGGCTCCGCCCGTCCGCTTGAACTCGCCCGCGGCCCCTGTCAATACCATGCGCAACGAGGGGCCGCGGCCGCGCCCCCGATGCAAACCGGAGGTTACCCATGGACATCGCCGCCCTGCGCGACAAGCATCCCGAGCACTGGAGGAAGGCTGCGGCCATCCGCACCCTGACCCTCGACGCCGTTGCCGCCGCCAATTCGGGCCACTCCGGCATGCCGATGGGCATGGCCGACGTCGCGACCGTGCTGTTCGACAAGCATATGAAATTCGACCCCAAGGCGCCGACCTGGGCCGACCGCGACCGCTTCATTCTCTCGGTGGGCCACGGCTCGATGCTGCTCTACTCGGTGCTGCATCTGACCGGCTATGAGGAAGTGCCGCTCGAAGAGATCAAGAACTTCCGCCAGTGGGGCTCCAAGACCGCCGGTCACCCCGAGAGCGAGTATCTCGACGCCGTCGAGACCACCACCGGCCCGCTCGGCCAGGGCATCGCCAACTCGGTGGGCTTTGCCATCGCCGAAGAGATGCTGCGCGCGAAATACGGCCCCAAGATCATCGATCACTACACTTGGGTGATGGCCGGTGACGGCTGCCTCATGGAGGGCGTGAGCCAGGAGGCGATCGCGCTTGCGGGCATGCAGAAGCTCTCCAAGCTCGTCGTGTTCTTCGACGACAACGGCATCACCATCGACGGCAAGGTGTCGATCGCCGACATCACCGATCAGGCCAAGCGCTTCGAGGCCTCGGGCTGGCACGTGCAGTCGATCGACGGGCACGACCCCGAGGCGATCGACGGGGCGATCGAGGCCGCCAAGGCCGACCCGCGCCCCTCGATGATCGCCTGCAAGACGCATATCGCGCTCGGCTCCTCGGCGCAGGACACCGCCAAGGGCCACGGCGCGCTGACCGATGAGAAGCTGATCGCCGACACCAAGGCCGCCTATGGCTGGGAGCACGGCGCCTTCGAGATCCCCGGCGACGTCAAAGCGCAGTGGGAGGCGATGGGCGCGCGCGGCGCCAAGGCGCATGACGAGTGGCGCGAGCGTTTCGACGCGCTCTCCGAGCGCAAGCGCATGGAATTCGAGCGCGCCTTCGCCGGCGAAGCGCCCAAGGCGCTGGCCGCCAAGATCCGCGCCTTCAAGAAGGAGACCGTGGAGAACGCCAAATCGGTCGCCTCGCGCAAATCCTCCGAGATGGTGCTCAACGTCGTCAACGGCGTGATGACCGAGACCGTGGGCGGTTCGGCCGACCTGACGGGCTCGAACAACACCCGTTCGGGCGACATGGAGGTGTTCTCGCCGGAGAACCGCTCGGGCCGCTATATCCATTACGGCATCCGCGAGCATGGCATGGCCGCGGCGATGAACGGCATCGCGCTGCATGGCGGTCTGCGCCCATACGGCGGCACCTTCATGGCCTTCACCGACTATGCGCGCGGCGCGATGCGCCTCTCGGCGCTGATGCATCAGCCGGTGGTCTACGTGATGACGCATGACAGCATCGGTCTGGGCGAGGACGGCCCGACCCACCAGCCGGTCGAACACCTGTCGATGCTGCGTGCGACGCCGAACACCTACGTGTTCCGTC
>Ga0207882_1000416_pt1 | contig 11561 bp, 7 predicted proteins | sample MalvirmetaMSP103_FD_184228 | JGI IMG/M metagenome (GOLD analysis project Ga0207882, IMG submission 184228) | Marine viral communities from the Deep Pacific Ocean - MSP-103 (SPAdes) | ecosystem: Environmental > Aquatic > Marine > Oceanic | place: Pacific Ocean | collected 2011-05-15 | reverse complement strand
CCCGCACGAAAGCCATCGTCACCGCATAGCCCAAGCCCGCCGCGACCCCGATCAGCGCGCCCTGCCCCGGTGCCTCAAGCGCCGATCCCAGCATCGCCAGAACACCCCCAAAGCCCAGAGCAGCCGCGACCCAGACGCCCGGCCCGATCCTCTCGCCCAGCACAAGTGCCGCCAGAGGCAGCGTCAGGACCGGCGCGAGATAGCCCAACGCCTGCGCGTTGGCGACCGGCAGGTAGGCGAGCGAGACGAAGGACAGAGCCATCGACAGCGCCCCGAACAGGCTGCGCGTCAGGTGCAGGCCGGGGCGGCGCGTGGCGATGGCGGATGGAAACTCGCGGCAGAGCGCCATGTAGGCGCAGATCGGGATCAGGGCGACGGCGGAGCGCCAGAACACGATCTGCCCCAGCCCCACCTCGCGCGTCGCTACCGCCACCATTGCCGACATCGCGGTGACGAGAAACGCGGCCAGCAGGCGCAGGCCGATGCCGTTCAGGGGGGAATGTTCAGCCATGACGCGATCATTCCCCGGATGGGGACCCGCTACAACGCGAAAGGCCCCGCACAGGGCGGGGCCTTTCTTCGATGTGACCTGGATCAGGCGATCTTGGTGAGCAGCTCGTCGAGCGACTTCTTGGCGTCGCCATAGAACATGCGGGTGTTGTCCTTGAAGAAGAGCGGGTTCTCGATGCCGGAATATCCGGTGCCCTGACCGCGCTTGGACACGAAGACCTGCTTGGCCTTCCAGACTTCGAGCACCGGCATCCCGGCGATGGGCGAGTTGGGGTCGTCCTGCGCCGCCGGGTTCACGATGTCGTTCGAGCCGATGACGATGGCGACGTCCGTCTGCGGGAAGTCGTCGTTGATCTCGTCCATCTCCATGACGATGTCGTAGGGCACGCGGGCCTCGGCCAGCAGCACGTTCATGTGGCCGGGCAGACGCCCCGCGACCGGGTGGATCGCGAAACGCACGGTCTTGCCCTGCGCACGCAGGCGGCGGGTCAGTTCCGAGACCGACTGCTGCGCCTGCGCCACCGCCATGCCATAGCCGGGGATGATTACCACGCTGTCGGCATCTTCGAGCGCTTGGGCCACGCCGTCGGAATCGATCGCGATCTGTTCGCCCTCGACCTCCATTGCCGGGCCCGACGTGCCGCCGAAGCCGCCCAGGATCACGGAGACGAACCGGCGGTTCATGGCCTTGCACATGATGTAGCTGAGGATCGCGCCCGAGGAACCGACCAGCGCGCCGGTGACGATCAACAGGTCGTTGCCCAGCGTGAAGCCGATCGCCGCCGCCGCCCAGCCCGAATAGGAGTTGAGCATCGACACCACCACCGGCATGTCGGCGCCGCCGATGCCCATGATCAGGTGCCAGCCGATGAAGCCCGCGATGAGCGTCACCAGCACCATGGTCCAGATGCCCGCGCCCGTGAGGTAGAGAAGCCCCAGGGCGAGGCACAGCGCCAGCGCCGCGGCGTTGAGCATGTGGCCGCCCGGCAGTTTCTTGGGCTTGCCGTCGACCTTGCCGGCGAGCTTGCCGAAAGCCACGACCGAACCGGTGAAGGTCACGGCACCGATGAAGATGCCCAAGAATACCTCGACCTTGAGGATGCCGATCTCGGTCGCATCCTTCAGCGCCAGCTTTTTGCCGAAGCCGGTGAGGTCGCCGAAGAAGCCGCCCCCCGCTTCCAGAAGCTCGTTCGGATCGAGCAGCGCCAGCGCCGCGCGATCGAGGCCGTTGATCACCAGAAGCGTGTTGATATCGTGCAGCATGATGTCGGCGTTGAGGCCGATGAAAACCGCGGCCAGACCGACGAAGCTGTGGAGTGCCGCGACCAGCTGCGGCATTTCCGTCATCTGCACCCGGCCCGCGACCATCCAGCCCGCAAAGCCGCCCGCCGCGATGGCGATCAGGATCAGAAAGAGGTTGTGGACGCCGGGGCCGAACACGGTGACGAAGACCGCCACCGCCATGCCCGCGATGCCGTACCAGACCGCGCGCTTGGCGCTTTCCTGGTTCGACAGCCCCCCGAGCGAGAGAATGAAGAGAATGGCCGCGACGATATAGGCGGCCGAAACGATGCCGATGCTCATGATCCGGCCCCCTTACGACTTGCGGAACATGGCGAGCATCCGGCGCGTGACCAGAAAACCGCCGACGATGTTGATCGAGGCGATCAGCACCGCGATGAACGACAAAAACACCACCAGCCAGTTGCCCGAGCCGATCTGAAGCAGCGCGCCGAGGATGACGATCCCCGAGATCGCGTTGGTCACAGCCATCAGCGGCGTGTGCAGCGAATGCGCCACGCCCCAGATCACCTGGAAGCCGACGAAGCAGGCCAGCGCGAAGACGATGAAGTGGCTCATGAAGCTTTCGGGCGCGACAGCACCGATCAGCAGCATGACAAGCGCCCCGCCCGCGAGCAGGCCGATCTGGTCCTTGGTCTGCTTCTTGAAGGCCGTAACCTCGTTGGCGCGCTTTTCCTCGACCGTCAACTCGCGCGGCTTGTCCTTCTTGGGGGCGGCTGCGATGGCAGCGGTCTTGGGCTTGGGCGGCGGGAAGGTGATCTCGCGTTCATGCGTCGCGGTCGCGCCGCGGATCACGTCGTCTTCCATGTTGTGGTTGACGACGCCGTCCTTGGCCGGGGTCAGGTCCGACAGCATGTGGCGAATGTTGGTGGCATAGAGCGTCGAAGCCTGCGCCGCCATGCGGCTGGGGAAGTCGGTGTAGCCGACGATGGTCACGCCATTGTCGGTGACGAACTTCTCCTCGGGCACGGTGAGCTCGCAGTTGCCGCCGCGCTCGGCGGCGAGGTCCACGATCACCGAGCCGGGCTTCATCGCCTCGACCATGTCAGCCGTCCACAAGACCGGCGCGTCGCGGCCCGGGATCAGCGCGGTCGAGATGACGATGTCGACATTCGGGGCGAGCTCGCGGAACTTGGCAAGCTGCTTTTCACGGAATTCGGGGCTGGAGGGGGCGGCGTAGCCCCCCGTCGCGGAGCTGTCCTGCGTGTCCTCGAAATCAAGATAGACGAACTCGGCGCCCATGCTCTCGATCTGTTCGGCCACTTCGGGGCGCACGTCGAAAGCCAGCGTCACCGCGCCCAGCGAGGTCGCGGTGCCGATCGCGGCGAGGCCGGCGACGCCCGCGCCGATCACCAGCACGCGGGCGGGCGGTACCTTGCCGGCGGCGGTTACCTGGCCGGTGAAGAAGCGGCCAAAGTTGGAGCCCGCCTCGATCACCGCGCGGTAGCCTGCGATATTGGCCATCGATGACAGCGCGTCCATCTTCTGCGCGCGGGAGATGCGCGGCACCATGTCCATCGCGACGACGGTGGCGCCCGCATCCTTGGCACGGCCCAAACTTTCGGCGTTCTGGCCCGGATAGAAGAACGAGATCAGCGTCTGCCCCTCGCGCAGTCTTGCCATTTCCTCGTCGAGCGGCGGCCGCACCTTGGTGACGATCTCGGCCTCGCGCCACAGCGCCTCGGCATCCGCGACGACGGTGACCCCCGCCGCCTCATAGGCCGCGTCGGTAAAGCCCGCGGCCACGCCGGCCCCGGCCTCGATCAGGCACTCATGCCCCAGTTTCTGCAGATCTTTCGCCGAAGCCGGGGTCATCGCGACCCGTGCCTCGCCGTCATGGATTTCCCTCGGTGCCCCGATCCTCACGCCCCGTCCCCTCCGGTCATTCTGCGGTTGCGAGAGGAGTAGCGGGGGAAAGAATGTTGCACAAGGGCAGCGGCAGACTTTGCTGCCGCCGCGTCATGCCTCGGCTACAGCCAACGGCGAGTGCGCGTGGCCCAGCTTTCGAAGTCCGCACCGAAAGTCCTGCGCAGCATCGCTTCCTCAGGCTCGATGAAACGGCTTTGCAGGATCGCGGCCAGCACCGGCACCAGCACGAGCGCCAAGGGCGCGTCGAAGATCATCGCACCGCCTGCCAGCAGCAACAGGTCGCCGAGATAGATCGGGTTGCGCGAGATGCGGAACGGCCCGGTCGTGACCAGCGCCGCCGCGTCGCGGCGCGGCATGAGTTGCGTACGGTGGCGCAGCATCGTGACGCTCGCCCAGAGCATCAAACCGAGCCCCGTCGCGATGACGACCGCGCCCAGCGCCACGTGATACGGCCCGAAGCCGAGCCAGCCCGGCTCCACCCGCGACAGGCCCCACGCGGCGAGCACTCCGTAAGCGGTCCAAGCGGGGGGAAAATCGATCCAGTACATGCCGCCTCTTCTGCCCTGCCGTCGGGGCGCTGTCACGCGCTGTTGCACCAGTGCAGCCGTGCTGCCACAACTTCTCGGGCCGACAAGAGGAGGAGCGCCGAGATGAACGACTTCCAAGCCACCAAGGCGCTGTTCGACCTGCCTCCGGACGTCACCTATCTCGACGGCAACTCGCTTGGCCCCCTGCCCGCCGCCGCGCCTGCGCGCATGGCGCGCGCGATGACCGGCGAATGGGGCGAGATGCTGATCACCGGCTGGAACAAGGCGGGATGGATGGACCAGCCAGCCAAGCTCGGTAACCGGATCGGCCGGTTGATCGGCGCGCCCGAGGGCAGCACCGTGCTCGGCGACACGCTGTCGATCAAGGTGCATCAGGCGCTTGCCGCCTCGCTTGCGCTGCACCCCGACCGCCGCGTGATCCTCACCGACAGCGGCAACTTCCCGTCGGACCTCTACATGGCCCAAGGACTGATCGAGCAGCTCGGGCGCGGTCATGAGCTGCGCGTCGTGGCCCCCGAAGAAGCCGAGGCCGCGATCGACGAGGATGTCGCAGTGATGATGATCACCGAGGTCGACTACCGCACCGGACGGCGTCACGACATGCCCGCGCTCATCGCCCGAGCGCACGAGGCAGGCGCGCTGGCGATCTGGGATCTCGCCCATTCGGCGGGGGCGGTCGATGTCGACGTGGCCGCGGCCGACACTGATTTCGCAGTGGGCTGCACCTACAAGTTCCTCAATGGCGGTCCCGGCGCGCCCGCCTTCATCCATGTCGCCCCACGCCTGATCGATCAGGTGCAACCGGCGCTCTCGGGCTGGCTCGGCCATGCCGATCCCTTCGCCTTCGAGCCGGGCTACCGTCCCGGCGCGGCGATCGCGCGGATGCGCGTCGGCACGCCCCCCGTGCTGGCCATGGCGGCGCTGGAGGCGGCGCTCGACATCTGGGACGGGGTCGAGATGGCCGATCTGCGCTCCGCCTCGCTGGCGCTCTCGGACCGTTTCATCGCGGGCGTCGAGGCCGCCTGCCCCGACCTCGCCCTCGCCACCCCGCGCGATCATGCCGCGCGCGGCAGCCAGGTCTCGTTTCGCCACCCACAGGGCTATGCGGTAATGCAGGCTCTGATCGCCCAAGACGTGATCGGCGATTTCCGCGCGCCCGACATCCTGCGTTTCGGCATCACGCCGCTTTATATCGACGAGAACGACATCGACCGGGCGGTCGAGGTGCTGGCCGCGATCCTGCGCAACGGGTCCTGGGACCGCCCCGAATTCCACGCCCGCGCCGCCGTGACCTGAGGTCATCCCTCCGCGAAGGCGCATACTCCCCCGGCGGAGAGTTCGGCATCGCAGCGGCGATGGATCAGGGCATCGCGACCGGCAGGCCGCTGGGCAGCTCCTTTGGTACGCCCAGCCGACCCTCGGTGGCCACCGGATCGGTCAGCGCGCCCAGAAATACCACCAGCGCGTCGATCTCGCCTGCATCAAGCGTCACCGCAGGGCGCGTCACCGCTGCCGCGATCGCCTCGCGTTCCGCCTTGTCGTCAAGGATGCGCCAATCCGTCACCTCCATGCGCGGCAGCACCGCCTGCGCCCGGTCATAGCGGCCCAGCGCGGTCACCGGATCGGCATGATCGGCCACGAAACCGCGCAGCGTCGCGTGGCTCCCGGCATGGCCGTAAGGAGCCGTCAGGGCCACGTTGCGCAAGCTCGGCGTGCGAAACGCATAGAGATCCCCGGCACGGCCCGTTACCCGGAACCGCCCCTCGTCGCGCGCATGGGTCTCGAACCGTGCGCCCTTGCCCGGGCCGACCTGCGGCGCGCCCATCGCGTGAAAGCCGTGATCGGTCTGGAACGGACCCGCATGACACTCGGCGCAGCCTGCCGGGCCGTAGAACAGCGCGAGCCCCGCCTCGGCCTCGGGCGGCAGCGGCACCCCCTCGCGCAGCCGTGCGTCGAAGGGGCTGGTGTCGGAGCGGAACTCGAAGGTGATGAAGGCGGCAATGGCGTCGGAGATGTCCGTGAAGCCGATCTCGTCGGGCGCAAGGCCGTAGACCGCGTCGAAGCGCCTGGCATAATCCGGATGTGCCGCCACGCGCCGCGCGATCAGATCCCACGCCCCGCCCTTCCCGGTGAGCCGTCCCTGCCGCACCGCCTGCGCCACCTCGTTCTCGCTGTAATGCCCGGCCATCTCGTCGGGGCTCAGCACTGGAAACATAGTCTGCGCCGACAGCATCGAGGCGAATCCCTCGACCATGTCCGCATCGAGCGGCGTGCGCATGCCGCCCGGGGCCGAAGGGTCCAGTTCGACCCGGCCATCGTGAAACATCGAGACGTAGTCCCGCGCACCGACATTCCACAGCGCCTGACTGTTGCGCGGCACCCGCTGCTCTGGCGGGTTTTCGAGGTCGATCGCGCGGGCGGGCCCGATGCCGTGCCCGCCGTCGCCCAAGGGCAGCGACAGCCCGTCCGAGGTGCCGAAGGCCGGGTGATGACAGGTGGCGCAGGACACCTCGCGGTTGCCTGACAGGATCGGGTCGTAGAAGAGCAACCGCCCCAGCGCCGCCTCATCCTGGTTCACTGCGGGCCATGCGGCGTCGTCGAGCGGCGCGGGCAGCTCCTGCGCGAGGGCCGCGCCGGTCCAGAACAAGGCCGTCAGCGCAGCAAGACGCGTTGTCATCTGTCTCATGAAGTCTCCCTCTCCCGCGGGCGAAGTTGCCGCAGCGCCGCAGGCCGCGCAATGGCGTCCCCACGTTTCAGGCGGCGCAGAGGCATCACAAAGCGCGGACGCGGCGCAATGACGCAGACAGCATTTGACGCAGGCAGGAACGCGCACTAGAACAAAGTAAGAACATTGATTTGTAGAGAGAACCCGTGACGTGGTCGCCCCCCGCTTCATGCCCTGCCGTTCCTGCCACATCTGTGGAAACACTGTCGCGCCGCCCCGCAACGCTGCGCCAGCCCACCCTGTCGGAGATATTTCCAGAGACGGCGGTCGATGCCGCAGCTCCCGCCTTCGCGCTGGCGCATCTCGAGGCCGCCAAGGGGCCGGTGTTGTGGATACAGGATCGGCTGTCGCTGCGCGAGGCGGGGCGGCCCTTTCCGCCCGGTCTCGGGACCTGCGAGGTCCTGCATCTTCAGGTCTCGCGCGCCATCGACGTGCTCTGGGCCATGGAACAGGGCTTGGGGTGTCCGGGCCTTGGCGGGGTGATCGGCGAGGTTTGGGGCACGGCACCGGCGGTCGATTTCACCGCGACCAAGCGTCTGGCGCTACGCTCGGAGGCGCATGCTGTGCCCGCATGGCTCATTCGTCGCGGCGCATTGCCCGAGCTGAGCGCCGCGCGCGAAAGATGGCGTCTGGGGGCGCTGCCTGCGCGCCCCATGCCGGACGACACCCGCGCGCCGGGTGCCCCGCTATGGAGCGCCGAGCTGTTTCGCGCGCGCTGGCGCGCGCCGGGGCGTTGGGTGGCCGGCCATGACCCGCAGGGCAAGGATCTGGTCTTCGGCCACGCCGTCGGCATGGAAGCGGCAGAGGCAGCGCGCGCCATGGCCTGAGCCGGGTACCCGGTCGCCAGCGCCGCATCATGCGTCTTCGAGGATCGGTGAGACCAAGCGCATGGATATGGCCCTAGGGGTCCCTTGGGGGGAACGGCCGGAGGCACCGCCATGCCCCCAAGGGGGCCTCGGCCCTTTCGCCCCGGGCGGACGACGATGAGCGGCGGGGACAAGCTGCCCGTCCTCGCCTTTCCCGCGCCTTCGGCATCCCTGCCCCGGCCCCGCGCCGCCGACCCGCGCCAGCTCGCACAGGCGACCGAGGCCTTGCGGCAGGCCGTGCAGGGCGGCCCGGCAGCCGGGCGGATCGACACGGCACCGCCCGCGCCCGACAAGTCCGCGAGCGACCAACCGGTGCACGAGGAGATCTTCACCCCCGTCGGCATCCCGAGCCGGCGGGCCGGGTCTCGTGCGCCGCACGAGCAGGTACGCGGTGCGGCGGTGACGGCGTTGCCCGGCGGCGGCATCGACGCGACGGGCGACGCGGCAGTGGCCCGGCGCATCCTGTCGCTGCACCTGCCGCGCTTTGCCATCGAACGCTGGCAGGCACAGGCCGCGCATCGCGGCGAGGTCCTGCCCGAGGGCACGCCGCTGGTTCTGGCCCTCGAAGGGCCGCATGGCCCGGTGATCCACGCGGTGAATGACGTCGCCCAGGCACTGGGCCTCGCCCCCGGCGCTCGGGTCGTCGACATGCGCGCGATCTGCTTCGAACTGCAAACCCGTTTCGCCGATCCGCGCGCCGATGCGGCGGCGCTCGCCCGGCTGATGCTCTGGGCGCGGCGCTGGTGTCCGTGGACGGCGGTGGACGGGGCGGACGCGCTGGTCATGGATGTCACCGGCTCGGACCACCTTTGGGGCGGCGAAGCGGCGATGCGGGCGGAGATCGAAGCCCGGCTCGCAGGCCTTGGCCTCACCACCCGCATGGCCATCGCGCCGACGCGCGGCGCGGCTTGGGCTCTGGCGCGCTTCGCGCCCGCGATCTGCGGCCCCGAGGAGTTGACGGCGCACACCGATCCCCTGCCCGCCGCGGCCCTGCGGCTCGGCGCGGCGACGGTGCAGATGCTCGACAGGCTGGGCCTCTCGACCATCGGCGCGCTGCGCGCCGTGCCGCGCCTTTCGCTCGCGCGGCGGTTTCGCGCGGGGTTGCCCGAGACCGATCCTCTCTTGCGGCTCGATCAACTTTCGGGCCGCACACCCGAACCGATCGACAGCCCCGACGATCCGCCGCGCTTTGCCGTGCAGGCCCGCCTGCCCGAACCCGTGATCGACCCGGTGCCGCATCTGCCGGCCTTGGCCGAGGAGCTTTGTGCCGGGTTGGTGGCGGCGGGCTTCGGCGCGCGCCGCCTCGCGCTGGCGCTCTACCGCATCGATGGAGAGGTGGCGCAGGCGCAGGCCGCGACATCGCAGCCGACCCGCGATCCCGCGCACATGGTGCGGCTCTTCGAGGGGCGCCTCGACGGGCTCGATCCGGGCTTCGGTTTCGACCTGATCACACTGGCCGCCTTGGTGGCCGAGGCCTTGCCCACCCGGCAGCGCCGCCTCGATGGCGCCGCCGACGACGCCGACGATCTCGCGCGGCTGATCGACCGGCTCTCGGCCCGTTTCGGGGTGCGCGCCCTGACCCGACCCCTGCCCGCGCCGAGCCATATCCCCGAGCGTCAGGTGCTCTGGCTTCCGGCGCTGCATGTGACGCCGCACCGCTTCGTGCCGCGTCCCGATCGCCCCCTGCGGCTGTTCGAGCCGCCAGAGGAGGTACGCGTGCTCTATGCCGTGCCCGAAGGCCCGCCCGCGCAGTTCGTCTGGCGCCGCCAGCGGTTGCGCGTCGCGCGCTTTGCCGGACCCGAGCGGATCGCGCCCGAATGGTGGCGCGACAGGCCCGGCACGCGGCTACGCGACTACTTCCGCATCGAGGATCACACCGGGCGGCGGTTCTGGCTCTACCGCGAAGGGCGCTTGGGCGACGGGCGCGGGGCCGAGCCGCGCTGGTTCGTCCACGGCGCCTTTGCGTGACGCCATGCCCGAGACCGAGAAACATCCCCGCCGCGACGTCGCTTCCGAGGCGGAGTTTCCGCCCAACACGGCATCGGCCTATGTCGAACTGGGCCTCGCCTCGTGCTTTTCCTTCCTGCGCGGCGCCTCCGACGCGGTGGACCTCGCCGTGAGCGCATGGGCCACGGGCTACGACGCGCTGGGCATCGCCGATCTCAACACGCTGGCGGGGGTGGTGCGGATGCATGTCGCGGCCAAGCGCGTCAATGTGAGGCCGGTGATCGGCGCGCGGCTCGCGCTGGTCTCGGGCGAGGTCTTCCTCGCCTACCCGACCGACCGCGCCGCCTATGGGCGACTTTCGATGCTGCTGTCCAAGGGCAAGATGCGCGATCCCGAGGGGCGCTGGCAGAAGAAGGGCATCTGCGACATTACCCTGAACGATCTCGCGGATCATGCCGAGGGGTTGCGCCTGACCCTCGTGCCGCCCGAGGACCCAAGCGCGCTTGAGGCTGCCCTACCCCGCCTGTTGCGGCGCCTGCCCGGTCTCACCCATATCGCGGCCGCACATCTCTACCGCGGCGACGACCGCGCCCGGATCAATGCGCTCGACCGCCATGCCCGCGCCGCCGGGCTGTCGCTGATGGCCACGAACGACGTGCTCTACCACGCGCCCGAACGCCGTCCGCTGCAGGACGTGATGACCTGCATCCGCGAGGGCGTGGCGCTGGCAGAGGCCGGGCCGCGCCTATTGCCCAATGCCGAACGGCACCTGAAGTCGCCCGAGACCATGCAGAGGCTCTTTGCCGAATGGCCACACGCGATCCGCGCCACGCGTGAGATCGCCGATGCCTGCCGTTTCGACCTTGAGGAACTGGCCTATGAGTACCCGCGCGAGGTGGTTCCCGAAGGACGCAGCCCGCAGGACTATCTGGAGCGGCTGACATGGGAGGGAGCGCAGGCGCGCTGGCCCGAGGGCATTCCGTCCGCGACCCGCGCCGTGCTCGACAAGGAACTGGCGATGATCGGGCGGCTCGACATCGCGCGGTATTTCCTCACCATTCACGACATCATCCGTTTCGCGCGCGAAACGGCAAGCCCGCCGATCCTGTGCCAGGGGCGCGGTTCGGCGGCGAACTCGGCGGTGTGCTTCGTGCTGGGCATTACGGCGGTCGACCCGGCGCAGCACCAGCTTTTGTTCGAGCGCTTCATCTCCGAGAAGCGAAAGGAGCCGCCCGACATCGACGTGGATTTCGAACACGAGCGCCGCGAGGAGGTGATCCAGCACATCTATGCCAAGTATGGCCGCGAGCGCGCCGGCCTCTGCGCCACGGTGATCCATTACCGCCCGCGAAGCGCGATCCGCGAGGTGGGCAAGGTGATGGGCCTGTCCGAAGACGTGACCGGCGCGCTGGCCAAGACGGTCTGGGGCCATTGGGGCAGCGGCATCGAAGAGGAGAACGTGCGCGAGGCCGGACTCGACCCGCATGATCCGCTGTTGCGCAAGGCGCTGCTGATCGCGGGACAGATGGTCGGGATGCCGCGTCACCTGAGCCAGCATGTCGGCGGCTTCATCCTGACCGAACGCCTACTGACCGAGACCGTGCCGATCGGCAACGGCGCCATGGCCGATCGCAGCTTCATCGAGTGGGACAAGGACGACATCGACGCGCTGGGCATCCTCAAGGTCGATATCCTGGCACTTGGCATGCTGACCTGCATCCGCAAGGGCCTTGACCTGATCGCCGCGCATTGGGGGCGGCGCGAGGATCTCGCCTCGATCCCGCGCGAGGACCC
>Ga0207882_1000414_pt1 | contig 11599 bp, 9 predicted proteins | sample MalvirmetaMSP103_FD_184228 | JGI IMG/M metagenome (GOLD analysis project Ga0207882, IMG submission 184228) | Marine viral communities from the Deep Pacific Ocean - MSP-103 (SPAdes) | ecosystem: Environmental > Aquatic > Marine > Oceanic | place: Pacific Ocean | collected 2011-05-15 | reverse complement strand
CTACTGCACCGCCTATGCCGATCTGCGGCAGGCGCACGGCCCCGAGAGCAGCCCGTTCTACGCGGGTGCACGCGAAACGCTCGATCGCCTGGCGGGCGAGCCTCACACGCTTCTGGCCGTGGCCACCGGCAAGTCGCGGCGCGGGCTCGATAGGTTGATCGAGGCGCATGGGCTGGAGGGTATGTTCCAAAGCCGTCAGACCGCCGATGACCACCCCTCGAAGCCCAACCCCGCGATGATCCGCGCGGCTCTGGACGAGACGGGCGTGACGGCGCGGCGTGCGGTGATGATCGGCGACACCCGCTTTGATGTCGACATGGCGCACGCGGCGGGGGTGGCCTCGATCGGGGTCGCATGGGGCTATCAACCGGCGGCGGGCCTCTCCGCCGACCGGATCATTCACGACTGGGCCGGGCTCGCGCCCGCGCTCGACGATCTGACGGAGACGACCTCATGAGCGAATGGAAGGCCAAGCGGTTCTGGAAAGAGGCCAACGTGGCCCCAGCCGAGGGCGGCTGGCAGGTGCTGCTCGACGCGCGCCCGGTGCGCACGCCCGCCAAGGTGCCTCTGATCCTGCCCACGCAGGCGCTGGCAGAGGCTCTCGCCGCCGAATGGCAGGCGCAGGAGGAGCGGATCGATCCGGGCAGCATGCCGCTGACCCGCACCGCCAATTCGGCGCTCGACAAGGTGGCGGTGCAGCGCGTCGAGGTGGCGCAGATGCTCGCGGGCTATGGCGGATCGGACCTGCTGTGCTACCGCGCCGAACGCCCCGCCGAGTTGATCGCACGGCAGGCGAGCGAATGGGACCCGCTGCTCGCCTGGGCCGAAGAGCGCCATGGCGCGCGGCTCGTCACCGCGACCGGGGTCATGCCGGTGGCGCAGGACGCGGCGGCGCTCGAGCGGCTGGCGGCCCCCGTCTTCGCCATGGAGCCCTTCGCCCTCGCGGCCTTTCACGATCTGGTGGCGCTTTCAGGGTCGCTGGTGCTGGCGCTGGCCGTCATCGAGGAGCGGCTGGAGCCACAGGAGGCCTGGCGACTGTCGCGGCTCGACGAGGACTGGCAGATCGAGCAATGGGGCGACGACGAGGAGGCCGAGGCCATGGCCCGCGTCAAGGGCGCGGCCTTTCTCGATGCGGCGCGGTTCTGGGCGCTGCTCGGCTGAGAGGCGGACAGGTGGAGTAATGATCGGGCAGCCTCTTGAGGGGCTGCCCTTTTTTTGTGTCTTGGCGCCGCTTTACCCGGCGTTCGCGCCGTTACGTGATAGGGCGCGACCCTTGACCTGAAGTGAAATCATTGTCCAACTGCCTGCGTCGGGATCAATGGTCCTTGCATATTGCCGGATCGCGTCGCGGTCGGCCCCAAGACTGCCGCCCCCGCCAAGAGGGGCCGATACTCAGGAAGAGGTAAACATGAAGAAATCCGTTATCTTCGGCGCGCTGACCGCCACCGGTCTTCTCGCCGGAGCGGCTCAAGCCGCCACCCTCGACGACGTCAAGGAGCGCGGCGAGCTGAACTGCGGTGTGGTGACCGGCCTTGCTGGTTTCGGCGCCCCCGACGCCAACGGCGTCTGGGAAGGCTTTGACGTCGCCGTCTGTCGCGCCGTCGCCGCCGCGGTGCTGGGCGATCCCACCGCCGTCAACTTCGTGCCGACCACCGGCCAGACCCGCTTCACCGCGCTGGCTTCGGGCGAGATCGACGTACTCGCACGCAACACCACCTGGACCTTCTCGCGCGACACCGACCTGAAGTTCGATTTCATCGGCGTCAACTACTATGACGGCCAGGGCTTCATCGTGCCGACCGCGCTGGGCGTGTCCTCGGCCAAGGATCTGGACGGCGCCACCGTCTGCATCCAGACCGGCACCACCACCGAGCTGAACCTCGCGGACTTCTTCCGCAACAACAACATCAGCTACGAGCCCGTGCCCGTCGAGACCAACGCCGAGGCACAGCAGCAGTACCTCGCCGGGGCCTGTGACGCCTACACCACCGACGCCTCGGGCCTCGCCGCGACCCGCGCCACCTTCGAGAACCCGGGCGATCACGTGATCCTGCCCGAGATCATCTCCAAGGAGCCGCTCGGTCCGCTCGTGCGCCACGGCGACAACGAGTGGGGCGACATCGTGCGCTGGACGCTCAACGCGCTGATCGCCGCCGAAGAGTTCGGCGTGACCTCGGCCAATGTCAGCGAGCTGGCCGCCGCGCCGGGCACCAACCCCGAGGTGAACCGTCTGCTCGGCACCGAAGGCGAGCTGGGCGCGATGATCGGCCTCGAGAACGACTGGGCCAAGAACGCGATCGCCGCAGGTGGCAACTATGGCGAGATCTTCGAGAAGAACATCGGTGAGAACACCCCGATCGGTCTGGCTCGTGGCCTCAACGCACAGTGGACCAATGGCGGCCTGATCTACGCGCCGCCGTTCCGCTAAGCATTTCGGAAAGGGGCGCCGCGGCGCCCCTTTCCACCCATGAAGAACAAGGCGCGATGCGCCACCTGTCCCCGTCAGCAGGGCGCAGCCGGAGCAACCGGCGCGAGGCCTGCGCGGGGACCAACGGGGACCAGGACATGACAACGACCTCGGATGCGCCGAAGGCCGGGTTTCGCCCGAGCCAGCTGATCTACGACACCCGCTACCGCTCCCTGACCATCCAGGTAATTGCCTTCATCGCGCTGATGCTGGGGCTGAGCTGGCTGGTGTCGAACACGGTCGCCAACCTCTCCGCGCTCGGCAAGGATTTCGACTTCGGCTTTCTGGGCCAGCGCGCGGGCTATGACATCAACCAGCGCCTGATCGAATACGACAGCGCTTCGTCCCATGGCCGCGCCGCGCTCGTGGGCATCCTCAACACGCTGCTGGTCGCGGCGCTGGGCTGCGTGCTCGCCACCATCGTCGGAGTTCTGGCGGGCGTGCTGCGCCTGTCCAAGAACTGGCTCATCGCCAAGCTGATGGCGGTCTATGTCGAAGGCTTCCGCAACATCCCGGTGCTGCTGTGGATTCTGCTGATCTTCGCGCTGATGACAGAGGCCACGCCGCAGCCGCGCGATTTCCGCGAAGGCGGCGGCGCGTCGATGATCTTCGGCGATACCGTCGCCATCACCAATCGCGGCGTTTTCGTCCCCGCGCCCGCCTGGGGCAATGGCTCGCTGATCCTGCTGATCGTGCTGGTCCTGTCTCTCGTCGCGGTCTGGGGCTGGCGGCGCTATGCTCACAAGACCCAGGAGGAGACAGGCCGTATCCTGCCCATTGGCTGGGGCACGCTGGGCCTTTTGGTCGTGCCGCTCACCATCGCCTTCCTCGCGCTGTCGATGACTTCGGGCCGGGTCACGCAGCCGATCTACGTTGCCGGCGGCATAGAGGGAGCGAGCCTTGCCGAGTTTGGTGCTGCGCAACAGGGTATCAACGCCTGCGCCGTGCCCAATTCGACGGAATCTCTGAACCTGCGCCGCGCGTTGCGTGCCGAGGGGCTGCGCTTCAACGTCGTGCCGGTAACGACCGCCGAGGAGGCCATCGCCGCCGCCGAGGCTGGGCGCTGCAACATCCTGTCGCTGCCCGCTTCGACCGATGCCGCCACCGTGCCCGCAGGCGCCGTGGCGCTGTCGGACACGATCCAGCGCGGCAGCCCGGTGCAGTTCGAAAGCCCCGTGTTGGGCGGCTTCAACTTCGAGGGCGGGCTGCAGCTTCGCAACTCGCTGATCGCGCTGTGGCTGGCGCTGTCGCTCTACACCGGCGCCTTCATCGCCGAGAACGTGCGCGGCGGCATCCTGTCGGTCTCCAAGGGCCAGACCGAGGCGGCTTTCGCGCTGGGCATCAAGCCCTCGCGCACCATGCGCCTCGTCATCCTGCCACAGGCGCTGCGCGTCATCATTCCGCCGATGATCTCGCAATACCTCAACCTCACCAAGAACTCCTCGCTGGCAATCGCGGTGGGCTACATGGATGCCCGATCGACGCTGGGGGGCATCACCATCAACCAGACCGGCAAGGAGCTGGAGGGAATGTTGCTCTTGGGACTGTTCTACCTCGTGACCAGCCTCGTCATCTCGAGCGCGATGAACCTCTACAATTCCCGCGTGAAGCTGAAGGAGCGCTGAGATGTCGGACACCCACGCACAGACCGTCTCCTTCGTGCGCGAGACCATGCTGCCGGAGGCCGAGCCTCCGGTCGGCAACCGCGGCGCGATCCTGTGGATGCGCGAGAACCTGTTCTCGGGCTGGTTCAACATCCTGATGACGCTGGTATCGCTCTATGTCATCTGGTGGGCGCTCGCGCATACCATGCCATGGGTCTTCAATGGCATCTGGAACGCGGGCTCTCTCACCGAATGCCGCGAGATCCGCAACGCCACGCTGGGCGAGGGCGCCTCGGCGGCCTGCTGGGCGGTGCTGGGGGACCGCTGGCAGCAGCTGATGTTCGGCTTCTACCCACGCGAGCTCTACTGGCGGCCGGTTCTGGCCTTCGTGATCTTTCTCGTCGCCATCGCGCCGGTGCTCTTCGCCGGCATGCCGCGCCGGGCGCTGTGGATCACCGCGCTGTCGCCCTTTGTGATGTTCTGGCTGCTCTGGGGCGGCACCGCGTGGTTTCCGGTTTCGATCGCGCTGGGCTTCGTGTTGGGTTGGGCGGCGCTGCGGGCGCTCGCGCCGATTGCGGGGCCCCTCGTGGCAGTGATCGTCGCTGCCGCGCTGCCGATCATCTACTGGTTTTACACCGCCGGGCCGCTGGCACGCGAGCTGGAACAGGTCGTCGCGCTGCGTATCGAATACGTGCCGAGTCAGGATTTCGGCGGCTTCATGCTGTCGTTCATCATCGGCATCGCGGGCATCATCCTGTCGCTGCCGCTGGGCATCCTGCTGGCGTTGGGCCGGCAGTCGGACCTGTTCATCATCAACAAGATCTCGGTGGGCTTCATCGAGATCATCCGTGGCGTGCCGCTCATCGTCTGGCTGTTCACCGCGTCCCTGCTGCTGAACTACTTCCTGCCGCCGGGCACCAATTTCGACCTGATGCTGCGCGTGATCATCATGGTGACGCTCTTTGCCGCGGCCTATATCGCGGAGGTCGTGCGCGGCGGTCTCGCCGCCCTGCCCAAGGGCCAGTACGAGGCGGCCGACGCGCTCGGGCTAGATTATTGGAAAGCGATGCGGCTGATCATCCTGCCGCAGGCGCTCAAGATATCGATCCCGGGCATCGTCAACACCTTCATCGGCTTGTTCAAGGACACGACGTTGGTGGTGTTCATCGGTCTGTTCGACCCGATCGGTCTCAGCAACGCGATCCGTGCCTCGGTCGAATGGAACGGCATCTACTGGGAGCTCTTCGTCTTCATCGGCCTGCTCTTCTTCATCTGCTGCTTCAGCATGTCCCGCTACTCGCTGTATCTGGAGAAAAAGCTCCAGCGCGGCCACAATTGAGGAGGGTGTGATGACCGACACCACCGCCGCCCGCACCATCGACCGGAGCCACATGCAGGTCTCCGACGAGGTCGCGATCGAGATCTCGAACATGAACAAGTGGTACGGCTCGTTCCACGTGCTGCGCGACATCGACCTGACCGTCTATCAGGGTGAGCGGATCGTGATCTGCGGGCCCTCGGGCTCGGGCAAATCGACGTTGATCCGCTGCATCAACCGGCTCGAGGAGCACCAGTCGGGCCGGATCGTCGTCGACGGGACCGAGCTCAGCTCGGATCTCAAGAATATCGACAAGATCCGCTCCGAGGTCGGCATGTGCTTCCAGCACTTCAACCTCTTTCCGCATCTGACGATCCTCGAGAACTGCACCCTCGCGCCGATCTGGGTCCGCAAGACGCCCAAGCGCGAGGCCGAGGAAATCGCGATGCATTTCCTCAAGAAGGTGAAGATCCCCGAGCAGGCGAACAAGTATCCCGGCCAGCTTTCGGGCGGCCAGCAGCAGCGCGTCGCCATCGCCCGCAGCCTGTGTATGAAGCCGCGGATCATGCTCTTCGACGAGCCGACCTCGGCGCTCGACCCGGAGATGATCAAGGAGGTGCTCGACACCATGATCGAACTCGCCGAGGAGGGCATGACCATGCTCTGTGTGACCCATGAGATGGGCTTCGCGCGTCAGGTCGCCAACCGGGTGATCTTCATGGATCAGGGCCAGATCGTCGAACAGAACGAGCCGGAGGCCTTCTTCATGGCGCCCAAGTCCGACCGGACCAAGCTGTTCCTGAGCCAGATTCTCGGCCACTGAGCGCGGCGCGGCCCCGAGGGCCGCGAAGACGCGTATTTGAAGTATGAAATCGGGAGGGGGGGCGCGAAAGCGGCCCCCTTTCGCGTTCAGAGATCCGCGGGAACGGCGAAGGCGGCGACGCGGCCCTGACCGATGGCCGACCAGTCGGCGCCCTCGAACTCCAGCACCGTCACGGCGCAGGTGGGATAGTCGGCGAAGCGCGCGTGATCGGGGGCTTCACTCGCCAACTCGGCAGCAAGTCGGCCGATGCCGGGGTTGTGCGCCACCAAGGCGACGCTGCGCGTGCTCACGTCCTTGAGGGCGGACAGAAGCTGGCGCGGCGGGGCGGCGTAGAGCGTGGGATCGAAACGGATCTCGGTGGGGCCGGGCCATTCGGGCTGCATCAGGGCGATCGTCTCGCGGGTGCGCGTGGCATCCGAGCACAGGACCAGATCGGGAGCATGTCCGCCTTGGGCGAGCCATGCGCCCATGCGCGGCGCATCGCGGCGACCGCGAGCGGCGAGCGGGCGGGCATGGTCGTGCTGACCGGCGTCGCCCCAGTCGGACTTGGCATGCCGGATCAGGACGAGCTTGAGGCTCATGTCTCGTTGCGCGGACGCATCCGGCTCTCGCTCGAGCGGATGATGGAGCCCGCGCCATGCTCGGTGAACAGCTCCAGCAGGGAGGCGTTGGGCAGGCGGCCATCGAGGATCACCACGGCGCGCACGCCCTGCTCCAGCGCCGCGAGCGCGGTTTCGGTCTTGGGGATCATGCCGCCCGCGATCGTGCCTTCGGCGGTCATCTCGCGCACCTGCTCGGGCGAAAGCTGGGTGACGACCTCGCCGCTGGCGTCCTTGACGCCGGACACGTCCGTCAGCAGCAGCAGGCGGTCAGCCTTGAGCGCACCGGCGATGGCACCGGCGGCGGTGTCGCCGTTGACGTTGAAGGTCTCGTTGGGATCCATGCCGGTGGCCACCGGGGCCACCACGGGGATGATGCCGGCCGAGAACATGTCGCGCAGCACCTGCACGTTCATCTCCACGGGTCGGCCCACGAAGCCCAGCTCAGGGTCGTCGGCCACGGCGACCATCAGGTCGTCATCCTTGCCCGACAGGCCCACGGCGCGGCCGCCCTCGTCCATGATGGCCTGCACGATGCGCTTGTTGACGAGACCGGTGAGCACCATCTCGACCACCTCGACGGTGGCCTTGTCGGTGACACGCTTGCCGCGCACGAACTCGGACTTGATGCCGAGCTTGGCCAGCATCTCGTTGATCATCGGGCCGCCGCCATGCACCACGACCGGGTTCACCCCGACCTGCCGCATCAGCACCACGTCGCGCGCGAACTCGGCCATCGCCTCGGCGTCACCCATGGCGTTGCCGCCGAACTTCACCACGACGATCGCGCCCGAATAACGCTGCAGGTAGGGCAGGGCTTCGGAGAGCGTCTTGGCGGTGGCGATCCAGTCTCGGTCCATCTTCTGCGTCCTCATGGGAGGCCCCTGTTCAGCTGGTCAGGCCAGCCCCGCGACGATCGCGCGGAGCGTCTCGATGCCGTCGCCCTTTTCGGAGCTGGTCAGCACCAGCTCGGGAAATGCGGCCGGGTGCTTGGCCAGCGCGGCCCGTGTCAAGCCGAGGCTCTGGTCGAGCTCGTCGCGGCGCAGCTTGTCGATCTTGGTCATCACGACCTGAAACGGCACGGCCGAGCGGTCGAGCAGAGTCATGATCTCCTCGTCGACCTTCTTGGCACCGTGACGCGCGTCGATCAGCACGAAGGCGCGGCGCAGGGTGGGGCGGCCCGAGAGATACTGCTTGAGCAGGCGCTGCCACTTCTCGACCACCGCCAGCGGCGCATTGGCAAAGCCGTAGCCAGGCAGGTCGACGATATAGTGGCTGTCAGCAGCGGTGAAGAAGTTGATCTCCTGCGTTCGCCCCGGTGTGTTCGACGCCCGCGCGATCGCCTTGCGACCTGTCAACGCGTTGATCAGGGACGATTTTCCGACATTGGAGCGGCCGGCGAAGCAGACCTCGATCCGGTCGGCGGGCGGCAGGCCCGACATCGCGACGACGCCCTTGAGGAACTCGACCTCGCCCGCGAAGAGAAGCCGCCCCGCCTCGGCCGCGTCGGGCTCGGGCGGGGTGGCCTCGGGAAAGTTCATCTTCATGCCGGTCACTTCTTGGGCTTCCCGGGGGCGTTGGCGGCCTTGGCTTCGGTGGGCTTGCGCTTGAAGCCGGAGCGGATGTTGCCGAACACGTCCGGCTTGGCCCCATGGCTGCGCATGATGGCGTATTGCTGCAGGAAGGTCACGGTGTTGTTGGTGATCCAGTAGACCACGAGACCGCTGGCGAAATTGCCGAGCATGAACATGAAGACCCACGGCATCCAGGCGAAGACCATTTTCTGCGTCGGATCGGTGGGGGCCGGGTTCAGCTTTTGCTGCAACCACATCGAGATGCCCAGAAGGATCGGCAGGATGCCCAGCGAGATGATCGCGAGGAAGCTGGTCGGATCTGGCGCGTCGAAGGGCAACAGGCCGAACAGGTTCAGGATCGAGGACGGGTCGGGGGCCGACAGGTCGCGGATCCAGCCGAACCATTCGGCATGGCGCAATTCAATGGTGACGAAGATCACCTTGTAGAGCGAGAAGAAGATCGGGATCTGGATCAGGATCGGCAGGCAGCCCGAGGCCGGGTTGACCTTGTTCTCCTTGTAGAGCTTCATCATGCCCTGCTGGAGCTTCTGACGGTCGTCGCCGGACTGCTCCTTGAGCGCCTCCATCTGCGGCTGCAGCTCCTTCATCCGCGCCATCGACACGTAGGAGCGGTATGCCAGCGGGAACACGATCGCCTTGAGGATCAGCGTCAGCGCCACGATCGACCAGCCCATGTTGCCGATCAGACCGTTGAGGAAGTGCAGTAGTATGAAAATCGGCTTGGTCAGGAAGAAGAACCAGCCCCAGTCGATGCTGTCGACGAAGCCCTCGATGCCGCCGTCGTCCTGATAGGAGCGGATCGCCTCCCATTCCTTGGCGCCGGCGAAGAGCCGGGTTTCGGATGAAACCGTAGCGCCGGGGGCTACCTCGATCGCGGGCGACACGCTGTCGGTCTGGTAGATCTCGGTGCCTTCGGTGTAGCGCACGACCGACCGGAACGGCGTTCCCGGCTCGGGGATCAGCGTCGTCATCCAATATTTGTCGGTGAAGCCGGTCCAGCCATTCTCGGTGACCTCGGCCACGTCGACCCGCCCCGCACCGCGCGGATCGGGGTCGAGATCGTCCATGTTCTTGTACTTGATCTCTTCGAGCGTGCCGTCGGTCATCCGCACGAGACCCTCGTGCAGGATGAAGAAGTTCTGCGTGTCGGGCTGGCCGTGGCGTGCGACAAAGCCATAGGGAGCAAGGCTCACGGCGGTGTCGCCGGTGTTCTCGACGGTCTGCTCGACGTCGAACATGAACTTGTCATCGACCGAGACGGTGCGGCGGAACACGAGACCCTCGCCATTGTCCCAAGCCAAGGTCACCGGGCTGCCGGGGGTCAGCGTCTCGCCGCTTTCCAAGGTCCACAGCGTGTCGGGGCCGGGCAGGGATATCGTGGTGCCACCGACCGGGGCCCAGCCCCAGACCGCATAATAGGGCGTCTCGGTGCCGACGGGCGACAGCAGCCGAACCAACGGGCTCTCGGGGTCGAGGGTCTCGCGGTAGCCCACGAGCGACAGGTCGTCGATCCGGCCGCCGCGCAGCGACAGCGAACCGGTCAGGCTCGGAGTCTCGACGGCGATGCGAGGCGCTTCCTGCTCTTGAGGGGCGGCCTGCGCCGCGGCGGTGCCGGGCAGTGCGGTGTCGCCCGAAGCCGGAGACGGCCCTTCGGCAGCGGTCGATATCTCGTCGAGATCGGGCGAGGGGGCCTGCTCCTCGGGTGGGAAGATCAGGAACCACCCCAGGATCACCACCAGGCTGAGCACTGTCGCCAGGATCAGGTTCTTGTTCTGATCGTCCATGAAAAAACGCCCTCGATCGCCGGAAAAGGTCAGTGGCGGTTCAACAGGGCGAGGGTCCGAAGGTCAAGCTCTTTCGCCTTTGCGGCCCGGTGCCGGGGGTCATACGGCGCGGCATGACGGCTCTTCGGGGCACGAGGGAGGGATGGCGCGGATCCAGGCTTCGGTCTCCAGGCGCGGCATCGGCCTGCCGATGCCAAACCCCTGCCCATGGTCGCACCCCAAGCGGTGAAGCATGTCGCGCTCGGCTTCGGTCTCGACCCCTTCGGCCAAAGTCTCGATCCCGAGCCTGTCAGCCATGGTCAGGATCGCCGAGACCATCTTCTGCTGCTCCGCGTCGTTGTCGATTCGGGTAACGAAGGAGCGGTCGATCTTGATGCGCTGGATCGAGAATTGTCGGATCGAGGTAATCGCGGCATGACCGGTGCCGAAATCGTCAAGATCGAGCCTGCAGCCAAGACCGGACAGACCCGAGAGATTGCGGACCACCACGTCCTCGACACGTTTGGCCACCACCGTTTCGAGGACCTCGATCGCCAGACGGTCGGGGCGCAGGTCGAAGCGATCAAGCTCCCACGCAAGGCGGTCGACCAGCCGCGGGTCGGCGAGCTCTGCCTGCGAGAAGTTGATGGCGACATGCGGCACATCAAGGCCCGCGGCGTCCCACAGGCGCAGCGCGTTGAGGCCGTCCTGCACCATGACCTCTCCCAGCCGACCCATCAGCCCGGCCTGTTCCATCACCGGCAGGAACTCCCCTGGTGGGATCAGGCCGCGTTCCGGGTGGTGCCAGCGCGCGAGTGCTTCAACACCGGTGAGCCGCCCGCTGCGCAGCGAAATCTGCGGCTGGAAATGGGCCACGACATCTCCCCTGTCGAGCGCGGCGGCCACCTCGTCCGCGAGGTCGTGACGCAGGCTCACCCGGTGGCGCATCGCTTCGGAGTAGCAGCGGATCGAATTCGATCCACCACGCTGTGCCTCAATCAAGGCAAGGGTCGCGGCCTGTACGAGATCGGCCCCGTCCGGTCGCACCAGTCGCAATGCCAAAGCGAAGCCCAGCGATACGGTGACATGGATCTGCAGGCCCTCGACCGGGATCGGATCGGCGACCGCAGCCTGCAACCTCTGGCCAAGCTGGATCGCCGTTTCGAGGTCGGGCTGATGGCGCGAGGAGAGCGCCAGGCCGAAACAGGCCCCATCGAGACGGGCAAGCGTGTCGCCGTCACGCAGGCCGTCCTGCAGTCTTTCGCCCACGATCCGAAGCAGCCATTCGATCGCGACGCGGTCATGCCGCTGTTCGATCTGTTTGAAGCCGTCGATCTCGAGCACCATGGCTGCAACCGATCGCGGCGGCCCGCCGCTTCGGCCCAGTATCCGGTCCAGTTCGGCGGTCAGGGCGGCACGGTCGCCGAGCC
>Ga0207882_1000413_pt1 | contig 11623 bp, 10 predicted proteins | sample MalvirmetaMSP103_FD_184228 | JGI IMG/M metagenome (GOLD analysis project Ga0207882, IMG submission 184228) | Marine viral communities from the Deep Pacific Ocean - MSP-103 (SPAdes) | ecosystem: Environmental > Aquatic > Marine > Oceanic | place: Pacific Ocean | collected 2011-05-15 | reverse complement strand
CCCGCGCCAGTGCCCGCCGTTCGCCAGCGACCAGACGCGCGGCCAGATCCTTGATCTCGATGCTCATGCCCCGTTGTCGCGGGGCGGCCGCGCTCTGTCCAGCCTCAGCGGCAGATCGCCTCGGCCCGCTCGGCAAAGGCCTTGTAGCGGCGCCAGAACGCCGCGGTGCCGTCGCCCTGCCGGGTATCCTGCGCCTTTTGCGGGTCCTTGAAGAACTTCGCCGCCCGCCGTTGCTCGCTCCCCGAGAGGGTCGCGTCGGCCGCACCTTGCACGCAAGAGCACAGCGAGGCATTGGCCGCCGGCCTGCCGCTTGCCTCGCAGGCGCGGCTGATCGCCCCGGAGGGCCGCCCGCTGCCGCAAGCCGCCAGCGCCGAAAGCGCGATGATGGAAATGATGATGCGCATGCTCGTTTCCCCGTCCGACCGGCCCGGGTTGACCCGGATCGCGGTGCTGCTCTGCCGGGGCACAAGATGACGCAAGCCGAAGCGCTGTGCAATTCGACCACGCGGCACTGCATCGGGGTTTGCCTCACGATGGCGTGAGCGGATGCGCGCGGCCCGCCCGCGCGGCCCCATTGACCGAAACACCGAACCCCTGCATATGCGGGCCATGACCGAGCTTTCGCACATCCGCAACTTCTCCATCGTGGCGCATATCGACCACGGTAAATCGACGCTTGCCGACCGGCTGATCCAGTCGACCGGGACGGTGCAGGACCGCGAGATGAAGGCCCAGCTGCTCGACAGCATGGACATCGAGCGCGAGCGCGGCATCACCATCAAGGCGCAGACCGTTCGCATCGACTACAAGGCGCTCAATGGTGAGACCTATGTTCTCAACCTGATCGACACGCCCGGTCACGTCGATTTCGCCTATGAAGTCTCCCGCTCGATGCGCGCGGTCGAGGGCTCGCTTCTCGTGGTCGATTCGACCCAAGGGGTCGAGGCGCAGACGCTGGCCAACGTTTACCACGCGCTCGACGCGGATCACGAGATCGTCCCGGTCCTGAACAAGATCGACCTGCCGGCCTCGGAGCCCGACCGGATCAAGGAGCAGATCGAGGACGTGATCGGCATCGACGCCTCCGAGGCGATGCTGGTCTCTGCCAAGACCGGCGAGGGCATCCGCGAGACGCTCGAAGCCATCGTCCACCGCCTGCCCGCGCCCAAGGGCGACCGCGACGCGCCGCTCAAGGCGATGCTGGTCGATTCGTGGTACGACCTCTACCTGGGCGTCGTGGTCCTCGTGCGGATCATGGACGGCGTGCTCAAGAAGAACGACCGCATCACCTTCATGCAGAACGGCACCATCCATCAGGTCGACCGGATCGGCGTGTTCAAGCCGGGCATGCTGCCGGTCGAGGAGCTGGGGCCGGGCGAGATCGGCTTTCTCACCGCCTCGATCAAGCAGGTGCGTGACACCAAGGTCGGCGATACCATCACCCACGAGAAAAAGGGCGCGACGACGCCGCTGCCGGGCTTTGCGCCTTCGGTGCCGGTGGTGTTCTGCGGGCTGTTCCCCGTCGATTCGGCCGAGTTCGAGGATCTGCGCAACGCCATCGAGAAGCTGGCGCTGAACGACGCCTCCTTCTCCTACGAGATGGAGACCTCGGCAGCCCTCGGCTTCGGCTTCCGCTGCGGTTTCCTCGGGCTCTTGCACCTCGAAGTCATCCGCGACCGGATCGACCGGGAATACGACATCGACCTGATCACCACCGCGCCCTCGGTGGTCTATCACGTGCACATGCGCGACGGCACGATGCAGGAGCTGCACAACCCCGCCGACATGCCCGACCTGACCCATGTCGATCATATCGAGGAGCCGCGGATCAAGGCGACGATCATGGTCCCCGACGATTACCTCGGCGATGTGCTCAAGCTGTGTCAGGACCGGCGCGGCATCCAGCAGGAGCTGACCTATGCGGGCTCGCGCCCGCTGGTGGTCTATGACCTGCCGCTCAACGAGGTGGTGTTCGACTTCTACGACCGGCTGAAATCGGTGACCAAGGGCTACGCCAGCTTCGACTACCAGATCACCGGCTACCGGCAGGACAACCTCGTGAAGATGTCGATCCTCGTCAATGACGAGCCGGTCGACGCGCTGTCGATGATGGTGCATCGCGACCGGGCCGAGATGCGGGGCCGGGCGATGGTGGAAAAGCTCAAGGAGCTGATCCCCCGCCACATGTTCAAGATCCCGATCCAGGCCGCGATCGGCGGCAAGGTCATCGCCCGCGAGACGCTTTCGGCGATGCGCAAGGACGTGACGGCCAAGTGCTATGGCGGCGACGCGACCCGCAAGCGCAAGCTTCTGGACAAGCAGAAGGCGGGCAAGAAGAAGATGCGCCAGTTCGGCAAGGTGGACATTCCGCAGGAGGCGTTCATCTCTGCGTTGAAGATGGATAGTTAAACTTATAGTTGACTACCTATAGTAGCATGAAGCAACCTCCGGCTGTATGGCTGGAGGTTTTTTTTATGACTAAGTTCGAAGTTGGAAGCCCTATCCTTGCCAAGATTCATAACGAGAGAAACTTAACAAAAGGCGAGTGCTACTTTGTGGGATTTCTTGAAGGGATTCTTGCGAATAAAAGAATAGACAATACGGAAGTTGAGCCGTTACTCGAAACATGCCAAGCATTCTGTGAAAACTTTAATGACGACGATGCGCGTGAGATTCTAACTGAAGCTGCTCAGGACTATGTCGACACTGTTTCTGAACTACTGCAGCTCATAGGTTGCATTGTTGAGTGTCGTCTAGGAAAAATAGATACAACTTGCCCAAAAAGCAGCGCAAATAGATTGTTAGGATTTTGTGCCGGGGTGGCATGTGATGGCGTAATCACCATCAATGAGGTTCGCTCTCTGCTTGACCGGTTGAGTGCTCCATCTGATTTGCAGGAAGATTTAAGGGTGATGGCACTAAAGCGCATATGCGCAGAGGCACTTGAAGACGACTTAGTCGACAGCGATGAGGAAAGGGAGATCGCTGATTGGATAGCAAGGCTCGTAGGGGATAGTTACAGCGACACTGGCCTTACGACTTTTGGTTCATCTCCGGTTCTCGATGATAATGTGGAGTTCGATTTATCGAATCTTCATAGGGATGAGGTATTTGTCCTGACGGGCAACTTTGAAGCATGTTCACGAGCAGATTTTGCCGAAGCCTTGAACGCTAGGGGTCTGAATCAAGCTAGAAGCGTCAGTAAAAAAGTGTCCTATGTTATTGTGGGGAATGAAGCTGCCCGTGATTGGCGTCTAGCATCAATGGGAACGAAGATGCAGAGAGCATTTCAATTGAAAAGTCAGGGGCATCCGATCAAAATCGTCAGCGAATCCAAGTTTCGGAAACTATTCGAAGGAGCGGGGCTTGGGGCCTAACCGTATATCGATCTTTCACCCCCGCCCACTCTTCTCCTGCAACGCATCGATCCGCTCGCTGGCCTCGGCCTTGGTCAGCCCGTCGTCGAACTCTTCCCCGGCCTCTTCAGACAGCGTCTTGAGATAGCTCGCCTGCGCGCCGGTCATCGGCTCGTCGCCGGTCACCCAATCCTCGGGGTTCTTCTCGGCGTTACCCTGCGGATGGCTTTTGGGGTTGTCGGTCATGATACGATCTCCTGTCTTGGTGTTCGTATAATGTTCCAAGCGCGAAAGCGTTCCCCGCCCCGATGATCACACCGGCGCGAGGCGGGCCTCAGCCTTCCAGAAAACCCCTGACCGCCGCCTCGACCTCGCGCGGCTTTTCCGCGTGCAGCCAGTGCCCGGCGCCCTCGATCACTTCGAAGCTGGGCTCCGCGAACAGCGCCCGGATCGCGTCGTGGTGGTCGTCGGTCACGTAGGACGAGTTCGCTCCCGACAGGAACAGGGCGGGGCCAATGTACCGCCCCTCGACCTGCGGGAAACCGAGGATCGTCTCCATGTCACGTTCCAGCACGTCGAGGTTCAGCTTCCAGCGCTTTTCCTGAAGATCGAGCGATTGCAGGAAGAACGCCGCCGTCGCGGCCTCCAGATCGCCCATCATCTCGGCCGCGTCGGACCGGCTGGCGATGGCCTCCAGATCGACCTGTTTCATCTTGCGGATGTTGTCGATCTGGTCGTGTCCGTATTCCACCGGTGCGATATCGGCGACAACGAGGCGGCGCACGAGGTCGGGGCGGGTGAGGGCGAGCACCATCGAGGCCTTGCCGCCCATGGAGTGGCCCAGCACGTCCGAAACCCCGTGATGCTCCAGCACCTCGGCCAGATCCTCGGCCATGCCGAAGTAATCATGGCTCTCGGTCCAGTGGCTGTCGCCGTGGTTGCGCATGTCGACCGAGATCACCTGCCGGTCGGTGCCGAGGCGGCGCGCGATGACGCCCCAGTTGCGAGCCGAGCCGAACAGGCCGTGGACGATCAGGAGGGGCGGGCGGTCGGAGGGCTCTCCGGTGAGGATGGTGTTGAGCATGAGAGAGGTTGTAGCGCATGCGCCCGATGACGCCAGCCCCCACACCGCCCATTGAGTGCCGGGGCCGGGGGCGCTAACAAAAGGGATGGACCGCACCACGATAACCGGCTGGACGCGCGAGATTTCCCGGCTTCTGTCTGACAGGGCAGGGGTCGAGGGGCGTAGCCTTGGCGACCGGCTCGACCGCGCCGCCCCGGCGCTGCCGCCTGAGATCCTGTCACGCGCGCGCTTTCTCGCCGCCGCCGAGGCCGTGGCGCGGATGCCCGGACGGGCCGAGGCGATCGACATGGAGCGGGTCGAGACGGCCTATGTCACCGTGCAGAGCTGGCTCATGGCCGAGGAGCCGGACGAGCTGCGCCACGCGCTGCGCCGGGCCTTGTGGATCAGGCGGGCGCGCTCGGCCGCCACGATCCTCATCGCCGCGCTGATCGCGGGCGTGCTGTGGCGCGAGGTCCTGTGACCCCGCGCCCGCGTCTTCAGAGGTTCGGGTAGAGCGGGAACCGCTCGCACAGCGCCTCGACTTCACCGCGCACCTTGGCCTCGACATCCGCATTGCCCTCGGCGCCGTTCGCCGCCAGCCCGTCGACCACCTCGACGATCCAGTCGGCGATCTGCCGGAACTCGTCCTCGCCAAAGCCGCGGGTGGTGCCCGCGGGCGAGCCCAAGCGGATGCCCGAGGTCACGGCGGGCTTTTCGGGGTCGAAGGGGATGCCGTTCTTGTTGCAGGTGATGTTGGCGCGGCCCAGCGCGTCCTCGGTCGCGTTGCCTTTCACGTTCTTGGGCCGCAGATCGACGAGCATCAGGTGACTGTCGGTGCCGCCCGTCACGATGTCGAGCCCGCCCTTCATCAGCTGATCGGCGAGCGCCTGGGCGTTCTTGACCACCTGCTCCTGGTAGGTCTTGAACTCGGGGCGCAGCGCCTCGCCGAAGGCCACGGCCTTGCCGGCGATGACATGCATGAGCGGGCCGCCCTGAATGCCCGGGAAGATCGCCGAGTTGACCTTCTTGGCGATGGCCTCGTCATTGGTGAGGATCATGCCGCCGCGCGGACCGCGCAGTGTCTTGTGCGTGGTGGTGGTGGCGACATGCGCATGCGGGAAGGGCGAGGGGTAGAGCCCCGCCGCGACGAGACCCGCGAAGTGGGCCATGTCGACAAGCAGCCACGCCCCGACGCTGTCGGCGATCTCGCGCATGCGGGCGAAATCGATGATCCGCGGAATGGCCGAGCCGCCTGCGATCAGCATCTTGGGCTGATGCTCGGTGGCGAGCGACTGGATCTGGTCGTAGTCGATCTGCTGGTCCTGCTGGCGCACGCCGTACTGGATCGCGTTGAACCACTTGCCCGACTGGTTCGGCTTGGCGCCGTGGGTCAGGTGCCCGCCCGCGTCGAGGCTCATCCCGAGGATGGTGTCGCCCGGCTGCAAGAGCGCCTGAAACACGCCTTGGTTCGCCTGGGAGCCGGAGTTGGGCTGCACATTGGCGAATTCGCAGTCGAACAGCTGCTTGGCACGGTCGATGGCAAGGTTCTCGGCCACGTCGGCAAACTCGCAACCGCCATAGTAGCGACGGCCCGGGTAACCTTCGGCGTATTTGTTGGTGAGCACCGAGCCCTGCGCCTCAAGCACGGCGGCCGAGACGATGTTCTCGCTCGCGATCAGCTCGATCTCGTGGCGCTGACGGCCAAGCTCATCGGTGATCGCGCGGGCGATCTCGGGGTCGCGGGTGGCGAGCGTTTCGGTGAAAAAGCCGTCGTCGCGGGTGGAAGCGGTCATCTCGGACACCTCGTGAGGGGTTGCGTCGCGGCACTCTTAACCCAGCGACAAGGAGGCCAAAAGCCCCGAAACCGTCGCAGCGGGGGCCGTTCGCGGCGCGGCGGCGCGCGGCTTGCCTTTCGGGGGCGGCTGTCGGACAACCAATCGGCAGCATCGGGGGGAGACAGGGACTTGGGCATCGACCGCATCGCCTTTCTGGCCAGCGAGACCGCTGTGGCGCAGGAGACCCGCGAACGTCTCGCCGCGCGCTACGGGGACAGCCCGCTCGACGAGGCCGACATCGTCGTGGCGCTCGGCGGCGACGGCTTCATGCTGCAGACGCTGCACGCGACCGAAGGGCTCGATCTGCCGGTCTACGGGATGAACCGCGGCACTGTCGGTTTCCTGATGAACGCGTTCTCAGAAGACGACCTGCCCGAGCGGCTCGCCGCCGCCGAGGAGGCGATCATCAACCCTCTCGCCATGACCGCCGAGACCGCCTCGGGCGAAGTGCATCGGGGCCTCGGGATCAACGAGGTGAGCCTTTTGCGTGCAGGGCCGCAGGCTGCGAAGCTCAAGGTGATCGTCGACGGGCGGGTGCGACTCGAGGAGCTGGTCTGCGACGGCGCGATGCTGGCCACGCCGGCTGGATCGACGGCCTACAACTACTCCGCCTACGGGCCGATCCTGCCGATCGGGGCCGACGTGCTGGCGCTCACCGCGATCGCGCCGTTCCGGCCCCGGCGCTGGCGCGGGGCGCTGCTGCCCACCGCCGCCACGGTCCGCTTCGAGGTGCTGGAGGCCGAGAAGCGCCCGGTGATGGCCGATGCCGACAGCCGCCTCGTGCGCGACGTGATCGCGGTCGAGATACGCTCCGAGCCACGGGTGCGGCACCGGATCCTGTTCGATCCGGGCCACGGGCTCGAAGAACGCCTGATCCGCGAGCAATTCGCCTGAACCGGTCTCAGCCCGCCGCGGCTTTCGAGGCGCCATAGCCCAGCGGCGCCATCGCGGCGCGCAACTCGTCGAGGATCGCCGGATCGTCGATCGTGGCGGGCATGGCGAACTCCTCGCCATCGGCGATCTTGGCCATGGTGGCGCGCAGGATCTTGCCCGAACGCGTCTTGGGCAGCCGCTCGACCACCACCGCCAGCTTGAAAGCCGCCACCGGGCCGACGCGTTCGCGCACGAGGTCCACCGCCTCACGCAGGATCTCCTCGGCCGGGCGGGCGCAGTTGCGGTTGAGGCACAAAAAGCCCATTGGCAGTTGACCCTTGAGCGGATCGGCCACGCCGATCACCGCGCATTCGGCCACGTCGGGATGATCGGCCAGCACTTCCTCCATGCCCCCGGTCGAAAGACGATGCCCCGCCACGTTGATCACGTCGTCGGTTCGCGCGAGGATCGACACGTAGCCATCCTCGTCGATCAGCCCCGCATCGCCGGTGGCGTAATAGCCGGGATAGGTCGAGAGGTAGCTGCGCCGATAGCGCGCCTCGTCGCCCCAGATGCCCGACAGCGTGCCGGGCGGCAGCGGCAGCCGGATCGCCACGGCCCCCAACTCGCCGCGCGGCTTGTCCCGGCCGCCCTCGTCGAGGATATGCACGTCGTAGCCCGGCATCGGCACGGTCGAGGAGCCGTCCTTGACCGGCAGAGCCTCGATCCCCACCGGATTGCCGGTGATGGTGTAGCCGGTTTCGGTCTGCCACCAGTGGTCATAGACCGGAACCCCCGCCACTTCGCGGGCCCAGGCCACCGTGTCGGGGTCGGCCCTTTCGCCCGCGAGGTAGATCGCGCGCAGGCCCGAGATGTCGTGCGCCCTGGCCATCCGGCCTTCGGGATCCTCGCGCTTGATCGCGCGCAGCGCGGTGGGGGCGGTAAAGAAGGTGCGCACCTTGTTGCGCGCGATGACCCGCCAGAAGGCCCCCGCATCCGGCGTGCCCACGGGTTTGCCCTCATAGACGATGGTGGTGTTGCCATGCAGCAGGGGCGCGTAGCAGATATAGCTGTGGCCCACGACCCAGCCGACGTCGGAGGCGGCCCAGAACACCTCGCCGGGGGCGGTGTCGTAGATGTTCTTCATGGTCCAGTGCAGCGCTACGAGGTGCCCGCCGGTGGGGCGCACCACGCCCTTGGGCTTACCGGTCGTGCCGGAGGTGTAGAGGATGTAGGCCGGGTGGTCCGCCTCGACCGGCACGCAGTCGGCGGGCTCGGCCTCCTCCTGAAAATCGTGCCATTCGATGTCGCGGCCATGCTCGATCTCGGCCATGGCCTGCGGACGTTGCAGGATCACGCAGAACTCGGGCGCGTGTTCGGCTTCGCGCAGTGCCTGATCGAGCAGCGGCTTGTAGGGGACGACGCGGTGCGGCTCGATCCCGCAGGAGGCGGCAAGGATCGCCTTGGGGCGGCAATCGTCGATCCGTACCGCCAGCTCGCGCGCGGCGAACCCGCCGAAGACGACGCAATGGATCGCCCCGATCCGCGCGCAGGCTAGCATTGCCTCGAGCGCCTCGGGGATCATCGGCATATAGATGACGACGCGGTCGCCCTTTCCCACACCGCTCGCCTTGAGCGCGCCCGCAAGCCGCGCGACGCGGCCCAGAAGATCACCATAGGTGATCTCGGTACGGCTTTCCGTCACCGGGCTGTCATGGATGATGGCGATGTCATGCGCGCGCCCCTCGGCTACGTGCCGGTCCACCGCGTTGTGACAGCCATTGACCAACCCGTCGGAATACCACGCGTACAGGGGGGCGTTCTCGTCCGAAAGCGCCTGGCTCGGCGGGCGGTGCCAGTCGATGGCCTGGGCCGCCTGCAACCAGAACCCCTCCGGGTCGGCGCGCCAGCTCTCGTAGACTTCCGCGTATGTCATGTCCGTCCTCCCTCGAGGCGGAATCCTACGCCCGCCCAAGGGGTTCGAGCAAGCGTCACGAGCGTCGCGCCCGCCTGGATCGGATGCGGCGGGCCGGAGAAGTCGCGTATTCGGAGAGTGGGTTGCGGGGGAGGGCGCGCCTCCCCTCGCAGGTTCAGCCGTAATGGGCGACGGGTGTGCCCGCGATGGCCGACATGTTGAGAAGGCCGCGCGCCGTGATCGAAGGCGTCACGATATGCGCGCGGTTGCCCAAACCCATCAGCAGCGGTCCGACCTCGAGGCCCGCGCCCTTCATCTTGAGGATGTTTCGCACGCCCGACGCCGCGTCGGTGTTGGCAAAGACGAGGCAGTTGGCTGCGCCGTCGAGCCGCGCGCCGGGAAAGATCCGTTCGCGCAGGGCCGGGTCGAGGGCCGCGTCGACATGCATCTCGCCCTCATAGGCAAAGTCGCGGCTCTCGGCGTCGAGGATCTCGAGCGCGGCGCGCATCCGGCGGCCCGAGGAGATGTCGAGATTGCCGAACTGCGAATGCGAACACAGCGCGATCTGCGGCACGATGCCAAAGCGGCGGATGTGGCGCGCGCAGCCAAGAACCGTCTCGGCGATCTGCTCGGGCGTGGGTTCGGCATGGACCTGCGTGTCGGCCACGAAGAGCGGCCCATCCTCGAGGATCATCAGCGACAGCGCGCCCACGGGACGCAGGTCGGGCGTGCCCAGTACCTGCGTGACGTAGTTGAGATGCCACAGATATTGACCGAAGGTGCCGCAGATCAGGCTGTCAGCCTCGCCGCGCTGTACCATCACCGCGCCGATGGCAGTGGTGTTGGTGCGCATCACGGCGCGCGCGATGTCAGGGCTGACGCCGCGACGGGCCATGATTTCGTGATAGCTGCCCCAGTAGTCGCGATAGCGCGGGTCGTTCTCGGGGTTCACGATCTCGAAGTCGATGCCGGGGCGGATGGTGAGGCCCGCGCGCTCGCAGCGCGTCTCGATCACGTCCGGGCGGCCGATCAGGATCGGCGTGTCGGTGGTCTCTTCGATGATCGCATGCGCGGCGCGCAGCACCCGCTCGTCCTCACCCTCGGCAAAGACGATGCGCCGCTCGGCGGAGCGCGCCGCGTCGAAGACAGGCCGCATCAGGAGCGCCGATTTGAACACCGAGCTGTCGAGCCGGGCCTTGTAGGCCGCCATGTCGTCGATCGGCCGCGCCGCGACGCCGGTTTCCATGGCCGCGCGGGCCACGGCCGAGGCGACGACGCCCATCAGCCGCGGATCGAAGGGCTTGGGGATCAGGTAGTCGGGCCCGAATGTCAGCTGCTCGCCGCTATAGGCGGCGGCGGCCTCGGCGGAGGTCGTCGCACGCGCCAGCGCCGCGATGCCCTCGATGCAGGCGATCTTCATCTCGTCGTTGATCGTCGTGGCGCCGACGTCGAGCGCGCCGCGGAAGATGAACGGGAAACACAGCACGTTGTTGACCTGGTTCGGAAAATCCGACCGGCCGGTGGCGATGATGGCGCCGGGCTTCACCTCGCGGGCGAGGTTGGGCATGATCTCGGGCGTCGGGTTGGCGAGCGCGAAGATGATCGGACGTTCGGTCATGCGCCCGACCATCTCGGGCTTGAGCACGCCGGGGCCCGACAGGCCGAGGAACAGGTCGGCGCCGTCGATCACATCTCCAAGGCCCCGCGCACCGCCGGGCTGCGCATAGGCGGCCTTCTGCGGCGTCATGTCCTCGGTCCGGCCCTCATGGACGAGGCCCGCGAGGTCGCACAGGAACACATTCTCCCGGCGGACGCCGAGCTTGAGCAGCATGTCGAGACAGGCGATGCCGGCAGCACCCCCGCCGGTCGAGACGACCTTGATCTCGTCGAAGGACTTGCCCGCCACGCGCAGCGCGTTGGTGGCGGCGGCCCCCACGACGATCGCGGTGCCGTGCTGGTCGTCGTGAAAGACGGGGATGTTCATCCGCTCGCGGCAGATTTTCTCGACGATGAAGCAGTCGGGGGCCTTGATGTCCTCGAGATTGATCGCGCCGAAGGTCGGCTCCAGCGCGCAGACGATCTCGGCGAGCTTTTCTGGATCGCTCTGGTCGAGTTCGATGTCGAAGCAATCGATATCGGCGAATTTCTTGAAGAGCACCGCCTTGCCTTCCATCACCGGCTTGGAGGCCAATGCGCCGATATTGCCCAGCCCCAGCACGGCGGTACCGTTGGTGACGACGGCGACGAGATTGCCGCGAGAGGTGTAGTCGCGTGCCGTGTCGGGGTTTGATTTGATTTCCAGACAGGCTTCGGCAACGCCGGGGGAATAGGCGCGGGACAGATCCCGTCCATTCGCCAGCGGCTTCGTGGCGCGGATCTCGAGCTTTCCGGGCTTGGGCAGCCGGTGATAATCGAGCGCGGCCTGCCGCAGGCTGTCGGAGCCCCCGCGGGCGGTGTCGTCGGTGCTGTCGGCCATCGCGTCGTCTCTCCCCTGATCGGAATGGTTCAGCATTAAACCTTTCCGAAGGGGACGCGAAAGTCCTATCGCTTGTCGAATTGCTCCTGAAGCACGCTTATCCGC
>Ga0207882_1000409_pt1 | contig 11753 bp, 13 predicted proteins | sample MalvirmetaMSP103_FD_184228 | JGI IMG/M metagenome (GOLD analysis project Ga0207882, IMG submission 184228) | Marine viral communities from the Deep Pacific Ocean - MSP-103 (SPAdes) | ecosystem: Environmental > Aquatic > Marine > Oceanic | place: Pacific Ocean | collected 2011-05-15 | reverse complement strand
GTCAGCTTACCCAAAGCTTCACCACCGAAGAGCCGCAGGCGGCGCTGGCATGGGTGACGCTGCAATACGAGCAGCTCGTCGGCCTGTGCGGCACCCCCGCCTGATCTCAGAGCAGAAAGGCGCGGATGGCATAGGCCACCGCGCCGACCGTGGCCACGCCCATCGCCCAGAGCGCCACGAACCAGATGATCCGCCGCAGCATCAATGATATCCCTTTTCGGGATCGAGCTTGCCGCGGAACACCCAGTAGGCATAGCCGGTATAGGCGAGGATGATCGGCACCAGAACGATCGCGCCGACGAACATGAAAAGCTGGCTCTTGGCCGGCGCCGCCGCCTCCCACAAGGTAATCTGCTGCGGCACCGCCAATGGCCAGATCGAGATCCCCAGCCCAAGAAAACACAGCGCGAAGAGCACCAGCCCGAGGATGAAGGGGAGCCGATCCCGCTCGGGGTGGAACAGCGTGCGCAACAACAAGAGCGCGATCCCGGCGATCAGGATCGGTACCGGCGCGGTCAGCGCGAGCTGCGGCCAGCCGAACCAGCGCGCGGCATAGCCCGCACCGAGGAACGGCGTCGCGAGACTGACCGCGAAGATGCCGATGATCGTCGCGAAGAAGAAAACGCGCGCCATGACCCGCACCCGGTGCTGAATCTCGCCTTCGAGCTTCATGTTGAGCCAGCAGGCCCCCAGAAAGGCGTAGCCCGCCACCACCGACACGCCGCACAGCACCGAAAACGGCGTCAGCCAATCCCACCAGCCACCCGCATAGGCCCGGCCCTCGACCTCGATGCCCTGCAGGAACGCGCCCAAAATGATGCCTTGGGCCAGCGCCGCCGTGACCGATCCACCAATGAAGGCCGCGTCCCAGGCGCGCTTCGACAGGCGCGACGTGGCGCGCCAGCGATATTCGAACGCCACGCCCCGAAAGATCAGCGCCAGCAGCATCGCGATGATGGCCGGGTACACGGCGGGCATGATGATCGCATAGGCCAGCGGAAAGGCCGCGAAGAGCCCGCCGCCGCCCAAGACCAGCCATGTCTCGTTGCCGTCCCAGACCGGGGCGACCGAGTTCATCATGATGTCGCGGTCCTCTTTCTCCCGGAAGAACGGGTAGAGGATGCCGATCCCGAGATCGAAGCCGTCGAGCACGACATAGACGAAGACCGAAAAGGCCAGCAGCAGCGCCCAGGCGACGGTGAGGTCGATGGAGTAGAACATCAGTTGGCCTCCGGTGCGATGTCGTGGCCGCTTTCGCGCATCTGCCGATCGGGGTTGATGCCCGAGCTGCGGATCGGGCCGGGCTCGACCCGGACGCCGCGCTCGCCCAGCGCCGGGGCATGGTGCATGAGCTTGAGGATGTAGGCGACGCCCGCGCCGAAAACGACGAAATAGATCACCACGAAGGCGATGAGCGAGGTGCCGACCGCGCTCGCCCCCAGCGGCGAATGCGCTTCGGCCGTGCGCAGCGCGCCATAGACGACATAGGGCTGGCGGCCCACCTCGGTGGTGATCCAGCCTGCGATCACCGCGACCAACCCCGAGGGTCCCATCACCAGCGCGGCGCGATGCAGCCACTTGGCATCGTAAAGCCGCCCGCGAAACCGCGCCCAGAGCGAAAGCACCCCCACCCCCAGCATCGCGAAGCCCAAGCCCACCATGATCCGAAAGCTCCAGAACACGATGGCGACGGGAGGCTGATCCTCACGCGGGATCGTGTCGAGCCCGTCGAGCGGTGCATCAAGGTGATGCTTGAGGATGAGCGAAGACAGCTTGGGGATGCCGATGGCATAATCCAGCGTCTGGTTTTCTTGGTCGGGAATGCCGAAGAGATAAAGTGGCGCGCCGTCAGGATGGCTCTCGAAATGCCCCTCCATCGCCATGACCTTGGCCGGCTGATGCTCGAGCGTGTTGAGACCATGCGCGTCGCCGAGGAAGATCTGGATCGGCGCGACGATCGCCGCCATCCACATCGCCATGGAAAACATGGTCCGCACGCCGGGGTTCTGCCGCTCGCCACGCAGCAGGTGCCACGCACCCACCCCGCCGACGATGAAGGCGGTGGTAAGATAGGCGGCCGTCAGCGTATGCGCGAGGCGGTAGGGGAAAGACGGGTTGAAGATGATCGCCCACCAGTCCTCGGGCACGAATTGGCCGTTCTCGGCGATGGAAAAGCCCTGCGGCGTCTGCATCCACGAGTTCACCGAGAGGATCCAGGTGGCCGAGATCGCCGTGCCGACCGCCACCATAAGGCACGCGAACATGTGCAGGCCGGGGCCGACCTTGTCGCGCCCGAAGATCATGATGCCCAAGAACCCGGCTTCGAGGAAGAACGCCGTCAGCACCTCATAGGCCATGAGTGGCCCGATAACCGGGCCGGCCTTGTCAGAGAACACCGACCAGTTGGTGCCGAACTGGTAGGACATGGTGATGCCCGACACGACCCCCATCGCGAAGCAGATCGCGAAGATCTTGAGCCAGTACTTGAACAGCCGCAGATAGGCCTCGTCCCGGCTCCACAGGTAGAGCGCGTTAAGCACCGCCAGAAAGCTCGCCAAGCCGATCGAAACCGCCGGAAAGATGAAGTGGAAGGCGACGGTGAAGCCGAACTGCATCCGGGCCAGTGTGACCGCGTCGAAGCCGAGAAAGGTGTCCATGGGCGAAATCCTTCTGCCTGATCCTGACTTAGGGACAGGGCGCGGGGAAGCAACGCGACATCGTGCCCCCCTATGTGGGAGGCTGCAACGCGCCTCGCGGTGGTGGCGGTCGGGCACGGGCGCGACAACGTGACCGCGAAACGCCTGCTTCGCCTTGCGCAGCGGCGCGCGACAGGGCATTGGGCGACCCGACGGAAAGGATGATATGATCCTTTCGTGACACTCGCACGCAGAGGCCGTACACGGTCTTCGCAACGCACCGGATTCGGAGCCAGCCAGATGCGCGATTTTCCCGCCCACCCCTTCGATGACGACAAGCTCAGGGAGGAATGCGGCGTATTCGGCGTCATCGGCGTCTCGGACGCCGCGAATTTCCTCGCTCTGGGCCTGCATGCGCTGCAGCACCGCGGACAGGAAGCCGCCGGCATGGTCACCCATGACCCCGATGCCGGGTTCTGCTCGGCCCGCCGCATGGGATATGTGCGCGACAACTTCACCTCGCGCGAGGTGCTCGAAACCCTGCCCGGCACGCTCGGGATCGGCCATGTCCGCTACTCGACCTCCGGCCACAAGGGCCAGACCGCGATCCGCGACGTGCAGCCCTTCTTCGGGGAGTTCTCGATGGGCGGCGCCGCCGTCGCCCATAACGGCAACCTGACCAACGCCACGGCGCTGCGGCGCGAGTTGATCGAGCGCGGCTCGATCTTCCAGTCCTCGTCCGACACCGAATGCATCATCCACCTGATGGCGCGCTCCATGGGCCGGTCCATCCCCGACCGCATGGAAGAGGCGCTGCGCAAGTGCGAGGGCGCGTTCTCCATCGTTGCGATGACCCGGACCAAGCTGATCGGCTGCCGCGACCCGCTGGGCGTGCGTCCGCTGGTTCTCGGCAAGCTCGGCGATGGCTGGGTGCTGTCGTCCGAGACCTGTGCGCTCGACATCGTCGGGGCCGATCTGGTACGCGAAATCGAGCCGGGCGAGATGGTGGTCATCACCACCAACGGCGTCGAGAGCAACTTCCCCTTCAAGAGCCGCGCCTCGCGCTTCTGCCTGTTCGAGCACGTCTATTTCTCGCGTCCCGACAGCATTCTCGGCGGCCGCTCGGTCTATGAGACGCGCCGCCAGATCGGCATCGAACTGGCTCGCGAAGCGCCCGTGGAGGCGGATCTCGTCTGCCCGGTCCCCGACAGTGGCACCCCCGCCGCGATCGGCTTCAGCCATGAGAGCGGCATCCCCTATGGCATGGGGATCATCCGCAACCAGTACATGGGCCGGACCTTCATCGAGCCCTCCGAGCAGATCCGCAACATGGGCGTGCGCCTCAAGCTCAATGTCAACCGCGCGCTCATTCGCGGCAAGCGGGTGATCCTCGTCGACGACTCGGTGGTGCGCGGCACCACCTCGCGCAAGATCAAGGAGATGATCCTCGACGCGGGCGCGGCCGAGGTCCATTTCCGCATCGCCTCTCCGCCGACCGCCTGGCCCTGTTTCTACGGCGTCGACACGCCGGAGCGCGAAAAGCTGCTGGCCTCGCATATGAGCGAGGAGGAGATGCGCCGCCATCTTGACGTCGACAGCCTGAAATTCATTACGCTCGACGGTCTCTACCGCGCGGCGGGCGTGGCTGAAGGCCGCGATCCCCAAGCTCCGCGCTATTGCGACGCCTGCTTCTCGGGGGACTATCCGGTCGTCCCGGCGGACATGATCGAAAAGGGCTTCCAGCTCAAGACTGCGGCGGAATAATCCCTCGGTTCAGCGATCCGTCGGCTCCTCCCAAGGGGCGGGCTCCTCGGCCGAACTTCGGCTCCGGGCATCGTTCGCGAACGCCGCCTCAAGATCGTCGATCTCCACCTTGCCCATCTCCATGAAGGCTTGCGCGACCCGGCCTGCCGCGTCGCGATCCGCCTCTGCCAGCAGTTTTGGCAGGGCGGTTGGCAGGATCTGCCACGAGAGGCCGAACCGATCCCGCAGCCAGCCGCAGCGTCCGCCTTCGCCACCCTCGGCGGTCAATGCCGACCAAAGCCGGTCGATCTCGGCCTGATCGCGGGCCAGAACGGAGATAGGCACGGCTTCGGTCAAACGAAGATGCGGACCCGCGTTGAGGGCGACATAGCCGATGCCACCAAGCGTGAATTCGATCACGCTCGGACTTTGATCCGCCTCCGAGTAGCGCACGCGGTCGATCCGGCTATCAGGCAGGAGCGACACGTAAAAGCGCGCTGCCTCCTCGCCCTGCGTATAGAACCACAGGCAAATCCTCTGCATCTTTCGTGTCATCCGCGCCCTTCCGTCCTGCAGGACAGATAGCACGCGATGGCCTCATGTCTTCACTTGGTACCCAATCCGACACTGACGTCAGCGTTGCCAATGGCCCAACTGCGACCAGACGGCGCGGGCGCCGCCGATGGCCAGCGCCGTCTTCACGACCTTGCCGACGAGAAACGGCACGGCCCCCGTCATCACCGCCTCGCCCAGCGTCAGGGGCGTCCGCATGGCCAGCCAGACCACGCCCGGAACCAGCAGGGCCAAGGATGGCAGATACACCGCGAGAAAAAGCCAGCCGAAGCCGTCGTGCCCCCATCGCTGTACCAATCGGGCCGTCAGCCAAGCCATGACGACGAACCCCCACAGATACCCCGCCGTAGGACCGTAGAGCGCCGCGACACCGCTGCCGCCACCGGCAAAGATCGGAAGCCCCACGGCACCAAGCGCGAGATAAACGATGAGCGCGGTTGCGGCCAGCCGCGGCGTGCAGAGCAAGCCGACGAGCGAAACTGCAAGTGTCTGCAGCGACATCGGCACCGGATACATCGGCACGTCGATCTGTGCACCAACGCCCACGAGAAACGCGCCCCCGAAAGCGACACCCATCGTAACCGCCATCCCCTGCCGCGGCAAACCGTCTATCCCTTCGGATGCCTGTGGCATGATCCGTCTCCTCTCGATCGGGATGATGGGCCGCATACTCCGGCTTTCCGGCCTCGCTGGTCAACGCCGAAGCCCTTGCCGGGCGGGGGATAATACTTCAAATGCAGGACATATGACCGATCCACGGCCCTTCGCTGGTGCGTCAGAGCGCCCCGACCGCATCCTTGTGCTTTGCACCGGGCGCTGCGGATCGACCACGCTTGCGCGGGCCTGCGGGCACCTCGACAACTGGAGCGTCGCCCATGAAAGCCGCAGTCACCTCACCGGGGCGGCACGGCTGGACTTCCCGCCCCGCCACATCGAGATCGACAACCGGCTAAGCTGGTTCCTGGGCCGTCTGGACCGGGATCTCGGCGATCGGGCGGGCTATGTGCACCTGCTACGCGACCCCGAAGAGGTCGCCCGCAGCTTCGCGCGCCGCTCGGGTCAGGGGATCTTGCGCGCCTACCGGCAGGACATCCTGACCCACACCCGCTGGCGCGAGCCCAAGTCGACCCTCATCGAACAATGCCGGGACCATGTCGAAACGGTCACCGCCAATATCGAGGCCTTTCTGGCCCACCGGCGCCACAGCATGACGATCCGGCTCGAGAGCATCGAGCGGGACTTCGACCGCCTGTGCGACTGGATCGGCGCGCGAGGCGATCTCGACGCCGCGCGCGCCGAACTCGCGCGCCGCCACAACGCATCCACGGGAGACCCAGCGGCATGACCGAGACCACCTTGCCCGTCCTGATCACCGGCGCCAGCCGCGGCCTTGGCGCCGCCCTCGCCGAAGCCCTCGCACCGGATCGGCACATCATCGCGGTGGGGCGCACCACCGGCGCGCTTGAGGAGCTCGACGACCGTATCCGCGCCGCGGGCGGTCAGGCCACGCTCGCGCCCATGGACATCACCGTGCCCGAGGCGATGCAGCAGCTCTGCCGTTCGATCCACGACCGCTGGGGCGGTCTCGCGCTCTGGGTCCATGCCGCGATCCATGCGGGTCCGCTCGCACCCGCGCCACATCTGACCGACAAGGACCTCGATCGCTCCATCGCGGTGAACCTGCGCGCCACGGCGCGGCTCGTCTCCTATGTTGCGCCGCTGCTGGGCCAGACCGGACGTGCCGTATTCTTCGATGACCCCGTGGGCGGCAAGAAGTTCTTTGGCCATTACGGAACCACCAAGGCCGCGCAGATGGCGCTCGTGCGCTCGTGGCAGGCCGAAACGGTGAAGACCGGCCCACATGTGCGCATCCTCGCTCCGCGCCCCATGCCCACCGCGACCCGCGCGCGGTTCTATCCGGGCGAGGACCGGGGCAATCTCACCGATATCCACAGCGAGGCCGCGCGCCTGCTGCCGGAGATCCTCGAGGCCTGAGACGCGGGCGTGAGCGTGGCCCGAAGACCGCTCTCGCACGGTTTGGTGAAGGCGGCGCCCTGAGGCGGCCGTCCGCCGGCCGGAATGCTTGCCGCCTCCCGGCCGCTCCCGTAACAAGGGGCCAAAGGGGGCCGCATGCGCATTCTCATCACCAATGACGACGGCATCAACGCACCGGGCCTCAAGGTGCTCGAGGAGATCGCCGCCGAGATCGCAGGCCCTTCGGGCGAGGTCTGGGTCGTGGCCCCCGCCTTCGAGCAATCGGGCGTGGCGCATTGCATCTCCTATACCCATCCGACGATGATCGCCGAGCTTGGCCCCCGCCGCTTCGCCGCCGAGGGCAGCCCTGCCGATTGCGTGCTTGCCGGGTTGCACGACGTGATGGCCCAAGGCCGCCCGGACCTCGTGCTTTCGGGCGTCAACCGCGGCAACAACGCCGCCGAGAACGCCATGTATTCGGGCACCATCGGCGGCGCGATGGAGGCGGCGCTGCACGGTCTGCCAGCGATCGCCCTGTCGCAGTTCTATGGCCCCGGCAACGCCCGCCGCGACGACCCGTTCGAGGCGGCGCGGCAACATGGAGCGGCAACGGTGCGACGCCTGCTCGATCACGCGATCTGGGACGCCGAGGCCGATTACCGGCTGTTCTACAACGTCAACTTCCCCGCCCTGCCGGGGGCCGAGGTACGCGGGCTGCGCGTCGGCCGGCAGGGCTTTCGGCGCGATACCGCCTTTGGGGTGCAGCCGCACGTGTCGCCCTCGGGGCGGCGATTCCTGTGGGTCAAGGGCGGTCGGCAGGACACTCCCACCGGACCCGGCACCGACGCGCAGGACAACCTCGACGGCTATATCTCGGTCGTGCCGATGCGCGCCGACCTTACCGCGCATGACGCGCTCGAGGCGGTGACCGCCGCGCTCGAAAATGGCGCGCCATGAGCTTTGACGCCGATGCCAAGATGCGGTTCCTCTACGCGCTGCGCTCGCATGGGGTGACCGACAGCCGCGTGCTCGACGCGATGGAAAAGATCGACCGCGCGCGCTTCGTGAAGGGTCTTTTCGCCGAGCGCGCCTATGCCGACATGCCGCTGCCCATCGCCTGCGGTCAGACCATCAGCCAACCCTCGGTGGTGGCGCTGATGACCCAAGCGCTCGACGTGCAGCCGCGCGACAAGGTGCTCGAGGTGGGCTGCGGTTCGGGCTATCAGGCCGCGATCCTCAGTTTTCTGGGGCGGCGCATCTATACCATCGACCGGTTTCGCAGCCTCGTCTTTGAAGCGCGCGCGATCTTCGAGGAGATGGACCTGCCCAACATCACGGCGATCACCGCCGACGGCTCCTTCGGGTTGCCCGAACAGGCCCCCTTCGACCGCATCATCGTGACCGCCGCGGCGGAGGATCCGCCCGGCCCGCTCTTGGCGCAGCTTCGGGTGGGCGGTATCATGGTGCTTCCGGTCGGCCAATCGGACACGGTGCAGAGCCTGATCCGGGTGACGCGAACCAAGAGCGGCTTCGACTACGAGGAACTGCGCGCGGTGCGCTTCGTGCCTCTGGTCGAGGGGCTGGGACAGGACTGAAGCGGGGGCTTCCCGCAGGTATCAACCCCCGGGGGACACGGGGGGCAAAGGGAACGAGGACGAGATCGATGCAGACCACCCTATTTCGCCGCGCATGGCGGCCGCTCGCATGCTCCACCGCTCTGGCGCTGCTCGCGGCCTGCGCGGAGCCGTTCGATCCGGACCTGCGCGACATGGGCAACGGGTTCGACACCTCGGCCGCCGCCCTGAACCCGCCGCCACGTCCCCGCCCCGACGATCGCGGCGTGATCTCATATCCCAACTACCAGGTCGCCGTGGCGCGTGAGGGCGATACGATCGTTTCGCTGGCCTCGCGCCTCGGGCTGGAGCCGGGCACGCTCGCGCGCTACAACGGCGTATCCGCCGACACCAGCCTGCGCGGCGGCGAGGTGATCGCCCTGCCGAGCCGCGTGGCCGAACCCTCGCCCGCGACCGGCGCGCAGATCACCGGTCCGATCACGCCCAGCAACCCGCCCGTCAGCAGCTCGTCGACCGGCTCGGGTCGGATCGACGTCAGCACACTCGCCGGTGCCGCGATCGACCGCGCGACGCCCCAGTCGACGCCCACCAGCCCCGCGGCAGCACCGCAGACCCCCGCCGCGAGCGCCACGGCAAGTTCGCTACCCTCGGCCCCACGCGCCCTGCCCAGCGGTCAGGAGCCGGTGCGCCATCAGGTCGGACGCGGCGAGACGGCCTATTCCGTGGCGCGGCTCTACAACGTGCCCGTGCGCAGCCTCGCGGAATGGAACGGTCTCGGTTCTGACCTCGCGGTGCGCGAGGGACAGTTCCTGCTGATCCCGCCGGGTGGCACGGCGCAGGCCGCGCCTGCCCCAGCGGCACAGCCCGCCCCAGTCGCCGCCCCCGTTACCCCGCCCGGCGCCGGCAGCCCGACGCCGACGCCGCCATCCGCCACGGCCCCCCTGCCCGAGGAACGCCCCGCGCCCGTCGCTTCGGCTCCTGCCGCGACGCCGAGCGCGGCAGCCAACACGCCAACCGCCGCGCCCACGCCTGCACCCGTCCCCACGCCGCAGCCGGTGGCCGAGCAGTCCCAGCCCAAGGCCTCGGCCATGGCGATGCCCGCGCAAGGCAGCATCATTCGCGCCTATGCCAAGGGCCGCAACGACGGCATCGACATCGGCGCGCCCGCCGGGAGCGCCGTGAAGGCCGCAGCTGCGGGCACGGTCGCCGCGATCACCACCAACACCGAAGGCATCCAGATCGTCGTGATCCGCCATCCCGACGAGCTTCTGACGGTCTATACCCATGTGGTCGATCTCGCGGTCGAGCGCGGCGCCAGCGTGTCCAAGGGCCAGACCATCGGCAAGGTGAAGGCCGGAAGCCCGAGCCTGCTGCACTTCGAAGTACGCAAGGGCATGGAAAGCCAAGACCCGACCAACTACCTGCCCTGACCGGGGGGCATGCGAAAGGGCCGCCCCGAGGGGCGGCCCTTTTTTCGTTTCCGGCCAGAGCTGTCTTAGCCGATCTTCACGCCCTCGCGGCCTGCCAGATCGGTAAAGAACTGCCACGCCACGCGGCCCGACCGGCCGCCCCGCGTCGCCTGCCACTCGATCGCTTCGGCACGTAGCCGTGCCGCATCGACGGTCAGGCCGAAGGCATCGCAATAGCCTTGGACCATGGACAGGAATTGATCCTGATCACAGGGGTGAAAGCCCAGCCAGAGACCGAAGCGGTCCGAAAGCGAGACCTTTTCCTCGACCGCCTCCGACGGGCTGATCGCGGTGGAGCGCTCGTTCTCGATCATGTCGCGCGGCATCAGGTGACGCCGGTTCGAGGTGGCATAGAGCACGACGTTCTCGGGCCGCCCTTCGATGCCGCCGTCGAGCACCGCCTTCAGCGACTTGTAATGCGCATCGTCATGGCTGAACGACAGGTCATCGCAGAACAACACGAAACGCTGCGGCGCGGCGCGCAGGATCGCGAGGCAGCGGTCGATGCTCTGAAGATCCTCACGCTGCACCTCGACGATCTTGAGCTGCGGAAACTCGCCCTGAAGAGCACCGTGCACCGCCTTGACGAGGCTCGACTTTCCCATTCCCCGCGCGCCCCATAACAGCGCATTGTTCGCGGGCAGGCCCTGGGCAAAGCGGCGGGTGTTGGCAAGCAGCGTGTCCCGCGCGCGGTCGATGCCCACGAGCAGCGAAAGATCGACGCGGCTCACGCGCGGTACCGCGACCATCCGGTCGGGATCAGGCTGCCACATATAGGCGGGCGCTCCGCGCAGCGAGGGCGCGGGCTGGGGCGGCGGGCTCATCCGCTCCAGCGCCAAGGCGATACGGTCGAGCGCGTCCTGGCTCATTTCGGCTCCTCCGGCTCATCCTCGTCCTCGATCCAGAGCCCCTCGGCCCGAAGATGCGCCTCGCGCTTGCGCTCGACGCGCGCCACGAGAAGGATCGAAATTTCGTAAAGCCCGTAGACCACGGTGAACAGGATCACCTGGCTCACGACATCGGGCGGTGTCGCGACGGCGGCGAGCAGCAGGATCGCAACAACCGCGTATTTGCGCACCGCGCCCAGCCCCTTGGCCGAGACCAGCCCCGCCTTGCCCATCAGCGTCAGCAACACCGGCAACTGGAAGCACAGGCCGAAGGCCACGATGAACTTGATGGTCAGCGCGAGATAGGCCTGTGCGGAGCCTTGGAACGCGATGCCAGCCACCGCCGTGTCGTTCTCGACACCGTTGGCCAAGCTGCCCGGTTGCTGGAAGCCGAGGAAGAAATCGAAGGCCAGCGGCGTGACGATGTAATAGGCGAAGGAAGCGCCCAGAAAGAACATGAAGGGCGACGCCAGCATGAACGGCAGGAACGCCCCCTTTTCGGACTTGTAGAGGCCCGGCGCCACGAAACGCCACATCTGGTAGGAGATCACCGGGAAGGACAGTGCCAGCCCGCCCAGCATCGAGATCGACACCGCCACGAAGAAGCCTTCCTGAAGCGCGATCAGGATCAAGCCGCAATCCTCCTGCCCCCGCGCCGCCATGGCGGTGCACAAGGGTCGGGTCAGAAAGTCGAAGATCGGGTTCCAGACCGTGAAACACACGATCATGCCCGCCACGAAGGCAAGTACCGAGCGGATCAGGCGGGTGCGCAACTCGGCGAGGTGCTCGATCAGCGGCGCCGAGCTGTCCTCGATCTCGTCAACGGGGCTCATGATGTCGTGTCATCCTTTCGCGCGGGCGTCGACTCGGCGGGCTCCAGCGGCTCGGCGGGTGCGC
>Ga0207882_1000408_pt1 | contig 11769 bp, 12 predicted proteins | sample MalvirmetaMSP103_FD_184228 | JGI IMG/M metagenome (GOLD analysis project Ga0207882, IMG submission 184228) | Marine viral communities from the Deep Pacific Ocean - MSP-103 (SPAdes) | ecosystem: Environmental > Aquatic > Marine > Oceanic | place: Pacific Ocean | collected 2011-05-15 | reverse complement strand
CCCGCGCACCCTTGAGAACGGCGGCATGATCGGCTACCTCAAGCGCTTATCCGCAAGAGGCGCCGTCCCATGAAGTTTCTCGATCTCGCAAAGGTCACCATCCGCTCCGGTTCGGGCGGTAATGGCTGTGTCTCGTTCCGCCGCGAGAAGTTCATCGAGTATGGTGGTCCCAATGGCGGCGACGGCGGCAATGGCGGCGACGTGATCGCCGAGGCCGTGGACGGTCTCAACACGCTGATCGATTTTCGCTACCAGCAGCACTTCTTTGCCCAGAACGGCCGCGCGGGCCAAGGCAGCCAGCGCACCGGTGCCACGGGCAACGACATCGTGCTGCGCGTGCCCGTGGGCACCGAGATTCTCGATGAGGACGAGGAGACGGTGATCGCCGATCTCACCGAGGTGGGCCAGCGCGTCGTGCTGGCGCGTGGTGGCAATGGCGGCTGGGGCAACCTGCATTTCAAATCGGCGACCAACCAGTCGCCGCGCCGCGCCAATGGCGGCCAGCCGGGCGTCGAGCGGGAGATCTGGCTCAGGCTCAAGCTGATCGCCGATGCGGGGCTCCTGGGTCTGCCCAATGCGGGCAAGTCGACCTTCCTTGCTGCGACCTCGAACGCGCGCCCCAAGATCGCGGATTACCCCTTTACCACGCTGGCGCCGAATCTCGGCGTGGTCGGCGTCGACAACGTCGAATTCGTAGTGGCCGACATCCCTGGATTGATCGAAGGGGCCTCAGAGGGCCGGGGCTTGGGCGATATGTTCCTCGGCCATGTGGAGCGCTGCGCGGTGCTCTTGCACCTTGTCGATGGCACCTCCGGCGACCCAATGGTCGATTATCGTACCATCATCGGTGAACTCGAAGCCTATGGCGGGGGTTTGGCTGAAAAGCCGAGGATCACGGTGCTGAACAAGATCGACGCGCTGGACGAAGAAGAACGGGCCTTTCTGGCCGATGAACTCGCTGCCGAATCCGGTGGCGAAGTAATGCTGATGTCCGGCGCCACGGGCGAAGGCGTGACCGAGGTGCTGCGTGCCCTGCGCGCGCGTATCGATGCGAACCGCCTGCGCCAGAAGGAAATACCGGAAGAGGAAGACAAGACATGGCAACCCTGACGGACGCCAAGAGGCTGGTCGTGAAGATCGGCTCGGCCCTGCTGGTGGACCGGGAAACCGGACAGCTCAAATCCGATTGGCTGCGCAGCTTGGCCGAAGACGTGGCGATGCTGCGCGACAATGGGACCGAAGTGACCCTCGTGTCCTCGGGGTCGATCGCCCTCGGCCGCCGTGTTCTGCACCTGCCCGAAGGCGAACTACCGGTGGAACAGAGCCAAGCCGCCGCCGCCGTGGGTTCGATCCGGCTCGCGCGGGCTTACGAAGACGTGTTCACACCGCATGGCAAGATCACCGCACAAGTCCTTGTTACGCTTGATGATTCAACAAGTCGTCGTCGCTACCTTAATAGTCGGGCGACGCTCGATACGCTGCTGTCCCTCGGGGCGATCCCTATCGTGAACGAAAACGACACCATCGCCACTGACGAGATCCGCTACGGGGATAACGACCGTCTTGCGGCGCAGGTCGCCGTGACGGTCGGGGCCGATCAGCTGATCCTGCTGTCGGATGTCGACGGGTTCTACAATGGCAACCCGCATGTCGATCCCTCGGCCAAGCGGTTCGAAGAGGTCGAGGAGATCACGCCCGAGATCCAGGCCATGGCCGGCCTCGGCGTTTCGGGCCTGTCCAAGGGCGGCATGATCACCAAGCTGCTCGCAGCCAAAGTGGCGTCGGAGGCCGGATGCGATATGGCGATTACGCTAGGTTCGCCACTTAATCCCTTGAAACAGCTCATGAATGGCTGCAACGCTACTTGGTTCAAGGCGCAGACCGATCCGCATTCAGCACGTAAAAACTGGATCTCGGCGATGAAGCCCAAGGGCGAAATCCGCATCGATGCCGGGGCCGCTCGCGCGCTGGCTGACGGCAATTCGCTGCTGCCTGCGGGTGTTACCGGCGTCTCGGGTCGTTTTGGCCGTGGCGACCCGGTGGCCATCACCGGGCCTGACGGCACCCGCGTCGGCTTTGGTCTGACCCGATACACGGCCGAGGAGACGCGCAAACTTCGCGGCCACCAGAGCGACGAGATCGAGAAGGTGCTTGGCTACAAGGGTCGTGCCTCGCTGGTGCACCGCGACGACATGGTCGTCTGACGCACCTTCCATCTTCTCGACAGATCCGAAATCAGCGTCCGAAAGGAACCCGCATGACCGATCACACCGACATTCCCGCCTTGATGAAGGATATCGGTGAGCGTGCCCGCGCCGCCGCCGCCGAGCTGGCCTTTGCCAAGCCCGAAGCCAAAAAGACCGCCCTCGAAGCCGCCGCCGAGGAGGTGTTGCGCCGCCGCGAGGAGATCAAGGAGGCCAACGCCAAGGATCAGAGCTTTGCCACCGAAAAGGGCATCAGCCCGGCAATGATGGACCGGCTCAAGCTCGATGACGACCGCATCCAATCCATCGTGGATGGTTTGCGCGCCATTGCGGGGCAGGACGATCCGGTAGGCGCGGTGCTCACCGAATGGGACATGCCATCGGGCCTCAACATCCGCCGCGTGCGTACGCCGCTCGGCGTGGTCGGCGTGATCTACGAAAGCCGTCCCAACGTGACAGCCGACGCGGGCGCTCTGTGCCTCAAGGCGGGCAATGCCGTGATCCTGCGCGGCGGCTCTGAGGGGCTCAACTCCTCGACGATCCTGACCGAGTGCCTGAAGACCGGCCTTGAGAAGGCCGGGCTGCCGACCGATGCGATCCAGCTGGTGCCGACCCGCGACCGCGCCGCCGTCTCGGAGATGCTGAAGGCTACGGACCATATCGACGTGATTGTGCCGCGCGGCGGCAAGGGCCTCGTCGGGCTGGTGCAGCGTGAGGCCCGGGTGCCGGTCTTCGCCCATCTCGAAGGCATCGTGCACATCTATGTCGACAAGGCCGCCGATCCCAAGAAGGCGCTCGAAGTCGTGCTCAACGCCAAGACCCGTCGCACCGGCATCTGCGGCGCCGCCGAATGCCTGTTGGTGCATGAGGACCTCAAGGACAGCCTTGGCCGCGACATCGTCACAGCGCTCGTCAAGGCGGGTGTCAACGTGCATGCCGCGCCCGAATTCGCCGATGTCGTGGGCACGACCCCCGCGACCGAGGATGATTGGGGCCGCGAGTATCTGGACATGGATATTGCGGCAAAGACCGTCCGCGATGTCGACGGCGCAATCGAGCATATCCGCGCCTACAGCTCGAACCATACCGACGGCATCCTGACCGAGGACAAGGCGACCGCCGAGCGGTTCTTCGAGCGGGTCGATAGCGCGATCCTCGTGCATAACGCCTCGACCCAGTTCGCCGATGGTGGTGAATTCGGCATGGGGGCCGAGATTGGCATCGCCACCGGCAAGATGCATGCGCGCGGCCCCGTGGGGGCCGAGCAGCTGACCAGCTTCAAGTATCTCGTCGTCGGTGACGGCGCGGTTCGCAGCTGATCAAAGCCTGACTTCGATCCCGTGCTCGCCCGTCTCGATCGACGCCGGGCGGGCACGGGCGCGCAGCAGGGCCGCGGCCGCCGCGAATTGCACTTCGCCGGGTCTAGCGTCGCTCGTCACCTCGAGGCCGCGCAGCCGGTTCCAAGCATCTGCTTCGATCCGGAGCCGTGGCCCATGCCCGCGCAGCCGAAGTGCATCGACCGACCCGTCGACCGTGATGCTGCCACCATAGGGAAGTGCCGCTTCAAGGCAGGCGATGAGCAGCAGGGCCAGCTTCGCCCGGTCGCGGGTCAGATCCTCGGTCACTTCCCAATCAAGGCGCAGGCGGCCGCTGCGCGACACCGCGTCGAGAATCGACACGACCTCGTTCCTGCCGATGATCTGACGGGTCGTGGCGGCGCCGTAGGCGAGGCGAAAAAAGCGGATGCGGGCGAGGGCGCTCTCAACGCTTTCGGAGATCAGCGACAGCTCGGGCCCGGGCGGGGCGGTCAACGCCAGAAGCTCCACCCCATTGCCGATCGCGCTCAGCGGGCTGATAAGATCGTGGCACAGGCGCGAAGCGATCAGCGCGCCGAGATCCGGATCGTCGCTCATGGCGTGTTCCCAAGACAGCAGGAGGCCGCGATGGCCGATTTGAATTCCATTCTCACGCCGGGCATGATCGTGCGCCATCCCGATCGTCCCGAATGGGGCAATGGCCAGATCCAGTCCAACATCGGTGGCCGCATTACCGTGAATTTCCGCGAAGAGGGCAAGGTGGTGCTCGATGGGTCCAAAGTGGCGCTTGTCCTTGTATCGGCGAGTGACTGATTTCAACCCAAGGTAGCGAACCGTCGCCACCTGTCAACGACTGAGGCGAGCCGGCGCAGTCTTGTTGCCAAGCGGGGCGACCCCGCCTAGAACCCGGAGGCAACATCCCGATCCGGAGACCGCCCTCATGGCGCCTGTGCCGAGTCCGATCCGACGCCGATGATCCTGTCCTCTCCTGTCCTGTCGGTGCGGCTTGCCCGTGACGCGGCCGAGCATGCCGAGGCCGAGCGTCTGCGCTACGATATCTTCGTGCGTGAACTGGGCGGCGATGGTGAGATGGTCGATCACGAGACGGGCCGCGAGCGCGACCGCTTCGACGCGGTGACCGAGCAATTGCTCCTGATCGACGAGGCGCGGCCCGAAAGCGCGCGCATCGTCGGGCTCTACCGCCTGCTCGACGACGAGGGCGCTGCGCGGATGGGGCAGTTCTATACCGAGGACGAGTTCGACCTCGCCCCGCTCAAGCGCTCCGGGCGGCGGCTGCTGGAGCTGGGGCGCTCTTGCCTGCATCGCGACTACCGGGGCGGCACGGCGATGTTCCGGTTGTGGCAGGGATTGGCCGCGCATATCGAGATCCTGTTCGGCACCGCTTCGTTCCAAGGGGCCGATCCGCGCGCGCATCTCGGGCCGCTGGCGCTTTTGGGCCGCGATCACCTCGCCCCGCCCGAATTGCGGGTGACGAGCCGGCAGGTGGATCATGACGCGATGCCGGTGGTCGCAGATCTCGACCGGGCGGCGGCGATGCGGGTGATGCCGCCCTTGATCAAGGCCTATCTACGGATCGGCGGCCGGGTCGGGCAGGGCGTGTTCTCGGACCGCGCCTTCAACACCACGGATGTCTGCATGATCCTCGACATGAACCTGGCCCATGCGGGCCAGCGCGCCCGCTACGGCGCGCGCGGATGAGAGGCACACCCGAGCCCCTGACCTGGCACGGGGTCGAACCCGCGCCATGGGATGGCCCCGATCCGGTCGGTTGGCTGCGCGTGGCGTGGCGCGCCCCGCTTCTGGGCGGCGTCATGCTGCTGGCACTGGCGGTGTCGCTGGCGCTACGACCGCTGGAGCGGCGGATCTGGGGGCTGAGCCGCCCGGTCACCTCGCGCATCACCCAAGGGGCCTGCCGCGCCGCCCTTGCGATCCTGGGGCTGCGGCTGGGGCTGACCGGCCGCCCGATGGAGGGGCACGGGGCGATGGTCGCCAACCATGCGTCTTGGCTCGACATCTTCGCGCTCAACGCCAAGGCTTCGGTCTATTTCGTGTCCAAGGCCGAGGTGGCGGGCTGGCCCGGCATCGGCTGGCTGGCGCGCGCCACGGGCACCGTCTTCATCCGCCGCGAGCGGCGTGAGGCCGCCGCGCAGGTGCGTCTGATGCGCGAGCGGCTGGCGCATGGCCATCGGCTGGTGTTCTTTCCCGAGGGCACTTCGACCGACGGGCGGCGGGTGCTGCCGTTCAAGGCGACGCTTTTCGCGGCCTTCCTGTCGCCCGATCAGCCGAACCTCGAGATTCAGCCGGTGAGCGTGGTCTACCGCGCACCCCAAGGCCGGGACGTGCGGTTCTATGGCTGGTGGGGCGACATGGAGTTCGGGCCGCACATGCTGCGGATGCTGTCGGCGCGGCGGCATGGGCGGATCGAGGTGATCTATCACCCGGCCTTGCGGGTCGCCGACCATCCCGACCGCAAGGCGCTGGCGCGCAAGCTCGAGGGCGTCGTGCGCGCCGGGCTGGAGAGCGCCGGCGCGCTGGAGCAACCGGCAGTTCAGCCCGCCATGGCCGAAGCATAGCGGCGCAGCATCTCCGCGGCGTCGGCCTCACGCCAGATCTCCTCGCCGATCCCGAAGAAATCGGCATGCGGGGCAAGGCGCCGCACGAGATCGAGGTCGAGCGCGCCCTCGGCCACCACCGGCACCTCGATCATCATCGACCACCATTCGAACAGCTCGGCCTCGGCCTGTGGCGTGGTGCCCAGATCGGTGGCCCCCGCCGGGCCGAAGGAGACGTAATCCGCCCCCACCTCACCCGCGGTCATGCCGTCATGGCGCGAGTTGCCGCAAAACGTGCCGACGATCGCGTCTTCGCCGAGATCCTTGCGGGTGGCCCGCACCGAACGCGAGCCATCGGTGAGATGCACGCCGTCGAGCCCGAGCCGGGTGACGAGCTTGGCATGGGTATCGATCACCAGCGCCACATCGCGCGCATGGGTGATCTCGCGCAGCGCGTCGGCGGCGCGGCTGATACGGTCCTCGTCGCGCGTGGCGAGCCCGAGGCGCACGCAGGCGACCTCCGTGGCATCGAGGCAGGCGGCGAGCCGGTCGGGAAACTCCGACAGTTCGAATTCGGGCGGGGTGACGAGATAGATCTGCGGCGCGTCGTCTTGGTCGCTCATGAGGGCCTCCTGCACTTCGAGGCCGCCCTATATCGGGGATCGCGGGGCTTGGCTACTTCGCAGGCAGGCTTTCGGCATGGGCGAAGGCCAGCGCCATCAGCGTGCCGCGTGAATCGTCGTCGGCCACCGTCTCGTCTTTGGCCGCGACCATGCCGCCCATCGGCTTTCCGGTAAACATCATCGGCCCGGTGCCGGGGATCTCCAACGCCTCGGCTTCGCGTTCCTTGCCGACCCGGAACATCGCGCCCTGCGAGGTGACGCCGCACAGCATGTTGCCGAAAAGCATGAAGGCCAGACCGCCGAACATCCGCTTTTCCGAGATGCCCGGCCGCCCGTCCAGATCGTCGCGCAACAACGCCGCCAGTCCTTCGTCATAGGCCATCGGTGCCACTCCTTGTCTCGGACGTCCCCCGAGGCTACACCGCCGCGCATCCTTCCGCCTAGCCCCGGGACCACCATGACCGACCCCAAGCCACAGCCCGCCTTCGTCCTGATCCGCCCGCAGATGGGCGAGAACATCGGTGCTGCGGCGCGCGCGATGTGGAACTTCGGCCTCGACAGGATGCGTGTCGTGGCCCCGCGCGACGGCTGGCCGCAGGAGCGGGCGGTGGCGCTGGCCTCCGGTGCCGGGCGGCTTCTGGACGAGGCGATGCTGGCAGGCGACACCGCCGAGGCGGTCTCGGACTGCACCTTCGTCTACGCCACCACTGCCCGGCCGCGCGGTCTCACCAAGGAGGTGATGACGCCCGAGGCCGCGATGCGCGACGCCGCCGAGCGGATCTCGCAGGGCCAGAAGGTCGCCGTGATGTTCGGACCCGAACGCGCGGGCATGGAGAACGACGACATCGCGCGCGCCAACGTCATCGTCTCGGTCCCGGTGAACCCCGAATTCGCCTCTCTCAACCTCGGGCAATGCGTGCTGCTCATGGCCTATGAGTGGCGTCGCGCCTCGACCGAGGTTGCCGATCGCCGGATCGAGATGGCGGGGGCCGAATGGGCGCAGGCGCATGAGGTCGAGAAGCTCGCCGAGCATTACGAGGAGCGGCTCGATGAGGCGGGGTTCTATTTCCCCGAGCACAAGGCCGCGCATATGAAGCAGACCATGCGCAACCTGTGGAGCCGGATGCCCCTGACGCGTTCGGATGTGCAGACGCTGCACGGGGTGATGCGACAGATGGTCCGCTGGAAGGAGCGCGGCTGAGGGCGTAGCCCTTCGCGCATTCCAAGTCGTTGCAATGGCGGGTGTTGTCGCCCGCAGGGTGCGCGCCTAGTCTGCGCGCCGATCAGACCGGAGGCCCCGACATGGCGAAACAGGCGGAAAAGCGACCCCGCTCCATTTTCGAGGAGGTGGGCACGAGCCAGAAATCCGTCGCCACCCCCGGCGGCATCGACCACGGTCGCGCCGATGCGCGCCGCGGGTTGCGGATCTGGCTCGGCATTCTCTTCGTGCTCGTCGCCGCCATCGTTTTCGTCGGTGGCATGACGCGGCTGACCGACAGCGGGCTGTCGATCACGGAATGGAACCCGGTCTCGGGGGCCATCCCGCCGCTCTCGGCCGCCGATTGGGATGTGGAGTTCGCCAATTACAAGGCCAGTCCGCAATACGAGCTGATGAACCAAGGCATGGAGATGTCCGAGTTCAAGCGCATCTTCTGGTGGGAATGGGGCCATCGCCAGCTTGGCCGCACCATCGGCCTCGTCTGGGCGCTGGGCTTTCTGGGCTTTCTTGTGACCAAGCGCATTCCGGCGGGCTTCAAGACCCGCTTTCTGGGTCTCGGCGCGTTGATCGGGCTTCAAGGCGCGGTCGGCTGGTGGATGGTCCATAGCGGGCTTCAGGACGGCATGGTGACCGTCGCCTCCTACCGCCTCGCCACGCATCTCGGCCTCGCCTTCGCGATTCTTGGCTTGATCACGTGGTACATCCTGCGGCTCAAGCGGCGAGAGGTCGATCTGCTGCAGGCTCGCCGCTCGGCCGAGCGCAAGCTCTGGGGCGGGATGACCGGGCTGATGCATCTGGGCTTCTTGCAGATCATCCTCGGGGCGCTGGTGGCGGGGATCGACGCGGGCCGCGCCTTTCCGACCTGGCCGCTGATGGGCGACAGCTTCCTGCCGCCCGATCCGTTCCAGCTCGAGCCGATCTGGCGCAACTTCTTCGAGGATGCGGGGCTGGTGCAGTTCATCCACCGCATGTCGGGCTACCTGCTGATGATCCTCGGCGTCGTCGTCTGGTTGCGGGGCCGCCGGTCGCCGCACCCGTCGACCCGCCTCGCGGTCAATGCCGTGCTGGCGATGCTGGTGGTGCAGATGGTCCTCGGCATCGTCACGGCGATCTACGCAGCGCCGCTCCATGCCGCGATCACGCATCAGCTCGGCGCGGTGCTCTTGTGGGTGCTGATCCTGCGCGCCCGCTTTCTCACCCGCTACCCCTATGTCCAGTCCCTTAGGAAGATCCGCAAATGACTGTGTATGACGATCTGATGGCGCATGCGCGCGAGACCGAGGCGCTGGCGCAGGTGGCGGGCCGTCTCGGCTGGGATCAGGAGACGATGATGCCACGCGGCGCCGCCGCCCAGCGCGGCGAGGAATCGGCGGCGATGGAGGGCGTGCTGCACGCGCGCCGCACCGATTCGCGCCTTGGCGACTGGCTCGCGCAAGCCGAGGCGGGGGACGCGGTGGCCGAGGCCAACCTGCGCGAGATCCGCCGCGCCTACGAGCGCGCAAAGAAGGTGCCCGCAAAGCTCGCCGCCGAGATTGCCCGCGTCACTTCGGTGGCGCAGGGCGTCTGGGCCGAGGCCCGCGCCGCCGAGGATGTCGCGGCCTTCCTGCCGACCCTGCGGCGCGTCGTGGCGCTCCGTCAGGAGGAGGGGCAGGCTCTGGCGCAAGGCGGGGACGTCTATGACGCGCTGCTCGACGATTACGAGCCGGGCACCCGGGCCGCCGAGCTCGACGAGATGTTCGGTGCCCTGCGTCCGCGCCTCGTGGCGCTGCGGGCGGCGATACTGGACAAGCCGCAGCCTGCCGCGCTTGCGGGCCGCTTCGACGAGGCGGCACAGCTGGCGCTTTCGCGCGAGCTGGCAGGGCTGTTCGGCTACGATTTTTCGCGCGGGCGTATCGACAAGGCGGTGCATCCCTTCTGCTCGGGCTCCGGCAGCGATGTGCGTGTTACCACCCGCACCGATCCGGTCGATCCGTTCAACTGCCTTTATTCGACGATCCACGAGGTCGGTCACGCAAGCTACGAGCAGAACGTCGACCCCGACCACCTGCTGACGCCGATCGGACGGGGCGTGTCGATGGGCGTGCATGAAAGCCAGAGCCGGATCTACGAGAACCAACTCGCGCGGTCTCCTGCCTTTGCAGGTTGGCTGCTGGGCCGTATGCGCGACACCTTCGGCGATATCGGCATCACCGACCCGATGGAGTTCGTCCGCGCCGTCAACCGTGTCTCGAACGGCTATATCCGCACCGAGGCGGACGAAGTGCAGTACAACCTGCATGTCATGATGCGCTTCGATCTCGAGCGGGCGCTGATTTCCGGCGATCTGGCGGTGGACGACCTCGAAGCGGCCTGGAACGACCGTTTTGCCGCCGATTTCGGCTTTGCCGTCGACAAGCCCTCGAATGGCTGCCTGCAGGACGTGCACTGGTCGGTGGGATTGATGGGGTATTTCCCGACCTACAGCCTCGGCAACGTCTATGCGGGCTGCCTGCACGCGGCGCTGCGGGCCGACCGACCCGCCCTCGACGCCGAACTGGCGCGCGGCGACCTCTCGGGTGCCACGACATGGCTGCGCGACAAGGTGCAGCGCCACGGGGCGCTGATGTCGCCGCGCGAGACGATCAAGGCGGCTTGTGGTGCAGCACCGTCCGAAGCGCCGCTGCTCGATTATCTCAAAGCCAAGTTCAGTGCGCTCTACGATCTGTGATTTGCCGGCCACCCATGTAAAAACCCCCGCGACCGTAAGGTCGCGGGGGTTTTTACATTTCGAGCCCTAGCTCCGGCGACGGCCGCGCCGCGCCGCGCGTTCAGGGCCTGCGCCATCGGTCCCGTCTGAGGCCGAGGAAAAGCCGCCCAGCTTCTCGACGATGGTTTCCAGCGTCGGACGCTCGCCGCGCGGGCGGGTCTCCAGCGCCTCGCGCATGGCGCGCAGATGGTCCGGCATGGTGCCGCAGCAGCCACCGATGATCGTCGCACCCGCGTCCCGCGCGAGGCAGGCATAGTCGGCCATCAGCTCGGGCGTTCCGTCGTAATGGATATGGCCATCCTGATACTTGGGGATGCCGGCATTGCCCTTGGCGATGATCGGCCGCTCCGGCCCGGCGGCGGTAAAGCCCAGAACCGTGCGCAACAGGTCCGACGCCCCGGTGCCGCAATTGGCGCCGAAGGCCAGCGGCGCGTGGTCGAGCTTGCCGACCATCTTGGCCATGTCGGCGCTGGTCAGGCCCATCATCGTGCGGCCCGCCGTGTCGAAGCTCATGGTGCCGCACCAAGGCATGTCGGCCTTGCCGAACGCCTCGGCGGCGGCGCGGAACTCCTCGGCGGCCGAGATCGTCTCGACCCAGAGCACATCGGCGCCGCCCGCCTTCAGGCCCTCGGCCTGCTCGTGGAACATTTCGACCGCGATCTCGTGGGTGAGGCTGCCCATCGGTGCCATGATGTCGCCCGTGGGGCCGACCGAACCCGCGACGATCACCGTGCGGCCCGCCTTGTCGGCGACCTCGCGGCCCAGCTCGGCGGCAGCCTTGTTGAGTTCGAACACCCGGTCCTGCGCCTGATGCAGCTTGAGCCGCGAGGCGTTGCCGCCGAAGCTGTTGGTCAGGAACAGGTCCGATCCCGCATCGACGGCACCGGCATAGAGCGCACGGATCTTGTCCTGTTCGGTCACGTTCCAAAGCTCGGGCGCGTCGCCCGAGCTCAGACCCATGTTGAACAGGTTCGTCCCCGTGGCCCCGTCGGCCAGAAGCCAGTCACGGGTTTCGAGAAGTCGGGTAAGCGCGTCGGTCATTGGCGGGGCCTGTCTGGTCAGTGAGGCGCGGCGCAGCGCCGCGGAAG
>Ga0207882_1000406_pt1 | contig 11811 bp, 10 predicted proteins | sample MalvirmetaMSP103_FD_184228 | JGI IMG/M metagenome (GOLD analysis project Ga0207882, IMG submission 184228) | Marine viral communities from the Deep Pacific Ocean - MSP-103 (SPAdes) | ecosystem: Environmental > Aquatic > Marine > Oceanic | place: Pacific Ocean | collected 2011-05-15 | reverse complement strand
CGCCGAGCCGACGCTGGCGCGAATGAGGGGCACATGCACCCGCCGCAGCGTGCCGCCCGCCGTCTGACCGAGAGAGCGCGCTGCCATTGGCAGGCTCGGCGAGACCCGGCCCAAGGCCGCGTCGGCGGTGCCCTGCGCGATGGCAAAGAACCGCACGCAATAGGCCAGCACCAAGGCCGCCGCCGTGCCGGTAAAGATGAGGCCCGGATCGCGTCCCGTGAGGGCAAGGATCGCATCCGCCAGCGCGTTGTCGAAGAACGCCAGCGGGATCAGGATGCCGATGCCCAGCACCGCGCCGGGGGCGGCATAGCCGATCGCCGTCACCGGCAGAAGGAGCACCGGCAGGCGATGCCCCGAAAGCCGCGTGCCATAGACCATGAACAGCCCCGCCAGCACCGTGACGACCGCCGCCACGCCGCCTGTGGTCAATGTGTGATAGAACGCCTTGACCAGCCCCGGCGCCGCCCATTCGCGCGCGTCGAGCGCGTGGCTCACCAGCACCGCGACAGGCAGCACGAAGCCCGCGAGAAACGGCAGCAGGCAAGCCAGCGCGGCCAGCGCGCCGCGCCCGCCCGACAGGCGCATCGGCGTGACAGGGCGCGGCTGACGGGCCGAGCCGAAAAAGCGCGAGCGGCGGCGGCTCAGCTTTTCGAGCGTCACCAGAAACACGATCATCGCCAGCACCAGTGTCGCGATCTGCGCCGCGCCGCCAAGATTGCCCGCCTGCAGCCAGACGGTGAAGATGCCGGTGGTCAGCGTCTGCACCGCGAAATAGTCGACGACGCCGAAATCGTTGACCGTCTCCATCATCACCACCGCGACGCCCGCCGCGATCGCTGGCCGGATCAGCGGCAGGCCGACGCGAAAGAACCTGCCCCACGGGCCGACGCCCAAGGCCCGCGCCACCTCGAACCCCGCGCCGGACTGTTCGCGCAGGGCGGCGCGGGCCAGCAAATAGACATAGGGGTAGAGCGCCGCCGACAGCACGAGGATCGCCGCGCCGCGCGACCGGATCTGTGGAAAAGCGTAATCGCGCGCGTCCTGCCAGCCCATGATCCCGCGCAGGGCGGTCTGGACCGGGCCCGCATATTCGAGAAAATCGACCAGCGCATAGGCGCCCACATAGGCCGGTACCGCGAGCGGCAGCAAAAGTGCCCATTGCAACCAGCGATGGCCTGGAAAGCGGTACATCACAACGAGCCAGGCCGCCCCCGCCCCCACCGCGGCGGTAATCGCCCCGACCGAAAGCATCAGCAGCACCGTATTGCCCAGATAACGCGGCAGCGTCGTCGAGAGGAGATGCGGCCAGATGTTGTTCTCGGGGTTGAGCGCGAACCAGATCACCGACAGCACCGGCAGCAGCACCAGCGCGGCGATCGCCACGGCCCCGGTCGACCACGGGTCCAGACGGGTTCTCGACCCTTTCGTGGCGCTTGTCTGACTGGTTTGATCGGACATGGAGAGGCGGTAGCTCAAAGCAGTTTCGCTGTCCATATAACTCATTATATTGGGGTCGATACGCCGGGGTCGCGGCACAAGATCACAAGGGGCCACCAAGGCTGCCGCGATCGAACGGGAACGGGGACCGAAGCCGCATGGACATCGCCTTTCACATCGGCGCCAACTGCACCGATGACGACCGTTTGCTGAAATCGGTCGCGAAGAACCTGCCGCTTCTGGCGAGCCAAGGCACCCGCGTGCCCAACCCCGCGCGGTATCGCCGCCTGATCCGCGAGACGATCCAGCATCTGCGCGGCGCGCCCCCCGAACCCGGCACCCGGGACGTGCTGATCGATGCGATCCTCGATCACGGCGAGACCACCGAGCGGCTGGTCATGGGCAACCCGGCCTTCATCTGCACGCCGGCGCGGATCTGCGAGGCCGGGTGCTTTCACGAGATGGCGACTTTCAAGGCGCGTTCGCTGCGGGCGCTGTTTCCCGAGGATCGGATCGAGATGTTCCTGAGCATCCGCAACCCGGCGAGCTTCGTGCCCGCCTGCTGGGAGCAGACCCGCGGCCGTGGCTTCGACGCGTTCATGGCCGGTCTCGATCCGCGTTCGATCCTGTGGTCGGACGTGGTGGCCCGGCTGCGGCACGCGGCCCCCGACGCCGGGCTGACCGTCTGGTGCGACGAGGATTCGGCGCTGCTGTGGCCCGATCTGGTGCGGGCGCTGGCCGGTCTCGGGCCCGACGCGCCGATCGAGGGCGCACATGACCTCGTCTACGAGATCATGCACCCAGAGGGCGCGGCACGCCTGCGCGATTATCTCGAGGCGCATCCCCCAGCCTCGCCCGAACAGACCCGGCGCGTGGTGTCGGCGTTTCTCGACAAATACGCCCGCCCCGACGCGGTCGAAAGCGAGATCGACCTGCCAGGGTGGGACGCAGCGCTAATTGCCGATCTGACCGCGATCTACGAGGCCGACCTCGAACGGATCGCGCGGATGGAGGGCGTGCGCTTCCTCGCCGCCTGAGCGGCGAGGTGCGGCGTCAACTCATGCCAAGTGCTGCCTTGTACATGTCGAGCACCGCCTCTTCCTCGGCGATGTCGTCGGCGTCGCGCTTGCGCAGCGCGATCACCTTGCGCAGGATCTTGGTGTCGTAGCCGCGCCCCTTGGCCTCCGCCATCACTTCCTTGATGCCTTCGGAAATGTCCTTCTTCTCGGCTTCGAGATGCTCGACGCGCTCGATGAACTGGCGCAGTTCCTCGCCCGCCGCATTGCTTTGCACGTCGATGACGGATGACTCGCTCATGGGCTTCTCCTGATGGGCCGATAACGGGTCCATTCCCTAGCGCCCGGCCGGGCGGGCTTCAAGCGCCGCCGGGGCCCTGACGGGACGGGAGGCGGGCTTGTGCCGCCGCGGCGGCGGCTTTAGTGCGACAGGCGCAGGATCAGCGGGAGTGCGGGCATGGACATCATCATCTGGATCGGCGCGGCGATCACGCTGGCGGGCTTTGGCGCCATCGTCTGGAGCCTTGTCGCGGTGGTGCGGCTGCGGCGGCTCGGGCTCGATGACGCGCAGATGCGTGCGCGCCTCGCGCGGGTCGTGCCGCTCAATATCGGCGCGCTGATGCTGTCGATGCTGGGACTGATGATGGTGGTGGTCGGCCTCATCCTGTCCTGACGACCTCGCTGCGGCCCCGCCGCAGCGCCGCGTCGATGTCGTCATCCGTCTCAGTGGCGGCCCGCAGCAGGGACGGCGTATTGAAGACGGGGTCCTCCTCGGCCCAGAACTGCATCCGCTCCACCAGCGGGCCAAGGCCCTGCTGTCGGGCCTCGAAGAACGGCCCTCCCGTCAGCCGCGACCAGCCCAGACCGTGCACGGCCAGCGCATCGATATCCGAAGCGCGAGCCACGCGGCCCGCCGCAAGAAGCCGTGCACCCTGCGCCACCGATGCGGCGAGCCTGCGTTGGCCGCTCAGCCCTTCGCTGCCCCGCGTCAGCACCGCCAGAAGTCCCCGTCCCAGAGCGGTCGGACCGGCCCGGCCCGGCCTGCGTTCGAGCAGCGCCGTAGAAATTCGCCGCTCGGCGAAGTAGACATGTCGCAGCGCGAGAAACTGCGGATCGGCCAGCGCGTCGGCATGAGCCGTCCGCTCGAAGCGCAGTGCCGCACCGGCGGGGAGCAGCAGAGCCGCCTCGATGCAATCGACGATCCGCGCAGCGCTGCGCAGCGCAGCCTGAGCGATCGCGCTCTGCTTGCCCCGCACCGTGTCGAGCCACTCCGCCCCGTCAGCCATCCGTTCGCGCCGACCCGCGACCGGACGGGGCCGGATACCCGCCGCCGCGAGTTGGGCCGCCAGCGCATGAGCCGCGCCAAGAAGATCGTCGGTCACAATGCCGTCAAGCACGCCCATCTCGCGCGCCACCTGCGCCGTGATGGGCCGCCCGCGCAATAACAGGTCGAGCGCGGCCCTAGCGCCGCACAGGGCGGCGAGGCGCTGGCCCCCCCCCGCCCCCGGCGGGAGGCCAAGCACGATATCGGGCAACCCAAAACGCGCCTCGCTTACCGCGAGGCGGTAATGCGCGGCCAGCGCCAGTTCGGCCCCGCCGCCGATGGCGCTTCCGGGCAGGGCCGCCACCACAGGGACCGGCAATCGCTCCAACCTGCGGCAGATCGCAGCAAGCTCGGCGCCCTTGCCCGGTCGATCCAGTTCGCGCAGGTCCACCCCGACCGAGAACACCCCGTTCGCCCCGGTGAGCACGACGCCGCGCGGGCCGTTGTCGCCCTGCAACGCGGCTTCGATCCCGGAAAGCGCGGCGGCGAGCGCATGGCGCGTGGCGGAATCGAGCGCATTGCCCGGGCTCGATTCGAGCGTGATCCGCGCGATGCCGTCGATCAGCCGCGTCGTGACCGTCCCTCCCTGCATCGCCGTTCTCCCCGCATGCTGCCTAGCTTTCGCCATGATCGGCGGCGCGCCGCACAGGCGCAAGTCCCGGCGATTCCGCGGTCCCGGCCAATGGCAGCCGCGCAACGCGTCTGGACGTGTCAGCGGCGAGACGGTAATCATCGCCGCATGGACATACGCCGCATCAGCCCCGACTACGCCGTCAGCCCGCAGATCGAGCCGGAGGACATTCCCGCCATCGCCGAGGCCGGATTTACCACGGTCTTGTGCAACCGCCCCGACGAGGAGGTTCCCGTGGAGCTGCAGGCCGAGACGTTGCGCATCGCCGCCGAAGCGGCCGGTCTGCGCTTTGCGGTCAACTCGGTCACGCATCAGGGGCTGAACCGCGAGATCGTCGATCGGCAGATGCAGGTGCTCGACGGCTCCGACGGCCCGGTTCTCGCCTATTGCGCGTCAGGCACGCGCTCCTCGATCGTCTGGTCGCTCGGCCAGGTCGCGCGGATGGAGACCGACGCCATCATCGAAGCCACCGCCAAGCAGGGCTACGATCTCGAACGCCTGCGTCCGCAGCTCGATGCGCTGCGCGAGGACGACGAAGCCGAGGGTTAGCCCTCGACCGCCGGACGCGCCCTTGATCGTTGATGGCATGGCGCCCGTGATATCCTGCAACCGATCAAGATGCCGACCGTTCGAGCCGGACCTTGCGACATGGCAGCGCGTTCGCTTTCGATACACGAGGTGTCGCGCGATAGAGGTCGAAAGCCTCATTCAGACCTTGGTTAGGTGCCCATGCTGCGCCGGGGCCCACTGGTGGACCCGTTCGTGCGCACGAGGACACCGGATCTGATTTGGCGGTGGGACTTCAACGTGTCTCGCTGGTCGGAGAGGGCGGCAGTTCGACCCGAAAGACACCGCCGCCCTGGCCGGGGAGATAGCGGATGCCGCCACCCAGCCGGGTCATGATCTCGCGGCAGATCGCAAGGCCGAGCCCGGCTCCGCCAGCCTTGCCGGCATCGCTGAGCCTCGAGAACTTCTCGAAGATAACCCGTCCCTGATCGGGGGGAATGCCGGAGCCGTTGTCGATGAAGTCGACGGCGTGGACGGCCGGGTTCCAGACGATGCGCAGCTCGGGCCGCGGCGCGTCGCAATATTTGCGGGCGTTGGCGATCAGGTTGATGAAGACCTGTGCGAGCCGATCGGGATCGGTCACGACCTCCAGCCTGTCGAGTTCGGGATCACGGTGCAGCCCGAGCCCGTCGCGCAAGGGCAATGCCGCATCGAGCGCACGATCGACCACCCCGCCCAAAGAGGTCGGGCGCAGGTCGAGCAGCCCCTGCCCCGCTTCGAGCACCGACAGATCGAGCAGGTCGTCGAGCAGCCGCGTCAGGCGCCCCGCCTCATCCCCGATGATTCCGGCGAAACGCTCCTGCTCGGCCTCGTCGAGCCCGCCCTCGCGCAGGATCTCGGCAAAGGCGCGGATGGAGGTCATCGGCGTGCGCAGTTCGTGGCTGATCTGGCTCAGAAAGCCGTCCTTCTGTACCGAGAGCGCAGTGAGCTTGGCATTGGCCTCGCGAAGCGCCGCCGCCGTGCGCCCGAGCTCGGCCGACTTCTGTTCCAGCCGATTCGAATATTCCATGATCTGCGCGGTCTCGTCCGCCACGGCGATCAGGTCCTCGACCGAGACGCTGACGCCCTCGGTCATCTGGCCGATCATCGCATGCGCCGTCGCCGCTCCGACCGAGCCCGCGAGTTCGCGCTCCAGCGCGCGGATGAATTCGGGGGTGACGTCCGGCAGCCGTCCCTCCTTGCCCTGAAGGGCCGCGTGGCTGGCAAAGATCGCCTGCGCCTCGGGCGCGCCGATGATGCGCTGGGCCATGACAAGCAGCGGCTCGGCGTCGGCGGCCCCGCGTGCCCAGCTTCCCGGCCCTTCGGAGAGTTCGAAGACGCCGACGAACTGCGCACCCTGCAATCGCTCCACCGGGCCGGGAAAGCTCGCCAGCGACACCGCGACAAAGCCCGCGACGTTGAGCGCCAGAGACCACAGCGCTGCGTGCAGCACCGGGTCGAGCCCGCCGGTCCAGAACAGCGCCTGCGGGCGCAGGAAATCAATGCCGAACGGCCCTGCCTGCATCACCCCGGCCGGGATCGCTGTGCCGTCGCCGACGCTGGGCAGGAACATCGCCCAGAACCAAACTGCAAAACCCAGCAGCAGCCCCGTCGCCGCGCCGCCGCGCGTCGCCCCGCGCCAGAACAGCCCGCCGACGAGCGCCGGCAGCACCTGCACCACGCCCACGAAGGCCACCAGACCGATCGAGGCCAGCGCCGTGCCGCCGCCCGACAGCCGGAAATAGAGATAGCCCAGCCCCAGCACACCGAGGATCGAGGCCCGCCGCGCCGTCAGCACCATGGCGCGCACATCGCCCGCCATCATCGCGCCGCCCCTGCGCGAGCGCAGCCACATCGGCACGATGATGTGGTTCGACATCATCGTGGCAAGCGCGATCGTCGCAACCATCACCATCGAGGCGGCCGAGGAAAACCCGCCCAGAAAGGCCCAGACTGCCAGCCCGTCGCGCCCTTGGCTCAGCGGCACCGTCAGCACGAACATGTCGGGGTTGGTGCCTGCGGGCAGGATGTCGAGCCCGGTTACGGCGATCGGCACCACAAAGAGGCTCATCAGCGCGAGGTAGAGCGGAAAGGCCCAACTCGCGGTGGCGAGGTGGCTCTCATCCGCGTTCTCGACCACCAGCACCTGAAACATACGCGGCAGGCAAAGGAAGGCCCCCGCCGAAAGCAGCGTGAAGCCGATCCAGCGTCCGCCCGACTGCTCCCAAGCGGCGATGGGAGAGGCGTCGAGCCGAGCCAGCATGTCGGAGACGCCGCCGCCCAAGCCCCAAACCACGTAGATGCCCAAGCCGACCAGCGCGCCGAGCTTGACCACCGCTTCGACCGCGATCGCCATGACGATGCCGTGGTGGCGTTCGTTGCTGTCGAGGTTGCGGGTGCCGAACAGGATGGTGAAGAGCGCCAGCCCCACGGCCGACCACAATGCTGCCGAGCCGCCGTCCCGCGCCGTCCAGCCGCCCTCTCCGCGTGCCGCGAAGACGTCGAGCGACTGTGCGATAGATTGCAGTTGCAGCGCGATGTAGGGCGTGACGCCGACCACCGCCAGCAGGGTCACGATTACCCCCAGAAGGCTCGACTTGCCAAAGCGCGAGGACACTAGATCGGCGATCGAGGTGATCCTCTGGGCGCGGCCGATGCGCACCAGCTTGCGCAGCAGCCACCACCAGCCGATCATCACGAGGCTGGGACCGAGATAGATGGTAAGGTATTCCAGACCTGAGCGGGCGGCATAGCCGACCGCGCCGTAGAAGGTCCAAGCGGTGCAATAGATCGACAGCGACAGAGTGTAGATCCACGGGCTGCGCAGCCAGCCGTCGCGACCCTGCGCGGCACGGCGCTCGGCCGCGAAGGCCACGCTGAACAGGAAGGCGCCGTACAGCAGCGCGATCGAGACGAGGGCGTTGAAGCCGAGCATCGGCCTAGCCGTCCGTATCAGTGTCGCGTTCGGCCCGGCGCAGCGCACGGGCAAGCGCCGCCGAAGCCAGCACGCTCAGGCCCCATGAAACGAAGAGATAGACCAGCACCGCCGAGACCTGCGTTTCGCCATGCGGCCAGAGCAGCGGCAAGGCCCACAGGAACGCTGCCGCCACAGGGGCCAGACGGGCCGTGTCGTGCAGCCTGCGGCGGCGGTAGGAGGCGCGGGCGAGAAAGACCGGAGGCCTCGTTCCCGAACGCGGGCCCTCAGCCATTGGCAAGCGCGCGCACCCGGTCGAGCACTTCGGCGTTCGAGAACGGCTTGGTCATAAAATGGGTGGCCCCCAAGCGCATCGCCAGATCGCGGTCGCGCGCCTGACCGCGCGCGGTCAGCATCATCACCGGCAATGTCCGCGTCGCCGGATCGCCGCGCAGCTCCTGCAGAATGTCAAAGCCCGAACGGCCCGGCAACATCGCGTCGAGGATCACCAGATCGGGCGGATGCGCGCGCACTCTCTCGACCGCGCTAAGCCCGTCTGAATGGGTGTGCACGGTCCAGCCGTCGCGCGACAGGATGAAGCTCACGGCCTCGATGATGTTCGGCTCGTCCTCGATCAGCAGGACACGTCTGGCCATCCTCGGCCCCTCCCTCGCGCACGGTCCTCCCCCGGACCGCGTGCTTTTACCGCGCCACTATCGCCGGGGCGTCCGGTGCTGTCAAAGCCTCCTCTTCCGGGCGCGGCAGCAGCGGCGGCTCGCGCCGGGCCGCGCAGCCGCGACGCGGACACAACCGGCAGCCCGGTCCGACCGCCCTCTCGGGCAGCGTCTGGGGCGCGGCATCCTGTGGCAGCATCAGCATCACCGCCTCGACCCTTGGCGCCGCATCCCAATCCGCGGTGGGCATGAGCGTGGCGACGGTGCAGCACAACACGCCGCCGGTCCCGTCTCCCGTCTCCTCCTCCGCGCCCGGCAACCGCGCCACCGCGCGCAGTGGCCGTCCGGGGCGCACCAGCGCCTCGAACAGCGGCCAGAGCGGACAGGCCGCGCCGCCGCGCGGAAGCGTCAGCCCGTCGAGCGGGCGGCGCCGCAGGATCGCGCCCGACGCGTCGCAGACCACGAGACCCGCCCGAGGCGGGCCGATCCCCGCCGGCAGCGTTGCAAGACGACGCATCACCCGCTCCAGCGGCTGGTTCAGCCACGCTGCGATCACCAGCGGGTCCGGGCTGTCCTGCCAAGCCTGCGCCACGGCGTCGAGCGGCAGCGCCGCGGCATCGGCGCGGTAGATGTCGAGTTGGTGTTTCAGCACGCTTTGCGCCGCGGCGTCGAGCCCCGGCGCGCCGGAGGCGATCTCGTCGGGGCGCATCGCGGGCTGTGCTCCTTCGAGCGCGGGAAGGTGGTGGTCCATCGTCTCGAGGAACCGCTCCACCTGCTCGTGGGGCGATAGTGCGGCCCCGCCCGGATCGCCGCCCGGCGCCTCGAGATAACCTGCGAGCCTGCGGCTGCTATCGGCGAGCCGCAGGCTCTCGGCGTGAATATTGCGGTGAAACCGAGCCTGCCAATCCCGGTCGAGCGTCTCGCTCCCCGCGAGGATCGAAGCGGTGGAGCGGATCGCCGTGGCAGCGGTGATCACCTGATGCAGGGAGGCCGAAAGCTCCGGATCATGGGCAAGCCGGTCGCCCAGCGCCGCGACCTGCCCCTCCAGCGTCTCGATCTGCCGCGCCTGCGCATCGACCAACGCCGCCCAGTCCGGAAACCGCCCAGCGAACTCCTCCGGCGCGCTTCCAGGCCGTCCCTGCGCCGCCGCCGCCGCCGCGAGCCGCGCGACCAGCGCGCCGCCCGCCCCTTCGGAAAGCAGCGCGGGCTCGAGATCGAGCGCGCGCGCGATGGCGTTGAGAAGCTTGCCGCCGATGCGGCGGCGATTGTGTTCGATCAGATTCAGATAGGAAGGCGAGACGCCGATGCGCCGCGCAAGCTCACCCTGCGCCACCCCCGCATCCAGCCGCCGCGCCCGGATCCGCGTCCCGGCAAGCGCGCCGCTCGCGGATGGTCCGACGCTCATGCTGCGGTGCCGTTGCTGCAAGCGCGAGAAAAGGGATTTACCGGTTTACGATGGGTCATGTCGATAAATTTACAGCAAATGGCCAACAGTCCAAGCACTTGTTGCGCGATTTTCATCGAAGCCCCGATACTGCCCTTGCATCGAAAGATGTGGCGGCGCGGGTCGGGCGGAGGAGGTCCGGCGCGCATCGACCGGAATATCAGGGAGGAGACCACATGAGACGACAGAACTTCTCGCGGCGCGGCCTTTTGAAGACCGGCGCCGTGGGCAGCGCGGGTCTGGCGATGCCGACGATCTTCGCGTCCGGCGCTTCAGCCTTCACCAACAACCCGACCGGCGGCTCGGTCACGCTCGGCTTCAACGTGCCGCAGACCGGGGCCTATGCCGACGAGGGCGCCGACGAGCTGCGCGCCTTCGAACTCGCGGTCGAGCATCTCAACGGCGAAGGCGACGGAGGAATGCTCAACACGTTCTCCTCCAAGGCGCTCGACGGCACCGGCATCATGGGCAAGAAGGTCGAATTCGTCACCGGCGATACCCAGACCAAGTCCGACGCCGCCCGCGCCTCTGCGCAGTCGATGATCCAGAAGGACGGCGCGATCATGATCTCCGGCGGCTCGTCCTCGGGCGTTGCCGTCGCCGTGCAGGGCCTGTGTCAGGAGGCGGGCGTAATCTTCATGGCCGGTCTCACCCATTCCAACGACACCACCGGCAAGGACCGCAAGGCCAACGGCTTCCGCCACTTCTTCAACGCCTACATGTCGGCCGCAGCACTCGCGCCGGTGCTGCAGAACCTCTACGGCACCGATCGCAAGGCCTACCACCTGACCGCCGACTACACCTGGGGCTGGACCCAGGAGGAATCGATCGCCGCGGCAACCGAGGCGATGGGCTGGCAGACCGCCGAGAAGGTGCGCACGCCGCTCGGCGCGGGGGACTTCTCCTCCTATATCGCGCCGGTGCTGAATTCGGGCGCCGACGTGCTGGTGCTCAACCACTACGGCGGGGACATGGTGAACTCGCTCACCCAAGCCGTGCAGTTCGGACTGCGCGACCGGCAGGCCAATGGCAAGGACTTCCAGATCGTCGTGCCGCTCTATTCGGAGCTGATGGCGCGCGGCGCGGGCTCCGCCATCTCGGGCATTCCCGGCTCGCAGAACTGGGACTGGAAGCTTGAGGACGAGGGCACCAAAGCCTTCGTGAAAAGCTTTGGCGAGAAATACGGCTTCCCGCCATCTCAGGCCGCGCACACCTGCTACGTGCAGACGCTGCTCTATGCGGACGCCGTGACAAGGGCGGGCGACTTCAATCCCTGCGCCGTGGTCGAGGCGCTGGAGGGCTTCGAGTTCGACGGCATGGGCAACGGTCCGACGCTGTACCGGGCCGACGATCACCAGTGCTTCAAGGACGTGGTGGTGGTGAAGGGGGCCGAGAACCCGCAGGACGAATTCCACCTCGTGGAAATCGTCGAGGTCACGCCGACCAAGCAGGTCACCTATGCGCCAGACCACCCGATGTTCGCGGGCGGCGCGCTGGGCGAGTGCAACCCGGGCGCCTGAGCGCCTTTACCATAATCAACCGGTCGCATGATCCGCGACCGGTCCCTCCCGACGCGCGCCCCGAGGGGTGCGCGATCGGGGGCGGTATGACCATCCTCACAAATGGACGGGGACCATGGACGCCATACTCATCCAGATCCTGAACGGGCTCGACAAGGGGTCGGCTTACGCGCTGATCGCGCTGGGCCTGACCCTCATCTTCGGCACGCTGGGCGTGGTGAACTTCGCCCATGGCGCCCTGTTCATGATCGGCGCCTTCTGCGCCGTGACCTTGCAGAAAATCCTGACCATCAGCGTCACCACCA
>Ga0207882_1000405_pt1 | contig 11838 bp, 10 predicted proteins | sample MalvirmetaMSP103_FD_184228 | JGI IMG/M metagenome (GOLD analysis project Ga0207882, IMG submission 184228) | Marine viral communities from the Deep Pacific Ocean - MSP-103 (SPAdes) | ecosystem: Environmental > Aquatic > Marine > Oceanic | place: Pacific Ocean | collected 2011-05-15 | reverse complement strand
CAGCCTCGGGGCCGCGTGGCGCGGCGCGGGCGCGGCGATCCGGGCGGTGGATCTCGTGCTCTCGGGCGAGGCGTCCAACGCCTTTTGCGCGACGCGCCCGCCGGGGCACCATGCCGAACGCGAGACGGCGATGGGATTCTGCCTTTTGGGCAATGTCGCTGCCGCCGCGCATCACGCGCTCGGGCATCACGGGCTCTCGCGCGTCGCCATCATCGATTTCGACGTGCATCACGGCAATGGCACGCAGGATCTGGTCGAGGACGACCCGCGCATCCTGTTCTGCTCGACCCACGAGATGCCGCTTTATCCGGGCACGGGCGATCCGACGGACACCGGCCCGCACGGCACGGTGGTCAACGTGGCGCTGCGGGCCGGGTGCGACGGGGCGGGGATGATGGCGGCGCTGGAGCGCGAGGTGTTTCCGCGGATCGAAGCGCATGCGCCCGAACTGATTCTCGTTTCGGCGGGATTCGACGCGCACCGGGCCGATCCGCTGGCCGGGCTGATGCTCGAGGCCGAGGATTTCGCGGCGATCACCACGCGGATCTGCGATCTTGCCGATGCGCAGTGCGAGGGGCGCGTGGTCTCCGCGCTCGAAGGCGGTTATGACCTCGAGGCGCTGGCGGCCTCGGTGGCCGCCCATGTGAGGATACTGGAGGAACGCGGGCGATGAGCGATGCGACACCCGTCGGGGAACTGAGCTTCGAGGCGGCGATCAAGGAACTGGAGCAGGTGGTGGGCAAGCTGGAGCGCGGCGATGTCGCGCTCGACGATTCGATCGCGCTCTACCAGCGGGGCGCCGAGTTGAAGGCGCGCTGCGAAAAGCAGCTCGCCGAGGCCGAGGAGAAGGTTGCGAAGATCACCCAAGGGCCCGACGGGCAGGCGCAGGGCACCGCGCCGCTCGATGGCTGAGGGCTTCGGCTCGGCGCTGGCGCAGGCCGGGCGCGAGACGCAGGCACTGCTGCGCGAGCGGCTCGCGGGTCACGACCTGCCGGTGGCCCGTGCGATGGAGCACGCGGTCATGGGCGGCAAGGGACTGCGCGGCTTCCTCGTGCTCGAAGGCGCGCGGTTGCACGGCGTGACGCGCGAGGCCGCGCGTCTGCCCGCCGCCGGGATCGAGGCGCTGCACGCCTATTCCCTCGTGCATGACGATCTTCCCGCGATGGATGATGACGACCTGCGACGCGGGCAACCGACCGTGCATGTCGCTTGGGACGAGGCGACCGCGATTCTTGCGGGCGATGCGCTGCAAAGTCTCGCCTTCGAGCTTTGTGCCGATCCGGCGGTGGGACCGCACCGCGCCGATCTGTGCCTGTCGCTCGCACGCGCGGGCGGCATCGCGGGCATGGTCGGCGGGCAGGCACGCGACATCATGGCCGAAAGCGCCGACGCACCGCTCGATCTCGACCAGATCACCGAGCTGCAGCAGGGCAAGACCGGGGCGCTGATCCGTTGGTCGGCCGAGGCGGGCGCGGTGATGGCGGGGGCCGATGCGCGTCCGCTGGGGCGTTACGCTGCGGCGCTGGGCCTTGCCTTTCAGATCGCGGACGACATCCTCGACGTGGAGGGCGACGCCGAAAAGATGGGCAAGGCGCTGCGCAAGGACGCGGGCGCCGGCAAGGCGACCTTCGTGTCGCTGCTCGGGCTCGAAGCCGCCCGGACACGCGCCGCCGAGCTCATCGAGACGGCTTGCGACGCGCTGTCGCCTTATGGTGCGCAGGCCGGAACCTTGCGCGACGCCGCCCGCTTCGTTATCGCGCGCGACAATTGAACAAAGGGGGCTCGCCATGACCCAGACGCCGAACCGCCCCGTCACCCCCGTTCTCGACCGGGTGAAGATCCCCGAGGACATGAAGCGGCTGAGCGACGCCGAGCTCAAGCGCCTCGCCGACGAGTTGCGCGCCGAGACGATCTCGGCGGTGAGCGAGACCGGCGGCCATCTCGGGGCCGGGCTCGGCGTGGTCGAACTGACCGTGGCGCTGCACGCGGTGTTCGATGCGCCGCGCGACCGGCTGATCTGGGATGTGAGCCATCAGTCCTATCCGCACAAGATCCTCACAGGACGGCGCGACCGCATCCGGACCCTGCGCCAAAAGGATGGTCTTTCGGGCTTCACCAAGCGGTCCGAAAGCCCCTACGACCCCTTCGGCACGGCGCATAGCTCGACCTCGATCTCGGCGGCGCTGGGCATGGCGGCGGCGCGCGACCTGGGCGGGCGCGGGCTCGAGGGCGAGAGCGTCGGCGACTGCATCGCGGTGATCGGCGACGGCGCGATGAGCGCTGGCATGGCCTATGAGGCGATGAACAACGCGGGCCATCTGGGCAAGCGGATGATCGTCATCCTCAACGACAACGAGATGAGCATCGCGCCGCCCGTGGGCGCGATGTCCTCCTATCTCTCGCGGCTCTATGCAGGGGCGCCGTTCCAGGAATTCAAGGCTCTGGCCAAGGGGGCCGTCAGCTTCCTGCCGCCGCCGTTCCAGGAGGGGGCCAAGCGCGCCAAGGATGTGTTCAAGCACATGACCGTCGGCGGCACGTTGTTCGAGGAGCTGGGGTTTTCCTATATCGGGCCGATCGACGGGCACGACATGGAGCAGCTTCTGTCGGTGCTGCGCACGGTCAAATCGCGCGCCGACGGGCCGATCCTGATCCACGCGATCACCAAGAAGGGCAAGGGTTATGCCCCGGCCGAGGCTGCCTCGGATAAAGGTCACGCCACCGCCAAATTCGACGTGATCTCGGGTGAGCAGGCCAAGGCCAAGAGCAACGCGCCATCCTATACATCGGTGTTTTCGGAAAGCCTGATCAAGGCAGCGGAGAAGGACGACAAGATCGTCGCGGTGACGGCGGCGATGCCCGACGGCACGGGGCTGGCGCGGTTCATGGACCGCTATGCCAGCCGATGCTTCGATGTCGGCATTGCCGAGCAGCACGCCGTGACCTTTGCCGCCGGTCTCGCGGCGGGCGGCATGAAGCCGTTCTGCGCGATCTATTCGACCTTCCTGCAGCGTGGCTATGACCAGGTCGTGCACGACGTGGCGATCCAGCGGCTGCCGGTGCGCTTCGCGATCGACCGCGCAGGATTGGTGGGTGCCGATGGCGCGACCCATGCGGGCAGCTTCGACGTAGGCTTCATGGCCAACCTGCCGGGCATGGTAGTGATGGCCGCCGCGGATGAGGGCGAACTTGCACGCATGGTCGTCACGGCGGCGGCGCATGACGAAGGCCCCATCGCCTTCCGCTTTCCGCGTGGCGAAGGCGTCGGCGTCGAGATCCCGGTCGAAGCCGAACCGCTCGAGGTCGGCAAGGGCCGCATGGTGCGGGAGGGAAGCCGCGTGGCGCTTCTTTCCTTCGGCACGCGGTTGTCCGAGGTGGTCAAGGCCGCCGAGGCGCTCACGGCGCGCGGCATCACGCCCAGCATCGCCGATGCGCGATTCGCCAAGCCGCTGGACCGCGAGATGATCCTGAAGCTGGCAGCGGATCACGAGGCGCTGATCACCATCGAGGAGGGGGCTGTCGGCGGCTTCGGCAGCCATGTGGCGCAGCTTCTCTCCGACGAGGGTGTGTTCGACCGGGGGCTGAAGTTCCGCTCCATGGTGCTGCCCGACATCTTCATCGATCAGGCGAGCCCCTCGGACATGTACGAGACTGCCGGTCTGTCCGCACGGCATATCGAGGAAAAGGTGCTCTCGGTGCTCGGCGTCGAGGTGATCGGCAAGCGCGCCTGAAGGATACCGCCGCGCGGGGGCATCGAGCCCCCGCGCGGCGGGCTGCCGCGGATCAGTCCGCGGCTTCGGCGCGCAACAGCGCGGCCAGCCCCGAGCGGTAATCGGGGTGGATCAGCGTCACCTTCAGCTCGTCCTTGATCCGGTCGTTCCGCACCTTCTTCGATTCGGCATAGAAGCTGCGCGCCATCAACGTCATCTCGGCCTCTTCGAAGGGCACCTCCTGCGGCACCGGCAGGCCGAGCAGCTCGGCGGCATGGGCGATGACCTCTTGCGGCGGGGCCGGGTCGTCGTCGCACAAATTGTAGGTCGCACCGGTGTGGGGTCGGTCGATGCTCGCCTTGAGCACCTGTGCAATGTCATCCACATGGATGCGGCTGAAGACCTGCCCCTGTTTCACGATGCGCCGGGCCGTGCCCTGCCGCACCTTCTCGAAGGGGCCGCGCCCGGGGCCGTAGATGCCGGCAAGCCGGAAGACATGCAGCGGCAGGCCGGGGATCGCCCGCCACGCCGCTTCGGCCTCGACGCGCGCCTGCCCGCGCTTCGTCGCGGGGCGCAGCTCGCTCTCCTCGTCGACCCAGCCGCCGTCGCGGTCGCCATAAACGCCGGTCGTCGAGAGGTAGCCGACCCATGCGAAGCGCCCCGCACGCGCGGCGATGGCATCCTGCCAGTCGCGCAGCACCGGGTCACCATCGGCATCGGGCGCGGCGGAGATCAACAGATGCGTGGCAGCATCAAGCGCCGGTATGAGATCGCCGCCAGGCCAGATCACCGGCTCCACTCCTTCGGCGCGCAAAGCTTCGACCCTGTCGGGCGAGCGGGTGGTGCCGATGACGCGCCAGTCCTCGGGCAACAGGCGGGTGAGCGCGCGGGCCGAGTAGCCGTGGCCGAAGGAGAGAAGCGTGGTCATGCGCCTTATGTGCCCGATGCGCGGTCAGGGGTCCAGAAGCGCCAGCGTCTTGGCGTCGGGGCTGTCATAGAACGCTTCGATGAGCCGCGCGAACACCGGGTCGGCACCCGGCTGAGCGGCCAAGAGCGTGGCGCTGCTGCGCAGCTTGAGCGCGTCGATGCCGCCGAGGATGTCCTCGGGGGCGCGTCCCTCATGGGTGAGCATGGCGTGGCTGATCTCGACGAGGCGGGGGCCAAGGATCGGATGGGCCAGATAGGCGCGCGCCTCGGCGGCCCCGTCGATGCCATAGTGCTGCGCCATGGGCGAATGGCCGAGACCGCGCAGCTGTGGCCAGATATACCACATCCAGTGGCTGCGCTTCTGGCCGGCCTTTATTTCCGACAGCGCCGTCGCATAGCTGCCTTCCTGCGCCTCGATGAACCGCGCGAGGCTCATGACAAAAGCCTCAGCAGGGCCCGCTCGGCCTGCCGCAGTCCCGCCGTCTCGGGGAGGTCTTCGAGCAGGGCAGCGCGCTCCTCGGGGTCGGTGTCGTGTAGGGCGATGACCTTGGGGTGGATGTAGCTGTTGCGCGCGATGGTCGGCGTGTTGGAAAGCCGCTCCGCGGCGGCCTCGCTCATGCCCTTGATGGTGAGCGCCTCGTCCGACAACGCACGGGCCAGCGCCACCTCGGAGCCCGCCCATGTGCGAAAGGTCTTGGCGGTGATGTGGTCCGAGCCGGTGATCTCGGCCAGCCGGTCGTTGACCTGCCCCGAGGAGACGCCATGCGGGGTGCCGTCCTCATCGACCCAGCCGATGAGCTGCCTGCCCGGCAGGTCGTGCAACTCGCCCAGCACCTTCATCAGGCGGCGGTCCCTGAGGTGGCGGTCCACCTTCTTGTTGCCCTTGGCGGTGTAGCGCAGACGCAACTCGTCTTCGTCGAGCCGGATGTGCCGCCCCGTCAGGGTCGTGGCGCCATAGGTGCGGTTCTCGGCGGCGTATTCAGGGTTGCCCACGCGGATCGACACCCGGTCGATCAATGCCAGCACGGCGGCGATGGCAAAGTCGAGCTCCCCCGCCTCACCCGACAGGTCGCGGCGGATGCGGCGGCGGATCGCGGGAAGCGCCTCGCCGAACTCCGCGAGATGGTCGAACTTGTGCGCCTCGCGCCAAGCACGCCAGTCGGGGTGATAGCGGTACTGCTTGCGGGTGCGCGCGTCGAGGCCGGTGGCCTGCAAATGGCCCTGCGGCTTGGGACAGATCCAGACGCTTTCATAGGCGGGTGGCACCGCGAGCGCGTCGAGGCGACGACGCTCGGCCCCGCGCGCGATGGTGGTGCCGTCGGGGGCGGTATAGGTGAACCCGCGCCCGCAGCGTCGGCGGGTGATGCCAGGTTCTGAATCGGGATAATAGACGAGCTGGGCGGGGGGCGGCATGGCGAGGTCTCCTCGGGCGCGCAACGCCGCATGGGCTGGGGCCGTTCCGAAGGGTGCGATCACACTCTCGCGCGGGGGCTGCGCACCTCATTCCTCAAATGCGCACGGAACGGGGGTGGAGCCGCCTTGCCGTCATGGCGCTTTGCAGCTTTCCCATCCCGCCGGGCCGGGGTTGCGGCGGCCGGTTCATTGGTATGAAATCCGAAGATGGAACATGCCATCAGATCTTGGGCCGAAGCTGCCCCCCGTCTCGTTGCCGTGGCCGCGGGCCGCGAAGCCGCCGATCTCGTGATCCGTGGCGGCCGTCTGGTGAACGTGCAGAGCCGCGAGATCCTCGACGGTTGGGAGGTGGCGGTGGCCGAAGGGCGGTTCGCCTATGTCGGCCCGGATGCGAGCCATTGCATCGGCGAGGGGACGAAGGTGGTGGATGCCGCCGATCGTTACCTGATCCCCGGCCTGATCGACGCGCATATGCATATCGAGAGCGGTATGCTGACCCCAGCCGAATTCGCCGCCGCCGTGATCCCGCATGGCACGACGACCATGTTCACCGACCCGCACGAGATCGCCAACGTGCTTGGCCTTGAAGGGGTGCGGATGATGCATGATGAGGCGCTGATGCAGCCCGTCAACATCTTTACCCAGATGCCGTCCTGCGCGCCATCGGCACCGGGGCTGGAGACCACGGGCCACGAGATCAGCCCCGAGGACGTGGCCGAGGCGATGGTTTGGCCCGGCATCGTGGGTCTGGGCGAGATGATGAACTATCCCGGCGTCGTCGCAGGCGATCCCAAGATGCTCTCGGAGATCGCGGCCACCATGCGCGCGGGCAAGACCGTGGGCGGGCACTACGCGAGCCCCGACCGGGGCGTGCCGTTCCACGCCTATGTCGCGGGGGGTCCCGCCGACGACCACGAAGGCACGCGCGAGAGCGACGCCATCGACCGGGTGCGGCAGGGCATGCGCTCCATGCTGCGATTGGGCAGCGCGTGGTACGACGTGAAGAGCCAGATCACCGCCGTCACCGAAAAGGGTCTCGACCCGCGCAACTTCGTGCTGTGCACCGATGACTGTCATTCCGGGACGCTGGCGAATGACGGCCACATGGACCGGGTGGTGCGCCACGCGATCGAATGCGGCTGCGCGCCTTTGGTGGCGCTGCAGATGGCGACGATCAACACGGCCACGCATTTCGGCATGGAACGCGAGCTGGGCAGCATCGCGCCGGGGCGGCGGGCCGACGTGATCCTGACCTCGGATCTGGAGGCGTTGCCGATCGAGACGGTCTTCGCGCGCGGGGTGCTGGTGGCCGAGAATGGTGATCTGCGTGTCACATGCCCGCATTACGACTGGCCCGAGCGCGCGCGGCGGACCGTGCATCTGGGCCGGGAGTTGAAGGCGGATGATTTCAGGCTGGCGGCGCCCGACGGGGCCGAGACGGTGCGGGCGCGGGTGATCGGCGTGGTCGAGAACCAAGCCCCGACCAAGGCGCTGGTACGCGAGCTGCCCGTCGAGGAGGGCAGCGTGATGCCCGAAGGCCCGGTCGCGCGGATCGCTCTGGTGGAGCGGCACCGCGGCACCGGCGGCGTGGTGAACGGCTTCGTCGAGGGCTTCGGCTATGAAGGCCGCATGGCGATCGCCTCGACCGTGGCGCATGACAGCCACCACATGATCGTCGTCGGCACCGATGCCGCGATGATGGCGAAAGCCGCGAACCGGCTCGGAGAGGTCGGCGGCGGCGTCACGGTCTGGCGCGACGACGCGGAGCGCGCGCTGGTGCGGCTGCCGATCGCGGGGCTGATGTCGGACGCGCCCGCGCGCGAGGTGGCCGCCCAAGCCGACGCCATGGTCGCGGCGATGCGCGACACTGGCTGCACGCTCAACAACGCCTACATGCAGCACTCGCTGCTCGCGCTCGTGGTGATCCCCGAGTTGCGCATATCGGATCTGGGGCTGGTGGACGTCACCCGCTTCGAGATCACGGGACCATTCGAAGGACAGGACTGAACGAGATGGAGAAGACGCTGAAGATCGAGACCCCCCCGCTCCCCGCCGCCGAGGCCTTCACCGATCCCGAAGCGGCGCTGGCGCGGCTCAGGGAGATCTATGACGGCGCCTCGCGCTTTCTATGCGAGAAATTCACCGAAACGCTGAAGGGCGGCGTGCCGGAGACGCGGTTTCGCGCCTTCTATCCCGAGATCCGGTTTTCCACCGCGACCTTCGCACAGGCCGACAGCCGGCTAAGCTTTGGCCATGTGGCCGAGCCGGGCACCTATGCCACCACCGTCACCCGGCCCGGGCTGTTCGGCAATTACCTCAAGCAGCAGATGCGCCTGCTGATCGAGAACCACGGCGTGCCGGTCGTGATCGGCGCCTCCGAGACGCCTATGCCGGTACATTTCGCCGTGGCCAACGACTCCTCCGTGACGGTGCCGCAGGACGGGGCGATGGATTTTCATCTGCGCGACGTGTTCGACGTGCCGGATCTCTCGACCACGCATGACGACATCGTCAACGGCAACGGCTTCACCTATCCCGACGGGGCGCGGCCCCTGGCCCCCTTCACGGCGCAGCGCATCGACTATTCGCTGGCCCGGCTCGCGCATTACACCGCGACCGACCCGCAGCATTTCCAGAACCACGTGCTGTTCACCAACTACCAGTTCTACGTCGAGGAATTCGAGGCCTACGCACGCCACGTGCTGGCCGATCCCGAGAGCGGCTACACCAGCTTTGTCGGGCCGAACAATCAGGTGATCACCGATCCCGAAGGCGCGATGCACATCCCCGCCAAGATGCCGCAGATGCCGACCTATCACCTCAAGCGGGCGAACGGGCAGGGGATCACGCTGGTCAATATCGGCGTCGGGCCGTCCAACGCCAAAACCGCGACCGACCACATCGCGGTGCTGCGCCCGCATGCCTGGCTGATGGTCGGGCACTGCGCGGGGCTGCGCAATTCGCAGCGTCTGGGCGATTTCGTTCTGGCGCATGGCTACCTGCGCGAGGATCACGTGCTCGATGACGACCTGCCGGTCTGGGTCCCGATCCCGGCGCTGGCCGAGATCCAGATCGCGCTCGAGGAGGCGGTGGAGCAGGTCACGGCGCTCGAGGGCTATGATCTCAAGCGGATCATGCGCACCGGCACCGTGGCGACCATCGACAACCGCAACTGGGAGTTGCGCGACCAGTCCGGCCCGGTGCAGCGTCTGTCGCAGTCGCGGGCCGTGGCGCTCGACATGGAAAGCGCCACCATCGCGGCCAACGGCTTCCGCTTCCGGGTGCCCTACGGCACGCTGCTCTGCGTTTCCGACAAGCCGCTGCATGGCGAGCTGAAGCTGCCGGGCATGGCGTCGGATTTCTACAAGACGCAGGTGGCGCGCCACCTGATGATCGGGATCCGGGCGATGGAGCGGCTGCGCGAAATGCCGCTGGAGCGCATTCACAGCCGCAAACTGCGTAGCTTCGAAGAGACGGCTTTTCTCTGAAACCCGCCGATACCGCAAGGAAACATCGGTTTTTGCTTGCATTGGCGATTGTTTCATTGTGGGTCTAGGCAACACGTCGCGCCAAGCGGCGCAGGAATACGCCCCAAGCGGGCTGTGGTAAGGAGACCTGGAATGGCCAAACCGATGACCAAGGCGCAGCTCGTCAGCGCCATCGCCGACGAGACCGGCGGCGACAAGAAATCCGCCGGCGCCCATCTGGACGCGCTGGTCGCCATCATCACCCGCGAAGTGTCGCAGGGCGGCGCCGTGACCCTGCCGAACGTCGGCAAGATCTACTGCCGCGAGCGCCCCGAGCGCATGGTCCGCAACCCCGCGACGGGCGAGCAGATCAAGAAGGACGCCGACAAGGTGGTCAAGATGACCATTGCCAAGGCGCTCAAGGACAGCGTCAACGAGGAGTGATCCTCGATGCGCCGCGGCCTTGCGGTGCGGACGAAATGACGAAAGGGTCGCCCCGAGGGGCGGCCCTTTCTCGTTTCTGCCCGCTCGATGCTGCCGGGAGGTTGTCGATGGATATCAGGTCACTCGCACTCGGGCTCGCCTTCGCGCTGATGTGGTCGTCGGCCTTCACCTCGGCGCGGGTGGTGGTTGCCCATGCGCCGCCGCTCACCGCGCTGACGCTGCGGTTTCTGGCCTCCGGTGTCATCGCGATCGGCATCGCGCTGATGCTGCGCCAGACCGCACGGCTCAGCCGGGCGCAGTGGCGCGGCGTGGTGATCTTCGGTCTGTGCCAGAACGCGCTCTATCTGGGGTTGAACTTCGTGGCGATGCAGTGGATCGGCGCGTCGGTCGCCTCGATCATTGCCTCGACCATGCCGCTTCTCGTGGCATTGATCGGCTGGGTGGTGCTGCGCGACCGGCTGCCGCCCGTGGCGGCGATCGGGCTGCTGGCGGGTTTTGCCGGCGTGGCGATCATCATGGGCGGACGCATGGCGGGCGGCCTCGACCTCGTTGCGGTCGCTCTGTGCGGCGTGGCGGCGCTGGCGCTGGCCACGGCGACGCTCGTGGTGCGCGGCGCGGCGTCGGGCGGCAACCTGATGATGGTCGTCGGATTGCAGATGCTGGTCGGCGCGGCGGCGTTGCTGCCACCGGCGCTGATCTTCGAAAGCTGGGCGGTGACATGGTCGTGGCCACTCGTCGTGGCCTTCAGCTACACCGTGCTGGTGCCAGGCGTGCTGGCGACGCTGGTGTGGTTCGTGCTGGTCGAACGGATCGGCGCGGTGAAGGCGGCGACCTTCCATTTCCTCAACCCGGTGTTCGGGGTCGTGATCGCCGCCGTTCTTTTGGGTGAGGCGCTGGGCACGACCGATGCGCTGGGCGTGGCGGTGGTGGCGGCGGGCATCCTCGCCGTGCAGCTGGCGCGGCGGCCATCGGCCACAATCGGCGCATCGCGAAACCCGGTGGAACAGCCGGGCGGGGCTGTTGGTTTTACTTCCGAGACAGCACAGGAGGACATCATGTTCGACTACAGCGACAGCCACAGCACGATCTCGTCCGATCGCGTCAACGGCACCGAAGTCTATGGCGCCGGTGGCGAAAAGATCGGCCATATCGACCACCTCGTGATCGACAAGAAGTCCGGCAAGATCACCTATGCGGTGATGGGCTTTGGCGGTTTCCTCGGGATGGGGGAAGAGCATCATCCGATCCCTTGGGCCAAGCTTGACTACGACACGGGTTTGGGCGGCTACCGCACCGACATCACCGAGACGCAGCTTCAGGGCGCCCCCGAGCGGCCCGACCGCTGGTACGAGGATCGTCGTTGGGAAGAGGCGACCTATTCCCATTACGGCGCGCCCTACTACTGGATCTGATGCGGCCCCCGACATGGCCCCGAGGCCGCCGGACACGCTCCGGCGGCCTTTTGCATGCGCTGCGTCGAGGGCTGGCGCGGGCGGGGCGGTTTCATATCGTGACACGTTGGGAGCTCGCGGCCCCGCCTCGCGCCGTGGTGGCGCTCCTGTCCGAGCCCGAACGCTTTCCCGACTGGTGGGGCGAGGTCTATCTCGGGGTGCGCATCCTCGAGCCGGGCCGTCCCGACGGGATCGGCCGGATCGTGGAAATGCGGTCGCGCGGCTTCCTGCCCTACCGGTTGGTTTGGCGGGGGCGTCTCGTGGCGTGGCGGCCGGATGGCTGCGTCATCGCTGCGATGGGCGACCTGCGGGGCAGGGGTGTCTGGCGCATCCGGCCGTACGGCACGGGGACGCTCGCCATCTATGACTGGCGGGTCCGGATCGAGCGGCCGCTGCTGCGCCGTCTCGCGCCGCTTCTCGGCCCGGCTT
>Ga0207882_1000404_pt1 | contig 11868 bp, 9 predicted proteins | sample MalvirmetaMSP103_FD_184228 | JGI IMG/M metagenome (GOLD analysis project Ga0207882, IMG submission 184228) | Marine viral communities from the Deep Pacific Ocean - MSP-103 (SPAdes) | ecosystem: Environmental > Aquatic > Marine > Oceanic | place: Pacific Ocean | collected 2011-05-15 | reverse complement strand
TTTTGATGGGGAAATCAGGCAGCCTGCCAAGGTGGCAGCTTTGCCGTGGAATCAGTGGCAGCTTTCGCGTGGAATGGGTGGCAGGCTTCGTCTGGAATCAGTGGCAACCTTGGTCTGGAATACGCAGGATAGCGGGCGCATTCAGGTGGCGGGTGAGGAAATCACCAGGCTTAGCCGAAAGAAGCGGACCCTTCTGCGGTTGTGGAAGATTGGCTTTGTCTTTCAGGAATACAACCTGATCGGTGTGCTGTCGGCGCAGGAGAATGTCGAGTACGTGTTGATGCTACGGGGAGTGCCGTTCCGGGAGCGCCGCGCCGAGGCCCAGCGTATTTTGGTGGAGGTCGGTCTGCAAGGGCTGGAGCGGCGGCTGCCCCATGAACTGTCTGGCGGCCAGCAACAGCGTGTCGCGGTGGCGCGGGCGATTGTCAGCAAGCCTGCCATTGTCCTGGCCGACGAGCCCACGGCCAATCTCGATTCCAAGACCGGCGGGGCGCTGCTGGACTTGATGCGTGGGCTCAATGCCGAGCATGGCATTACCTTTGTCTTCTCCACCCACGATCCGATGGTGATGGAACGCGCGCGGCGGGTAATCCATCTCCGGGATGGCCGCGTCGAGCGTGAGGAAATACGGCCGTGATGGCGTGGCTACGGCTGGCTTTTGGCAATCTCCGGGTTAATCGCCGGCGCACCGCCATCACACTGTTGTCGGTGGCCGTCGGTGTCGGCGGACTGGTGTTTCTCTGGGCATTCATCGATGGCATCAACGCCCAGATGATCAACAACATGACTGGCTATGTGACCGGCGACCTGAAGGTACATCAGCGCGGCTTTCACGACGACCGGGAGATGAACATTGCCCTGGCCGAGCGCTGGAATCTCGCAGAGGATGTGTCGGCCGTAACCGGTGTGGCGGCGACCACTCCCCGGGTAACGGGCCATGCCCTGGCCAGCCGTGCGGACCAGTCGCGGGCATTGCAGGTGATGGGCGTCGACAGCGCGACGGAACCCCATGTAACCCGGCTTGACCGGTCGATTGTTCGCGGCCGCTATCTGACCGGCGGCAATGAGATCCTTGTGGGCGTCGACGCAGCCAGTGCCCTGGATGTCTCTCCGGGCGACGAGCTGGTACTGGTGGTACAGGCGGCGGACGGCTCCATTGGCGCCGACCGGTTCGAGCTGGTGGGCGTGTTCGAGACTGGCATCAAGCGTATCGATGGCTTCGTGGCCCAGATGCCCCTGGCTTCGGCCCAGGCGCTGTATGCCTTTCAGGGGCGGTTTACCGAGATCGCGGCCCGCGTGCAGGATGCCGACCGGCTCGACGAGGTGGTCGGCACCGTGCGGGATCGGCTGCGCGACCAAAATGTGGAAGTTCTGGGCTCCTGTTTGGTTGATGGTTTCATTAGATCATTAGTTCCTGAAACCTGACTGAAAAAAAGTTTATTAACGATTTGATAACTTTTGTTAGTGATAAAAATAGTTGAACCAGATCAATATAAAATTTGTGCGCACTTAATTTCAGCTTCGTTTCAGCTTTGAGATGTAATAATAAGCGCTCTTATATGCTTTCCACGGAGATCTCAAGTTGTCCATCCGCACCTTTTTTACTAAGCAGACTATTTTGGGTGTGTTGCTGTTTAGCAGCATTTCTGCGTGGGCTCAGCCCAGACTGGAGCTCCAGAGTGTCATCGAAGCAGCAACTGAACGCGATCCCTGGCTCGGCCAGAGCTCTTACAAACAAGATGCGCTGATGGAAGAGTCTGTTGCTGAGGGCGCGCTTCCCGATCCCCGGGTAACGATCGGCGCGGCAAATCTGCCTCTGGATACTTTTGATACCGGGCAAGAGCCCATGACCCAGGGCATGATTGGCATTACACAGCGAATTCCTCGTGGAGACAGCCGCCGCTTGGCTAGCGCAAAGAAAGAAGAACTGGCCGGTGTACAGCCTTACCTCCGACAGAATCGTCGTGCGCAGGTCACCGAAACGGCGACCCACCTATGGCTCGATCTTTGGAAAGCCCAGGAAAGCATCCGCCTCATTGAACAGAACCGGGGGCTGTTCGAGCAATTGGCGGATGTTGCGGAAGCTGGATATACCTCCGCGACAATGGGCTCCAGACAACAAGATGTTATTCGTGCTTCGCTGGAATTGACTCGGCTTGAAGATCGGCTGACCGCTTTGCATACTCAGTTGGCTTCCAGCAGAGAAGCTCTAGGGGAATGGATCGGTTCCAGGCGGGCCCAGCTCTCGGTCGCCGAAAACATTCCTCCTCTGTTATTGGCAGATGTTTCCAGCAGCTGGCCGGAGACCAGTGTGGAGTCTGTCATCCGTCACCCGTCGGTTCGCGCCACAGATCAACTGATTGATGTACAGGGCATTGACGTAGACCTTGCCAGGGAAGCCTACAAACCAGAGTGGTCGGTCTTCGCACAATATGGTTACCGTGACCGAGCTCCGAACGGCCAGGACAGGGCAGACCTGTTTTCTATTGGTATCGGTTTTGACCTGCCCATATTCACAGGAAGCCGGCAAGACCGACGGCTCAACGCGTCTGCAGCCAGACTGGAAGCCGAAAAAACGGATCGGGTTCTGAGAATCCGATCGCTCAAGGCGAAGGCGCGCTCGGCGTTGGCCCGCATTGAGCGATTGGATGATCGGATTGACTTGTATCAGCAAACTCTTCTTCCGCAGATGGAAGAGCAGGCCGATGCCTCGCTGACCGCCTATAACAATGACGACGGTGATTTTGCTGAGGCGGTACGCGCAAGGATCTCCGAACTCAATGCCGAGGTCGAATTGATCCAGATGATGGCCGAGCGGGCCAAAACTCTGGCAAGTTTCCGTTATTTGACCACGGAAGCCTCAAACATTCCCTCCTTTTCAATGACCGATTTGCAGGATTGATCATCATGGCTAATTTCATTCGTCCATTGGGCTTTATAGTGCTCGGCGGGATCGCTGGCGTCGGTGCCGCCTATTGGCTGGCACCGGGAATGGTTTCAGATCCAACCGTAGATGGGGTCGGTAACGAGGAAAAGGAGCCGCTCTACTGGGTGGCGCCCATGGACCCTAATTTTAAAAGCGACAAACCCGGGAAATCACCTATGGGGATGGACCTGATTCCAGTGTTTGAGGATGCCGGGTCAGCTGACGACCCGGCCGGTACCGTTCGTATTTCGCCTGCCGTGGTCAACAACCTGGGAGTTCGCACCGAGCCCGTCATCCAGGGACGCTTGCCGAACACCATCACTACTGTGGGCTACGTCCAATATAACGAAGATGAGATGGCCCACGTGCATCCCAGAGTAGAGGGCTGGATCGAAGCGCTCTACGTGAAAGCTGAGGGGGAACCAGTCGAAAAAGGCAAGCCTCTGTATACCCTCTATTCACCCACATTGGTCAATGCTCAGGAGGAGTTGCTCCTGGCACTGAACCGGGGGAATCAGCGACTGATCAATGCCGCTGAGGAACGGTTGGCTGCTCTGAATGTGCCGGCTAGCCTGATACGGCAGCTGCGCCAGACAAGAAACATACAGAGAACGATGACCGTATACGCCCCAAGCTCGGGCGTTGTCGACAATCTGAACGTTCGCGAGGGCATGTTCATAAAGCCCGGAGACCGGGTTTTGTCGATTGCTGCACTGGATGAAGTCTGGGTGATTGGCGAGGTATTTGAAAGCCAGCTCTCGGCCGTGGAGGGCGATAGCCGGGTGATGATGACCCTGGATTACATGCCCGGGCGCCAGTGGCGCGGAAAAGTGGACTATGTGTATCCCGAGGTTAATCCGGAAACCCGGACGGCCCGGGTCCGGATGCGGTTTGACAATTCCGACGGAGCTTTGCTGCCCGGCATGTTTGCTCGCCTGGAGGTCCAGGGGGATCGTGGGCAAAGACGCCTGTTGGTGCCGCGTGAATCGATCATCCGCACTGGACAAAGCGACCGTCTGGTGGTGGCGCTGGAACAGGGTGCCTTCAAGTCCGTCAACGTCACGGTAGGGCGGATTGGCGACAAGTACGCAGAAATACTGGAAGGCATTAAGCCTGGCGATACCGTGGTGACCTCTGCGCAGTTCCTGATCGACTCCGAGTCCAGCAAGACTTCGGATTTCCAGCGAATGTCGGCATCAGGCAGCAACGCCATGGATTCACAGATGGATCATTCGGGGCACGTCATGGATCCGGAGAAAGCGGAGCCCAAAAGCGAACCTGAGGCGATGGACCATAGTTCCATGAATCATGGCGGAGGCGAATCATGATCGCAGCCATCATTCACTGGTCTGTTCGTAATCGATTTCTGGTATTGCTGGCCACCTTGCTTATTACAGGGCTTGGCCTCTACTCGCTGAGCAAGACGCCGGTAGATGCGCTGCCGGATCTTTCGGATGTGCAGGTCATTATCAAAACCAGCTTTCCGGGCCAGGCACCACAAGTGGTGGAAGACCAGGTGACCTATCCACTGACCACCGCCATGCTGTCGGTGCCGGGTGCCAAGACGGTCCGGGGTTACTCCTTCTTTGGGGACTCCTACGTCTATGTGATCTTCGATGAAGACACCGACATGTACTGGGCTCGCTCCCGGGTGCTGGAGTACCTGTCCCAGGTGGCCCCGAGCCTTCCAGACTCGGCCCGCCCGCAACTGGGGCCGGACGCAACCGGGGTTGGCTGGGTTTACCTCTACGCTCTGGTGGATCGCACCGGGAACAACGATCTGAGCCAGCTGCGCAGCCTGCAGGACTGGTTTCTGAAATACGAACTCCAAACAGTGCCAGGCGTGTCCGAAGTGGCCGCGCTTGGTGGCATGGTGAAGCAGTATCAGGTCAAGGTCAGCCCGGAAAAACTCAGGGCGTTGGGTATTCCTCTGGCTCACATCCAGAACGCCATCAAGAGAGGAAACCAGGAAGTGGGCGCCTCCGTCATCGAGATGGCGGAGGCGGAATACATGGTGCGCACGTCCGGCTACATCCAGTCCCGTGAGGACCTGCTGTCGATTCCGTTGGGGCTTGATGACAACGGCACCCCCGTGCTCCTGAAAGACGTGGCCACTGTTGAGATTGGGCCGCAGATGCGGCGCGGGGTGGCTGAGCTGAATGGCGAAGGCGAGACCGTCGGTGGCATAGTAGTGATGCGCTTCGGTGAAAACGCCCAGGCAACCATCAATGGCGTGAAGGCGAAACTGGAGGAACTGAAATCCAGTTTGCCGGAAGGTGTCGAGGTGGTAACGGTTTATGATCGCTCCGGTCTGATTGAGCGGGCGGTGAATAATCTCGGGTTCAAGCTGCTTGAAGAGTTTCTGGTGGTGGGCCTGGTGTGCATCATCTTTTTGTTCCACGTTCGCTCGTCGTTGGTGGCGATTCTCAGCCTGCCGGTTGGCATTCTGGCGGCCTTTATTGTCATGTACTGGCAGGGAATCAACGCCAATATTATGTCCCTCGGGGGGATTGCGATTGCGATCGGGGCGATGATCGATGGCGCCATCGTCATGATCGAGAACATGCACAAACATATGGAGCGGACCCCGTTAACCCCTGAGAACCGATGGGAGGTCGTGGCCAGGTCGGCCTCTGAGGTCGGACCAGCGCTGTTTTTCTCGCTTCTGATCATTACTGTTAGTTTTGTGCCGGTGTTTGCGCTGGAAGCGCAGGAAGGGCGGATGTTTGCGCCTCTGGCCTTCACCAAGACCTACGCCATGGCAGCCAGTGCGGCTCTGGCGGTGACGCTGGTTCCAGTGCTCATGGGCTATTTTATCCGTGGCAAGGTGCTGCCGGAACACAAGAATCCCGTGAACCGTCTGCTGGTCGGTGTTTATATGCCGGCCCTGAAGCTGGTCCTTCGATTCCCGAAAACCACGGTTATGGCTGCACTGCTGGCACTGGCTGTGGGGCTTTGGCCGGCGACCAAGATCGGGAGTGAGTTCATTCCTCCGCTGGATGAGGGCGACCTGATGTACATGCCAACCACCTACCCGGGTATTTCAATTGGCAAGGCCCGGCAGCTGCTGCAGCAAACCGATAAGCTGATTGCCACCTTACCGGAAGTAGAAACGGTATTCGGCAAAGTAGGGCGGGCGGATACCGCAACCGATCCAGCACCCTTAACGATGATTGAAACGTTTATCCAGCTGAAACCCAGGGATCAATGGCGGGAAGGGATGACCACCGAAAAGCTTAAGGAGGAACTCAATACCCTGATCCGTTTCCCGGGGGTCACGAACGCCTGGGTGATGCCCATCATCACTCGCATCGATATGCTGGCAACGGGCATTAAAACACCCGTTGGCATAAAGGTAGCGGGCCCGGATCTTGCCATTATTCAGGACATCGGCAAACGCCTTGAGGAGATCATGGTCGACATCCCCGGCACCGCCTCTGTTTATTCTGAGCGGGTCGCCGGCGGCCGATACATCAAGGCGGATATCGATCGGGAACGTGCAGCCCGTTATGGACTGAACATAGCGGACGTTCAGCAAGTTGTTGCTTCGGCGATTGGCGGTATAAACGTATCGCGGACGATCGAAGGGCTTGAGCGCTACCCGATTAATCTGCGTTACCCCCAGGACTACCGGGATTCTCCAGAGAAGCTGGAGCAGTTGCCCATCGTTACGTCAACGGGGCAAAGGATTGCGCTTGCCGATGTCGCCGATATCCGGGTAGAAGATGGTCCTCCCGCCATCAAAAGTGAAAACGCCCGCCTCAATGGCTGGACCTTCGTGGATATTGAAGGGGTTGATGTCGGCACCTATGTGGAGCAGGCCATGGCTACCGTTAACGAGGAGCTCGATCTGCCTGCGGGCTATTCGGTTACCTGGTCTGGCCAGTATGAGTACATGCTGCGTGCCAAGGAAAAGCTCACCTACGTGGTGCCGCTGACGCTGGCGATTATCGTCATTCTGCTGTTCCTGAACTTCCGCCGTTTTGCGGAAGTGGGCATCATCATGGGTACGCTGCCGTTTGCCATGATTGGCGCAATCTGGCTGATGTATCTGCTGGGCTATAACTTTTCGGTTGCGGTCGGTGTAGGCTTCATTGCGCTGGCCGGCGTTGCCGTGGAGATTGGTGTGATCATGCTGGTGTATCTGAACCAGTCTTACGAGGAAATGTTGCAAACCTGTAAGGAGAAGGGGGCGACTCCAAGACGCGAGACGTTGCGCCATGCCGTGCTTCATGGTGCCGGATTGCGCGTGCGGCCTATAATGATGACTGCTGCTGCTATTATCGGAGGTTTGGTGCCTATCATGGTTAGCACTGGTACCGGCTCCGAAGTCATGGGGCGCATAGCTGCACCAATGGTCGGTGGGATGATATCTGCTGTGATTTTGGCGCTGTTGGTGATACCGGTAGGTTACTATCTCTGGAAATGCAGGAGTATTTCCGAAGGGTAAAGAAAACTAGACCTCGCCATATTACTTTCGAGATTCTGGCGAGGTCTGATGATGCATTGGTGTCTGGGTAATGTTGTTATAAAGCAAGAGCCTGGGTATTGTCCCAGGCAGATATTCTGGCATCATATTGCTTGGGGAGGTTTCCGGCCCTCTAAAAGGCCGAGAACAACAGCGATGAGGTAGGCAAACTTGATGGCGCTCAATCATGTCTTGCATGAAGTCCTCGTGCCTTTGTGATTCGCCATTCGTTTGGATTCTGCATGATAAGGTATGTTACGTAGCGCGTCTGTTAACCATGCCCATAGGTATGAGCTCCCTCGTGCTTGTAGTCAGGGTGTTCAAATTCCAGTGTTGAATGAGTTATGTTGAATTCTTTCACCAGAGCCTGTTTTATCCTGTCCTTGAGTTTCTCAAGTTCATTCCACGCACTCATCTCGACAACCACACGGGCGTCGAGCGAGGCATCATGCTCACCCACCTGCCAAAAATGTACGGGGTGAAGTCGATAACTCCTTCTAAGTCTGATACTGCCCCAATGACGGAATCTGTGCCGATATCCTAGGGACTCCCCAGCATGAGTGTTCTGATGGTCCCGCCAATTTCTGTCAGGTCCAGGTAGAGAATATAGCTGGCCATGCCAATGGTGATTGCGGAATCAACCCAGCGCATGTCGTAGAGCAAGATAAGAGCTCCGCCTATAAACACTGCTATTGACGCAAACGCATCAGACAAGTTGTGTAAAACAACGCATGAATATTAACGCTGCCCTTCTGCATTGAGTAGGTCAGCAGCGCGCTCAACGCGTCCATTATCAGTGCAACAATGTAAGTCAGACTACCCAACACCCCTTGAGTTCCAGCGGATCTGGGAACCGCATGACACCCTCGTATATCAGGTAGGGCCCTATCATGATCAAGGTGGTGTATTTAACAGCGCAACACCTACCTTTATTCGCCCGTAGCCGAAGGTCAGCTTTTATTCAGCCGGGCGACGCGCAATCTTACGGGCCGCGAACGCGATAATCAGCGATGCCATGTCCCAGAAGTTATGTATAGCATCGGCAATCAGCGCCAAGCTGCCGGCAAAGTCCTTTCCGCGATCTGGACGAGAGTCAGGATGCCGTTTGCCCAGATGGCTACTGCAACCCGTTTATGCTTGGTTTCAGGGGGAATGTGAAATAGCTGTATACTGAAAAAGTGTGCTTTCCCTCATATAGGTTTCGAAGTAATGCGGGAAGAAGCGTTAATTGGTTGCTTCCAATGTTCGCATTGCGACCTAAGCGAGACTTCACCAGTCCTTAGTCAAAGCCCAACCCAGCAAAGTCCAAGAACCATGGGTCAACCTAGCATTCACCATAACGTCCGATTATGCGCAGTGGGTAACGAAGCCGACTCATGACAGAGAATCTATTAATTTGCCATTTGTCACCGCACTCTAGACCTGATGAAATTGCTTCGCCACACCCCAACAATCAAGACTAAATTTGTAGGAAAAATCCCCCGTTCGGGGGAGGCAAACTGTTGCGCATAAACCTTACTCTAAGGAGACTCTGAATAAGTCCCCAAAATCAGCGATAATACGGCCATCATCAACCGCATAGGATTCGTTGCCACCATGGATCAGATCACCTTCTCCGAAGCCGAGTACCAGAGCAAGAAGCGCAAAACGCGTCGTGAGATCTTTCTGGAGCGGATGGACAAGCTGATTCCCTGGAAGCAATTGGAGAAGAAGGTAGCCCGTTATTACCCGAAGGGCCAGAATGGCCGGCCTCCCTATCCGCTGCCGGCCATGCTTCGAGTTCACTGCATGCAGCTGTTCTATAACCTGAGCGATCCGGCCATGGAAGACGCTCTGTACGAGATCGAATCCATGCGGCACTTCGCCGGTCTGAAGCTGGACCGCTTGCCGGATGAGACGACCATTCTCAACTTCCGGCATTTCCTTGAGCAGCACGGTCTTGGCAAGGCGCTGTTTAAAGAGGTGAACAAACACCTGGAGAAAAACGGCCTGATGCTGCGTGAAGGCAGCATCGTAGATGCGACCATTATCTCTGCTCCCAGCTCCACCAAGAACAGCAGCGGCAAGCGCGATCCTGAAATGCACCAGACCAGAAAGGGCAACGAATGGCACTTCGGCATGAAGATGCACATTGGTGTCGACGACACACTTGGTCTGATTCATAGCATCGATACCACCGCTGCCAACGTTCATGACATCGTACCCACCGACAAGCTGCTGCACGGTGAAGAACAACGAGTCTTCGGCGATGCCGGTTACCTTGGCATTCAAAAGCGGGATGAGCATAAGCACCGCGAAGACGTCTCCTGGTTCATTGCCAAACGACCTGGCACCCGGAAGAAGCTGGATGCTGACAAGCTGAAAGCCGAGAAAATCAAAGCCAGTGTTCGTGCCAAAGTGGAGCATCCCTTCCGGTACATTAAACAGGTCTTCGGTTATAGCAAGGTCCGCTATCGCGGCCTTGCAAAGAACAATAACCGGCTGCATTTACTGGCAGCGTTCAGCAACCTGCTGATTGGTGAAAAATATCTGCTGGCGTAGGGCCAGTGCGCCTGTTTTCCGCCAAAACGGCGGGGAACGGGCAAAAAACACACAAATAAAGGGAAAATAGCGTCTGAATCTTCGATTTTTTGCCGGTTAAAACCAAGATCGGCAAAAATCACCGGTTGTTCAGAGCTTCCCTAATTCCTCCATTACTTATGAATTGAGAGGATATCTCCATCATGGTTATTCCCACGACACTGTCTTCCAAGGCACTTCTTGCCAAAAACTTCCGTTTTCTGAGACATCAAACTGGTATGGCACAAGAAGATGTCGCCGAGGCGTCGGGAGTTTCTCAGAAAACCGTCAGTAACGTTGAAAGCCCCAATTCCAAGTCGTCACCCCTGGTTACCAACGTGGAAAAATTATGCAGTTATTATGGTGTTTCCCCATCTAGCATATTGGCGCTGAATTTTTCGGAATCCGGAGTTGAGCCTCAGCACTTTTCGGAAATGATTACACAGTTTTGTGCACTTAACCCGGAGCGCAGAGCGCTAGTGGTTGCGCTGGCCAAGGAGCTTGCTACGGCCTGAGACAAGATCAAACAGAAACCCGGCGTTGAGCCGGGTTTTAAAATGGCGGTCAACGAGTAAGACTGCACACATCGTTTCAGCTAAGTTCAGGTCAAACCGCTCTCCCGAGTATAAATCTTCTTCAAAGATGTCAAACATCATCTTTGAAGAAGCTAGCTACTCAGTATTTTGTTACGTCATTGCAACTTTTGGCGATTGATTCCGGCCATCCTTCATCGCCCTAAAATTATGTCCGTGGATTTCAGCCCGGCTTTCGTGAAATGGTGAAGTGCTTGATGCCAGTCAAAACCTACCTTCTGAAACTGCCTTTAAGAAAGTCAATAAAGATTGACGCTGCATCCGGCTTATTTCACGATTCAAACAGACTGCATTCATTCCAAATTCCGGTATGGTTATTGGTTTTCCAGTGCATCGGGCGAATATTAATTCTTCAAAATAGGGCGGGAAATTGGACAGAACTCTGTCAGCATCGGTTGCGGATATCGTCCACATCTCACGCGAACTTACACCCATCATCTTTTCAATAATTGACTCAGGAACATATGCATCTTCCAAAAAACTTTGGACCTCTTTATTCATTCGGCGATGCCATTCTTCAACGTAGAATGGGTCCGTCTCCTTATAAAAATTTGGATCATAGTAGGGCCGATGGAGCCCTATTTCACCGGCGAAAACGCGAAACACACTTGAAAGTGCTACCATCGAACATGCGCTGTAGCATTTATCGATAACGACCACTTTCCATTTCAAGATGCGTGTTAAGACACCTATACTCATGGCCTCTTCAAGGTTTCCACCACTGGATGGGCCGAGAAGAAGAGTGGCGATGGGGAGTCGATCTTCGGGTAGGCTAAATATAAGATTTATAAGATCTTCCGTGTCCCCTTTTTTAAATTCTCCAGAAATCACAATTGTCTTTGATGTATCTATCAATTCTTTTTGAGGGCCAGCCATACGGATGTCAGCAGAAAAAACTGAATTGCTGAATATAAGTGTCAAAAAAATAATATATTTCACGATAAATCCTTTCGCTTTAGCGATCCTGGCCAGCCATCTGTTAGATTAATATTGTGGGCAATCCACTCCGCAATTTTTTTGGGGATAATTATTTATGCTAATTAAATTATTTGGTTTCACTTACCCACGGCTGGAGGACATACCCATTCTGCCACTTGTAACGTACCTTAAACCAGAAATCATCAGCTTCCGCTATTACCTCGACCCTCTCGCCTTTCTGAATAGTACCTAGTGCTTCTGCGTCGAAAGCGGGCTTAGATAGAAGCTTAGTATTGTCGAATGTAATCGTGGATTCAACCAATAACCGCAGCACTGCTCATTTATAATGCTCCGGAATATTCACCCCAGAACACCTCTGCCGGTGTTCGGTAACCCAGCCGTTT
>Ga0207882_1000403_pt1 | contig 11870 bp, 9 predicted proteins | sample MalvirmetaMSP103_FD_184228 | JGI IMG/M metagenome (GOLD analysis project Ga0207882, IMG submission 184228) | Marine viral communities from the Deep Pacific Ocean - MSP-103 (SPAdes) | ecosystem: Environmental > Aquatic > Marine > Oceanic | place: Pacific Ocean | collected 2011-05-15 | reverse complement strand
CTCCTCGGGATCCGTATCTCGATCATACCGAGCAGGGGGTGTCTGAGCTGCGCAAGATCCGCCGCCTGATGCTGTGCACCTTCCTGCTTGCGATGTTCACCGCGACCTATTTCGCCCGCGACGTGCTCTTGCCGATCGTGCTGGCGATCCTGCTGACGCTGACCTTGCGCCCCGCCGTGCGCGGGCTGCAGCGGATCGGCATCCCGCCGGGGATCAGCGCGGTGCTTCTGATGCTGGCCATCGGGCTTGGCTTTGCCGTGGCGGGGTATTTCCTGTCGGGGCCGATCGGTCAGATGGCGGCGCGCGCGCCGCAGATCGGCGCGGAAGTTCAGTTCAAGCTCGCCGGGCTGATGGATCGGCTGGCCTCGATCCGCGAGGTCGGCGCACAGGTGACAGAGATGGCCGACGCGGCCGGCGCCACTGAGGAAAAGATGGAGGTGGTGGTCGACCAGTCGGGCCCGATCCCCTCGGCGGTGGGCAGCGTCGCCTCGATCGGCTCCTCGCTGGTGGCGGCGATGATCCTGACGCTGTTCCTGCTGGCCTCGGGCGACTTCTATCATCGCCGCATCGTCGAAGCGTCGCCCAAGCTGCATGACAAGAAGCGCGCCCTGACCATCGTGCGCGACGTGGAAAAGCAGATCTCACGCTACCTTGGCGCGATCACGATCATCAATGCGGGTCTCGGCGTCGCGATCGGCATCGCGCTGTGGATCCTCGGGCTGCCGATGCCGCATGTCTGGGGCACGCTGGCGTTCCTTCTCAACTTCATGCCCTTCATCGGCGCGATCATCGGCACCGTCGCGGTCGGGGCCTTTGCGCTGGTGTCGTTCGACACGGTGCCCTACGCGCTGCTGGCACCCTTGGCCTATTTCACGCTGACGGCGATCGAGGGCAACTTCGTCACGCCGATGCTGGTGGGCCGCAGGCTCGAGTTGAACATCGTGTCGGTCTTCGTGACGGTGGCGTTCTGGATCTGGCTCTGGGGCGTGCCGGGGGCGGTTCTGGCGGTGCCGTTCCTCGTGGTGGTCAAGGCGGTCTGCGACAACGTCCCCTCGCTCCGCGCCTTTGGCGGATTCCTCTCCGGCGACCCGGCGATGAAAACCGAAGGTACCGATCCGGACCGTGGCGAAAAACACGCGACGCGCGCGGCCTGAGAGGCGCGCGGAGCCCATGCGTTTCCCGCCCGGCCCCGGTTTGACATCGGCGCGGGCCCCGGCCTAGGCTCTGCGCCGATGCCGGGGCCGGTCGAACAGGCCATCGGCCCAGGGAGACCATCGACATGACCTATACCCCGAGCCCCGACCGCTACGAGCGGATGGCTTATCGCCGCTGTGGCCGCTCCGGCCTCAAGCTGCCTGCCGTGAGCCTCGGGCTGTGGCACAATTTCGGCGACGACACGCCGCATCAGACCAAGCGTGAGATCTGCCAGACCGCCTTCGATCACGGCATCACGCATTTCGACCTCGCCAACAATTACGGCCCCGAGGCCGGTGCCGCCGAGACCGCCTTCGGAGAGATCCTGCGCACGGATTTCGCGGGCTACCGCGACGAGCTGATCATCTCCTCCAAGGCGGGTTACCGGATGTGGGACGGCCCCTATGGCGAGATGGGCAGCCGCAAGTACCTGATCGCGTCCTGCGACCAGTCGCTCAAGCGGATGGGTCTCGATTACGTCGACATCTTCTATTCGCACCGCTTCGACCCCGAGACCCCGCTCGAGGAGACGATGGGCGCGCTCGATCACATCGTGCGCTCGGGCCGGGCGCTCTATGTCGGTATCAGCAGCTACAACTCCGAGCGCACCCGCGAGGCGGCGGCGATCCTCAAGGATCTCGGCACGCCCTGCGTGATCCACCAGCCGAGCTACAACATGCTCAACCGTTGGGTCGAGCGCGACGGCCTGAAGGACACGCTCAGGGATCTGGGCATCGGCTCCATCGCCTTCACGCCGCTGGCCCAAGGCATGCTGACCAAGAAGTATCTCGGCGGCATTCCCGAAGACAGCCGCGCCGCGCAGGACAAATCGCTGTTTCCGTCGATGCTCACCGAGAAGGCGATCGGCAATATCCGCAAGCTCAATGAGATCGCCGAGGCGCGCGGCCAGACGCTGGCGCAGATGGCCATCGCGTGGGTGCTGCGCGAGGGCGGCATCACGACGGCACTGATCGGCGCCTCCAAGCCGAGCCAGGTGATCGACTGCGCCGGGGCGATAGGCAACCTCGAATTCAGCGCCGAGGAGCTGACCCTGATCGATGAATACGCCGACGAGGAACAGATCAACCTCTGGGCCAGCTCTGCCGAGATCGAAGGCTAAGACTGGCGGGGGCTGAGACTAGCGGGGCACGGTGCCATGATCGTGCCCCGTCCATGCCTCCTTTGTGGCACCCGGAGCGGTCAGGATGGCCGGACCACGACCGAATCCCGGGGGCCCTGTCATGGATGACCTGCCACTGATCCTCGCTGCGCCCTTGATGGCGGTGATGCTCTGGACCGATCTGCGCCATATGCGGATTTCCAACAGGCTCGTCGGTGCGGTGGCGGCCCTTGGCATCGGCTGCGCCTTTGCAGGGCTGATGCCCGATCTCGGGGCGCGCCTGATCGCGGGCGGCGTCGTCTTCGCGATCGGGATCGCCCTGTTCACGCTCGGCATGATGGGGGGGGGCGACGTGAAGATGCTCGCCGTGCTGGTGCCGCTGGTGCCGCCGCAGGAGCTGCCGGCCTTCACGATGCTGCTCGCCGCAACGATGCTCTCGGGCGCACTGCTGCTCGCGGGGGTGCGCCGTGCCGTGGGCGGACCCGATTCGGCTTGGGTCAGTTTGCGTATGCGTGGCCGCTACCCGCTCGGCGTGTCGATCGCCGCCGCGGCGATGATCCTGCCGCTCGGGATCTGAGCGGACCGGACCGTCCTGCGACGTGTCATGGCATGACGATCGGGCGGCCGGCGCCTCGTATCTCTCTTGCGGTATCGGCCGCCACGGGCGTCGGGCGGGACCACCTTTTCCCCGCGCGCGATCTGCGGCAGGAATGGCGTGACCACCCCGAACACGCCATTCCGGAGACGACATGCCCGATCCCAAGCCAGAGGCGCTCGACTTCCTGCTGACGCGCCGCTCCCGCCCGGCCAAGACGCTGACCACGCCCGCGCCGAGCCGCGAGGAGTTGCGCCCGCTGCTCACTGCGGCGCTGCGCGTGCCCGATCACGGCAAGCTGGAGCCGTGGCGGCTCATCGTGTTAGAAAAGCCCGCCCTGACGCGGCTGGCGGCGCTGGTGCCCGCGCGGGCCGAGGCGCTCGGCATAGATGAGAGCAAGCGCGAGAAAGCGGTGGCACAGTTCCGCGACGCCGACCTCGTGGTGGCGGTGATCTGCGCCCCCAAAGCGAGCGACAAGGTGCCCGAGATCGAGCAGGTCCAATCCGCCGCCTGCGTCTGTCTGTCGCTCCTGAACGCCGCTCTGGCGGCGGGCTGGGGGGCGAACTGGCTTTCGGGCTGGGCCAGCCATGACGAGGCTTTCTGCCGCGAGGGGCTGGGATTGCGGAGCGGCGAAAGCATCGCAGGTCTCATCCATATCGGCACCGAGACCATGGCCGCGCCCGAGCGGCCGCGTCCCGATCTGGACGCGCTGACGGAGTGGCGCGAGGCATGATCCTGTCGGATTTCATGCGCGCCTTGGCGCAGATGTTCGACCCGCGCTTTCGCCGGGTGCTCTGGCTCGGCATCGGTCTGTCGGCGGCGCTTCTCGTGGGCCTCTATGCAGGGCTTCTGGCGCTGGTCGGGGTCTTCGCGCCCGAGCATGTGACGCTGCCGCTGATCGGCGAGGTCGCGTGGATCGACGACGCGCTGGGCTGGGGCTCGCTTCTGCTGATGCTCGGGCTGTCGGTGTTTCTGATGCTGCCCGTGGCGTCGATGATGAGCGGCTTCTTCCTCGAAGAGGTGGCGGGTGCGGTCGAGGCGCGGCATTATCCCGGCCTGCCGCCTGCCCGCGCGGTTCCCATCGCCGATCAGATCCGCGACACACTAGCCTTTTTGGCGGTGCTGGTGCTCGTGAATATCGCGGCTTTCGCCGCGAGCCTCGCCTTTCCGCCCGCCGCGCCGTTCCTGTTCTACGGTGTGAATGGCTGGCTACTTGGGCGCGAATATTTTCAGGTCGCGGCGATGCGGCGCGAGGGGCGGGCCGGGGCGCGCACCATGCGAAAGCGTCACCCGCTCAGGATCTGGGGCGCGGGCTGCCTGATGGCGGTGCCTTTGACGGTGCCGGTGGTGAACCTGCTGGTGCCGGTGCTTGGTGCTGCCACCTTCACCCATCTCTACCACCGGCTGGCGGGGCGGCGGCCTACTCGCCGCTGAGGAGCGGGCCACTGGCGGGGGCCATGCGGTCGAACACGTCGATGTCGCGCACCGTGACGCCGCCCCACAGGATGAAGGCCGTGAGCGCGGCCCAGATCGGCACCGCCCAGAGAGAGGTGAGCCTGACCTTGCGGCCAAGCCGGAAGTCGGCGGGGGCCGAGGCATGGGTGCCGAGCACGGTCTCGCCCGCGTCGCCTTGGGTCACGAGGCGCAGCGGCAGCACGATGAAGAACACCATGAACCATGTCACGGCAAAGAGCACGAAGGCGGCGGTGATGGTCATGGGCGTCTCCTCAGACCTGTTCGATCTCGATCAGGCAGCCGTCGAAATCCTTGGGGTGCAGGAACAGCACCGGCTTGCCATGCGCGCCGATCTTGGGCGCGCCATCGCCCAGCACCCGCGCGCCGGTCTGCACCAGCCGGTCGCGGGCGGCATGGATGTCCTCCACCTCGTAGCAGACATGATGCATGCCGCCCGAGGGGGATTTGGCCAGAAATGCCGCGATGGGCGAGGCTTCGCCCAAGGGTTCCAGAAGTTCGATCTTGGTGTTGGACAGTTCCACGAAGACGACGCGGACGCCGTGATCGGGCAGATCCTGCGGCGCGCTGACCCGCGCGCCCAGCGGCCCGGCATAGCGCACGGCGGCGGCGGCGAGATCCGGCACGGCGATGGCGACGTGGTTGAGGCGGCCGATCATCGGAGGACTCCATAGGGCATGGCGGCGATATGGCGGCTCGGACCGCAGGGCGCAACCGCGCGGATCGTCGCGGCTTAAGACCTGATTTACCAGTGCGGTCCAGTATCGGGGCGAGGGTCGCCTTGGCCCCCGAACTGACAGGAGGCTTCGATGCCCATCAATGTCGCTTTTCCCGGCACCCGCGCGCCCACCATGGACCGCCCCCTGCTGGGGCTGACCGTGCTGCTGGTCGAGGACAGCCGCTTCGCCTGCGAGGCAATGCGGCTTTTGTGCCTGCGCTCGGGGGCGCGCATCCGCCGCGCCGACAGCCTGCACAACGCGCGCCGCCATCTGCGGGTTTACCGCCCCGATGCGGTGATCGCCGATCTGGGCCTGCCCGATGGTTCGGGGATCGAGCTGATCATCGAATTGGCGCAGGCGAACCCGCGCATCGACATATTGCTCGCCACCTCGGGCGACCCCGACGGGGAGGGGCCCGCGCTGGAGGCCGGAGCGGACGGCTTCATCGCCAAGCCGATCGCCCGGCTGGGCGAGTTTCAGGAGGCGCTTCTGGCGCATGTCCCCGCCGAACGGCAGCCCGATGGGCCGCGCCTTCTCCCGCAGGAGGAGATCGCGCCTGACCGGGTGGCGTTGCGCGACGACCTTTCATTGGCGGCGCAACTGCTGCGCAGCGGCTGGCCCGCGGAGCGTGAGATCGCCTATGTGGCGCAGTTTCTCGGTGGCGTGGCGCAAAGCGCCGGCGACACGGCGCTGTTCGAGGCGGCCGAGGCCGTGATGACGGCCCGCGGGCAGGGGGGCGCCGGTCCGGCGGTCGACCGGCTGGCCGCGCTGGTTGAGGGGCGGCTGGCCGAGCCTGCGCCGCTTTAGCCCAGCAGGCCCGGATCGGCCCCGAGATCCAGCCCGGGAAAAACCCCGCCCTCGATCGCCGCCCGGTCGAGCCCGAACAGCCCGCGCATGACCCATCCCGCATGGGCACGCAGATCACGCGTCGGCATGAGGTCGCGCCGGTCGTAGAGATCGGCCTCGGTCAGGCCCGGCCAGTCGCCCAGCACCCGGCCGCCCCGCAGCGCGCCGCCCGCGTAGAGCATCGCACCGCCGGTGCCGTGATCGGTGCCGCCGGTGCCGTTCTCGCGCGCGGTGCGACCGAACTCGGTCACGCAAAGCACCGCCGTCCTGTCCCAAGCGGTCCCGAGTCCCGCCTCTAGCGTCAGCAGCGTGTCGCTCAGCCGCTCCAGCGCCCGGCCAAGCCCCGCCGACTGACGCTCATGCGTGTCCCAGCCGTTGATCGAAAAGCTGGCGATGCGGCTGTCGCCGCGCAGCCGCGAGGCCGCGAACTCGGCCAGACGGACGTGATCACCACGCAGCCCGCCGCCGCCAGCCATCCCGCCATCGCCCGCCTCGTCCTCGGCGGCGAGCGAATCGACGATGTCTATCGCCTGCGCCGTGGTGTCGCGAAACAGCGGATCCTCGTGGTGGACGAGTTCGAGCAGCCGCCGCCCTTGCGGCGTCAGGCGCAGCCGCGTCTCAGGGGCCCATCGCGCCGCTGCGGCGCGACCCGACAGGATCAGCATTTCCTCCCGGCCGATCGCATAGGCGGTCTCGGCCGACAGGCCCGGCACGGTCTGCAGCATGCGATTGAGCCAGCCCTCGGTGCCCGCGGCGCCGGGGGTGCCGGCTTCGAGCATGTCCTGCCCATCGAAATGGCTGCGCTTGTCGCGGTAAGGGGTGGAGACGGCATGCACCGCGCCGAACTCGCCTCTGGCCCACATCGGGGCCAGCCGGTCGAGGCCTTGGTGAAAGGCGAAGAAGCCTGCGTCGATCGCGCCCGGCGCGGCCTTGCCCATGAGGGTCGGGCGCAGCGCCGCCAGCGCCGGATCGCCCACCGCGCGCACCACGTCGAGCCCGTCCATCGCGCCGCGCAGCACGATCACCACCAGCCTGTTGTCCCAAGGGGCGCTGGCGAAGGCCATGGGCGTCAGCAGCGGGCTCGCCGCCGCCGAGCAGCCCAGCGCGAGTCCGCCGCGCAACAGCTCGCGCCTGTCGATCCGGGTCATGCGGTCATCTCCTTTGGAAGGCGGGGCTGGTCAGCACCACGCCGATCGCCTCGCCACGGCTTTCGGCGGCGCGCGCGGCAAAGGCCACCGTCTCGGGCAGCGAGGGGCCGATCGCCGCACGGGCAAAGGCGCGGGGGTCCGGCAAGTCGTCCAGCACCCGTTCAGGCACGGTCATCGCCCAGTCGATCCGGGCGGCCATGTTGGGCGGGGTGATCCAGGCCTCGGCGCGCTCGGGCCAGCCGTCGGGGCCCAAGGGGTGCTCCCAGTTCTGGCCCATCGCCGCGAGCGGCCTGCGAAACAGCCCTCGCGCTCCGGGTTTGCCGGGGGTCAGGATCGTCTCGGGCGGCACGGCGAGCGCGCGCAGCGCCGTCTGGACGAAGTCGAAGGGCGGCTTGACCTTGCGCGCCTTCGCATCCCATGCCCGCGGATGTTCGAGCAACATGGTCGTGACGACGAAGAGATCGCCGCCGCTGTCGCGCCACGCGGTCTCGAGGCCCGTGACGAGGGCCGGGTCGGGATCGTCGGCCACGAAATGGACGGCGAGCTTGTGCGCGATATGGCGCGCCGTGGCCGGATGACGGGCGAGCATGCGCAGCGCCTCGCGGATCGTGTCGAAGCTGGCGCGGTCGGAAAAGCTGGTGCCGAGAAGGGTCTCGGCCCCCGGCTCGGCGCGCTCGGGCCGGTATTCCATGCCGCGCTCGATGGTCCAGCCCAGCCCGGTGAGCAGCTCGGCCAGCTCGCGCACATCCTTCTGGTCATAGGGCCCATTGACCCCCACGGTGTGCAGCTCCAGCAGCTCGCGCGCGAGGTTTTCGTTGAGGCCGCCGCCGCGGCGTCGTCCCGCCGGGCTGTTGGGACCGATCGAGCGGCTCTGGTCGAGATAGGCCAGCATCATCGGATGGGTCGTGACGGCGATGAGCATGTCCTCGAACCGGGCTGCGACATGGGGCCGGATCGTCTCCTCGACGAAGGGGGTGACGAGATGCTGGCCGCGCTGGCCTTGGGCCACCACGGTGAAATGGTCGGCCCAGAACCGGACCAGACGTTCGCGCAAGCCCCCCTCGGGGGCCGCCACGCCACGCGCGAGGGTGGTGGCGAAGTTGCGCAGCGCCACCTCGCGCGCGGTGACGCGCATTGCGTCATAGGCGTCGCGGGTCGGCTTTTCCTGCGCCGTGCCCCGCGCCTTGCGCCAGGCCGTGGCCGTGGCCCGCCATTCCGCGAGGGTGGGGCGCGCCTCGCCATAGGGGGCGATCGGCAGTTGGCGCCCGATTTCGTCCACGCCGCCGAGGGGGCGCAGCATTGCGGCGACGCTGTCGGGCGGGGGCAGCAGGGGCGACAGGCCGGTTCCGAACCGGATGGCGGCGCGATCGGGGTCGAAGGGCACGGCGAATCCTCCTGGCTACCTCGGTCATATAAGCCGCGGCAAAGCGCCTCGTGAGCCCCGCCGCGGCACCGTGGCGGGAAACCGCCTCAGTAGTCGCGCTCGAAGAAGATCCCGAGACTGGTCTCGCCGTCGCTGGTCACGCTGCCTTGCGCCTTGATGTCGTCGGTCACGTCGAGGTTGAGGTTGATCGAGGTCTGGTCGGTGCCGACGGTGACGTCGGTATAGACGTTGTCCGAGAGGTATTTGCCCGCCCGCACGGCGGGATTGCCGGTCTCGTCAGTGGTGATGTCGAGATCGTCGAGCCCGGTATCGGCGCGGAAATCATCGATCAGCCCGCCGCCGCCGGTGCCCGCCAGCGTGCCCACGGCGGCAGCGAGCTGCACCGCTTGAAGCGGGGTGATCGACGACAGGTCGCGCCCGAAGATGAGCTGCGCCAGAACCTCGTCCTGCGGCAGGTCGGGCGTCGATTCGAAGCGCACCTCGGGTTCGTTGGCCGGGCCTTCGACGATGATCCGCACGACGGTGCCCGTCGCCGTTTCCGTGGTGGCCACTAGACGGATGAAGGGACGGAAATCGCCTTGCAGAAAGGCGCCGCCTTCGTCGAGTTCGAACCGCTGCTGCAGGATGTCGAGACGGCCGCGGATCAGCTCGAACTGACCCACCGGGATCACCTGGTTGGTGTTACCGCCGATCTCCAACTCACCGCCCAATTCGGCGTCGAGGCCGCGGCCGCGAATGAAGATGCGCGAGGGCGCGCGGATCGTCACGTCGAGGCCGTAGCCGGGCCCTGCGGGGCCTTCGGTGGCCCCCGCCGTTTCGCCGATCTCGACCCCGGCGATGGTCAGCCCGGCGCGGTTCAGCGTCCGGCGCACCGCCTCGGGGGCGTTGACATGGCGCACTTCGGGCAGGCTGCCCAGCGCGCCGATGCCGGATGATGGCACCTGGATCTCGGTCGGCCCGAGCTCGACCAGCCCGGCGATCTGCGCCCCGCCGGTGAGGGGGCCGGTGACCGTCAGCCGCCCGTCGGCGGTAGTCTCGTAAAGTTCCGGGTCGCGCAGTTCGAGCCCGTCGAGGGTGATGACGAGGTTGGCGTCGTACCCCCCCGTGAGCGCGACAGGGCCGGTGATGCCGATCCGTCCGCCCTTTTCGAGAGCCGCCGACAGCGAGAGGTCGGCGCGGTCGCCCGAGAGTTGGATCGTGGTGTCGATGTCCTGCACGGTGAGCCCGACGGTCGGCACCGCCAGTTCGGCATCGGCGGTCGAGATCGTGCCGCGCACCGAGGAGAGCGCGGGCGGTCCCTCGACCGAGAGGTCGAACCGCGCGGTGCCGTCGAGGCGGCGCGGCGCGATCAGGTCGTTGACGAGGCCGAGTTGCGCCTGACCGGTCACGTCGAGATCGAGCGTGCCGTTCTGCAGGTAGCGGCCCGAGACGTCGGCGGAGGTGCCGCCGGGGCCGGTGGCCGAGACGTCGAGATCGAAATCGCCTGAGGCGCTGCGCGCGGCGGTGCCCGAGGCGGTGACCGGACCGGAGAAGTCCGGGGTGAACAGGCCGATGTCGTTGAGACGGGCTTCGAAGGTGGCGCTTTGATTGGCGCCCGAGCCGGTGGCGTCGGCCTGCACGGCGAATGCCGGGAAGCGGATGTCGAGATCGCGCACCGCGATTTCGCCCGGCGCGTCGCGGCTGAGCCGGGCGTCGATCAAGCCGGTGCCGTCGAGCAGCCGCGAAGCGGCCTCGACGCCGATATCGAGGTTGGACGCCTGACCGTCGATGGTCACGTCGAAGCGCGACAGGTCGGGCATCACGGTGCCCGCCGCGTCGAGATCGACGCTGCCACCCAGAGGGCGGCCCGCAAGCTGCGAGAAGGGCGCGAGCGAAGCCACGTCGGCCGAGACGCGGGCGGTGATCTCGCGGCCCTGCGCCTCGGGCGCGACGCGGCCGGTGGCGGCGATGTCGGTGCCCTGCGCGCGGCCCGTCACCTCGAAATCGATGCCGCCCGAGGCGTCGCCGGAGGCCTGCGCCGAAACGGTGGCGGGGCCGGACAGCCCCGGTGCGAAAGGCGCGATCTGCGCCAGTTCGATGTCGAAATCCCCCGTGGGCAGGCCGTCGGTCACGGTGGCCTCGCCCATGGCGCGGATCTGCGGGTTCACGAGAGTGAAGCGGGGCAGCGCGAAGTCCTGCGGCCCGGTGCGGATCGCCTGCGCGTCGAGCACGGTCTCGCCCGCGAGCAGCGGGTCGAGCTGCGTGATGCCGGTGGTCACATCCGAGGCAGTGCCGTCGAGCGTGACGTCGAAGCGCGACAGGTCCGCGCTCGCCGTGCCGGTGGCGGTGAGATCCACCGCGCCCGACAGCGGACGGCCCGCCAGCGTGCCGATGGGCGCGAGGTCGTCGATGTCGATGTCGAGGTCGAAATCGCCCAAGCCGTCGGCGATGGTGGCCGAGCCAGAGACGTTGAGCCCTTCGGAGGCGATCGCCAGGTTTTCGACCAGCAGGTCCTCGGGGCCGATGCGCCGGGCATGTCCCGAAAGCGTGAGTTCGCCGCCGAACAGCGCGTCGGCCTGCGCCGTGCCGGTGGCGAGGTTGGTGGCGCGCCCATCGAGGGTGACGTCGAAGGTGGAGGCGTCGAGCGCCGCCGTGCCGTTGGCCGAGAGCCGCGCCTCGCCCGCGAGCGGACGGTCGACGGCCTCGCCCACAGCCCCCAGATCGCGCGCGTCGAGATCGAGGTCGAAGCTGGCCTGCCCGTCAATCACCTCGGCGCGGCCGGTGGCAGCGACGGCGGGACCGTCGAGCTTGAGGTCCTCGACCGAGAAGCTCTGCGGCCCGGTGCGGGTGGCGTGACCCGAGAGGGTGACGCGGCCCGCCAGCAGCGGGTCGGCCTGCGCGATGCCGGTGACGAGATCGGTGGTGACCGCGCCGAGCGTCACGTCGGCGCCGGAGCCGTCGGTCTGGGCGGTGCCCGAGGCGTAGAGCCGCGCGGCGCCCGAGATCGGCCGGTCGAGGGCCGCGCCCAAGGGGGTCAGGTCGGAGGCCTCGGCTTCGATGTCGAAGGTGGCGGTGGTGCCGTCGAGCGCAGCGTCGCCGGTGGCCTCGATCCACGGAGTCGAGAGGACGAGGTCCTCGACCGAGAAGGCCATTTCGCCGCTGCGTACCGCGTGGCCCGCGATTTCGACCCGGCCTATAAGCAGGGGGTCGGCCTGCGCGATGCCGGTGGTGACGTCGATGGCGGTGGCGTCGAGCGTGATGTCGGCTTCGGTCAGGTCGGTCTTCATCGTGCCCGAGGCCGAAAGCTCGACCGCGCCCGAAAGCGGCCTGTCGATCGCCTCGCCCACGAGGGCAAGGTCGCTGGCGCGGGCGGTGATGTCGAACACTGCGCGGTCGCCGTTCAACTCGGCCC
>Ga0207882_1000401_pt1 | contig 11888 bp, 10 predicted proteins | sample MalvirmetaMSP103_FD_184228 | JGI IMG/M metagenome (GOLD analysis project Ga0207882, IMG submission 184228) | Marine viral communities from the Deep Pacific Ocean - MSP-103 (SPAdes) | ecosystem: Environmental > Aquatic > Marine > Oceanic | place: Pacific Ocean | collected 2011-05-15 | reverse complement strand
AAAACAACGAATTCATTGTGTCCAATCTGATTTGGCCAAGAAGACGTGTCTATTTTCTTAAATCTTGCCATGAATTATTTCAAAATGCCTAACATAATATTATCCGTACAGCTTTTTTGTGTGGAATTCCTGAATAAATCAAAAATGCACATCTGAGAGCTCCAAAAGCAGGTCTATGGATTTATTCAGAACCAATTTCAAAATATAATTCCCAAATAAATCAAAAAATTCTGTAAGGAATACTCCGCGGAACGGTCTTACTAAGATAATAAAACAAAGAACTAAACCAAGCACTAATGGCTAAGTCTAAATTGTTGGAATCGGTAAGGCAGGAAATAAGACGGCGCAACTACAGCTACAGAACCGAACAAAGTTATATCTCATGGATCGTAAGATTTATTCGGTTTAACGGAACCCGACACCCGTTAGAATTAACAGACACCGAAGTAGAGCGCTACTTGAATTTTCTGGCAAACGAAAAGAACGTAACTTCATCAACCCAAAATCAGGCATTATCTGCATTGGTATTTTTATATAAGCAGGTGTTAAAACAACCGGTGCTTAAATTGGATAGCCTGAAAAGAGCTAAACCCAGTGAAACACTCCCCGTTGTACTATCTCCCGAAGAAGTAAAACAGATCTTGTCTCATATTTCAGGGATAAGCCATTTGATATGTACACTTTTGTATGGCTCAGGTTTGCGAATTTCAGAATGTTTGAGATTACGGATTCAGGATGTGGATCTGGAATATCAACAACTTTGGGTGCGTTCAGGAAAAGGCAACAGAGACCGGGTAACCCTTCTGCCCCAAAAAAGTGTAGGCGATTTAAAACACCAGATTAAAAAAGTGAAATTGATTCATGATCAAGACCTGAACAACGGACTTGGGAAAGCGCTGCTTCCAAAAGCATTAAGCAAAAAATATCCGGAAGAGAACATTCAGTTTCGATGGCAATATGTGTTTCCATCAAAAAGCCTGGCCAAAGATCCACGATCAGGAATACTGCACAGATACCACATCTCTTCTTCTTTGGTGAATAGAAAAATAAAGAGAGCGACAAAAAAAGCGGGAATTCAAAAGAAAGTATCTGCACATACTCTGCGGCATAGTTTTGCAACACATTTATTACAGAATGGCTACGATATCAGAACGGTTCAGGAGTTATTGGGACATAAAAACCTCAAAACCACAATGATCTATACTCATGTCATAAATAAAGGCGGTAACTACATCAAAAGCCCGGCAGATCTGCTAAAATAACCGTAGCAAATTCTCCATTCGAAGGGAGACGATTGTCCAAACGGTTCTTTGGACAATCCGAGGGATGTCGATGGTATCCCAAGACGCGAGCAATGAACAGGAAACAAAAAGTGAGCCCGGATTTGTATACACATTTGGTTGTTGTCATTGCACATTGCATGTAGGGGCGAATCGCGATTCGCCCCTACATGCAATTGAACCCAATAAATCATCCGCAAACACACCTGGAAAAACCTCGGGGATATTTTTTGTAAGGAATGTCGTCTCAACCCGTCTAACTGTGTATCATGAAGCAGAATACATTACCAAACCGGCAGTCCATGCGTTTGCAGGGATACGATTATTCCACCCCGGGATTTTATTTCATCACCATTTGTACCAACCAAAAAGAATGTTTATTCGGAGGTGTTGTCAATGGGAAAATGTATATGAATGAATGTGGGGTGGTTGCATTAGATTATTGGAAACGAATTGACACCCGGTATCCCAATACCATTATTCATGAACATATTGTTATGCCTAATCATATTCATGTTATCATTGAAATTGTTAATACAATCCCCTTTGTAGGGGCGATTCATGAATCGCCCCTACAAAGGAACGCAAACCCGGAATTATATCGTAATCACCGTCGTAAAATGTTGATTCCAAAAATTATTGGTTGGTATAAAATGAATACCGCAAAACAAATCAACCTAATCCGTAAAACACCCGGGACCAAAATTTGGCAACGGGGTTATTACGATCACATAATCAGAAATGAAGAATCTTTGTTTCATATTCAGGAATACATCAAAAACAATCCGATGAATTGGAATAAAGATCGGCTTTACCAAAACAGGTAATTTGATTTTCTGGCTCGTTGGCGGAGGTGAATATGTATTCGGAAACGTGATCAATGGCAAAATGCATCTGAATGAATGTGGGATGGTTGCACATAATGAATGGTTTAAAACAGAAACCATTCGTGACAATGTAAATTTAGATGTATTTGTGGTTATGCCGAATCATATTCATGGGATTATCGAAATTATTGATAAAAACCCAATCGTGGGGGCGAATCGCGATTCGCCCCCACGCAATAAAATTGGAATCAATAAATCATTTTATAAATCCAAATTCGAATCCCCATCAAACAATATTGGAGCCATCATTCGGGGATATAAATCATCCGTCACCAAACAAATCAACCTAATCCGTAAAACACCCGGCACCAAAATCTGGCAACGGGGTTATTATGATCACATCATCCGAAATGAAGAATCATTATGTCACATCCGGGAATACATCAAAAACAATCCAATGAACTGGAATAAAGATCGGTTTCATCTTGACCTTAGGACCTTCCTGCCTAAATAGAAAAGGCTCCACTTGGGAGCCTTTTCTATACTATAATTTTTGCTTACTTAATTAATAACATTCTTTTAGTGATCAGCGTTGATGACGTTTGTATTCTATACAAATACACTCCGCTCGATAGAGCCGATGCATCAAATGTTACCGTATGCTCACCGGCTTGTATGTTTCCATCCACAAGTACCGCGACCGTTTGTCCCAATGTATTGAACACTGTTACTTTTGCAAATCCCGTTTCCGGTAAGCTAAAAGCTATTTGAGTGCTTGGGTTAAATGGGTTGGGGTAATTTGTGATCGATACTTCCTGCGGCAGTTCTTTTGTAGCTATTTCTTCAAATGCACCTAGCGATTTAGCTGCAAATGTTCCATCCGCTTGCGTCGTCGGCGAGCCCAGGTCAGTAGAAGTTGCCCAGTCTAAATAGGTATCTGAGTCACTTCCAACATCAGTGCGGTATATACTGAACCCCTCACCAGCTGCCGGTAATGAAGAACTTCCCCATCCTGCAGGAAGCCCCGCTGAAGCTCCTCCTTCCCAAGCAACCGCATCTATTTCGGTTCCTGATGCATCCTTAAGTACTAAGGCCTCCCCTCCGTTATTCAACGCAGGTAACGACACATACCCATCTGCATTTTTTCCGTATAACTTTCGAAACTCTTTTCTATTTGTAGCAAGCGTTAGAAATGAGTTTCCGGCTATCTTATCCTTATTTGAAAAAGTATACGTTTGACCGGTACCATTGTTGTCTGTTAATGTCCATCCATTCAGGTTGATCTCCTGAGATGTTGTATTATAGAATTCGATCCACTCTTCTTTGCTCTCATTTCCGGGAGTATCATAAAATACTTCTGAGATCAGAATATCCTCTACGTTTGATACAGGCGGAGAGTCTGTAGTAAAGGTAAATGTTTCCTGAATGGTTGTATTTCCTGAGTCATCAGTTGATACCACCTGGTAAAAATATTCCGTGCCGGAATTCAAACCCGTCAGTGCCACAGAGTGTGAGGTTACCAAGGCTCCTGATCCGGCTGAAGAACCGTAATTGTTTGTTATGCCGTAATTCACTTGAGAACTGGCTGCCTCGTCAGTTGTCCAGGTGATCGTTGCATCCGTTTCTCCAATATTTGAAGATTGGATTGCTGAAATCACCGGACCTGTAACATCTGCAAGAGGGATGCTTGCCGGGTCTCCGTTATTTGTTGCTACACTCCAATCCACATCGCTATCAGTGTCCGTAGTTAGCGAGCTTCTGAATAAACTTTCTCCTGTTGCCGCCGAGGGTCCTGTTCCCCATCCCAATGGTACACCCGCTGAAGCGCCGCCTTCCCAGGCAACTTCATCAACTAAAGATCCCGTGTTGTCTTTCAGCAGCAAGGCATCTCCTGTATTATTTAGGTCCGGGATATTACCATACTGATGAGCGTCACTATTGTAAAGCGGTTGAAACCCAATAGCTACTTTTGCTACTGTAAAATAGGCTTGCCCATCTATAGTTGTGCCAGATGGGAACGTATATACCGCCCCTGTTCCGTTATTATCTGTTATCGTAAATCCGGAAATATCAATTTGTTGTGATGTTGTGTTGTATAACTCGATCCACTCTTCTTCTCCGTCTGTTCCCGGAGTGTCATAAAATATTTCTGAGAATAATACATTCGCAATAGTCGGAGCAGAAGCTTGAGTCTGAGGATCTCCATTGTTGACAGCCGTAGCCCAATCACTGAACGAGTCCGTATCTCCTGATGCGTTCAATCGATATATAGTTTCTCCTGTTGCTGCACTTGGATCAGAACTACTTCCCCAACCGGAAGGTAATCCAGCGCTAGCGCCTCCTTCCCATGCAACAGCGTCGATCAAATTGGATTGAGAATCCGTTAACAGGAGCGCTTCTCCGGAATTATTTAATGCCGGAATCGATCCATAAATATCAGCCTCAAACCCATATATCGCATTAAACCCAGCTGAATTAGAAGCTACTGTTAAAAACGACTGAGGTAAGATCGTGGTCCCGCCCGGGAATGTATATGAAGATCCTGTACCATTATTATCTGTTATGGTATATCCGCCAAGATCAATGGTTACATTTCCTGCATTATAAAGCTCTATCCATTCCTCATTGCTGTCAGTGCCGGGAGTATCATAAAAGATCTCAGTAAACAAGATCGTATTTGCTCCGCCGGTTCCGCTCGCTGTTGTAGTAAAGCTAAAGTTGCCTGAAGTCGCAGAATTTGAAGATCCGTCTGCGCTTGTTACGCTGTAGTTATATGTTGTAGATGCTGTTAGTCCTGTAAGCTGTATGGAATGACTGGTGGTAAAGCTCCCGCTTGATAAAGTGCTTCCGTAGCTTGTAGTCAATCCGTAATCAACCGTTGAATTAGCCAGCTCATCTGTGCTCCAAGTGATCGTTGCGGAATTCTCTCCGACACTAACCGCCTGAACCGAGGAGATAACCGGAGCGGTAGTATCGTTGCCTCCTGTATTTCCATTTGGAAAAAAAGCCCTTCTCACCAATGAAGTATCCAAGACAAAAGGATTTTCATTTCCTTGATACCCTGCAATCAAATTACTTCTGTTTAGTTCTGCTGCATCTACTTCGTCTTGATAGTGCCACTGATATAGATCGTCTTTTTGAATATCATAAAAAGCTTGATCCGCTACTCCCTGATAGATCGCTACAAAATAGAATACAGCCCTTGCTGCATTTCCCTTGTGTTGTTCCCTTGGCTCAAAAGTTGTGCTGCCAAAGTTCTCTGCATATAAATCGATGTTACTTGTCGGTATTGTAGATTGAGATTGACCCTCGAAATACCAAGTATCTGTAAGGTTGTCCGGAATATCACCTAATGGATCATTATTCCTTGCACTGTTCACATTCGATTTAGCAGGAAACAAAGAATGTAAATCTGATCGTTGTGGCTCGTTACCTGCCCCTTTGCTTTGTGGCCATGTATGTTCTGCATTTATACCTTTGTTGAATGCATCCGTGCTAGGATCGTTATTCGGATCTAGATTGATCGTGAATCCTGTATACACTCCTGTTAAAAAGCCGTTGTTATTATCAATTTTCGCATACATTGTGTCTCTGGCTGTGTCGTAGCCTAAAGTCTGTGTTGGTGTATAGTTTTGCTGAAGAAAATTGATCAACGCCTGTCCTTCAAGGCCGGCTCCAATCGTTTGGTTTTGAGCAACTAAGGAATTGCTCATTAACACTATCGCAATGGTTATAAAGCTTAAAGCGATATTCTTGTTCTTTGACGTAGTTATGCCCTTGAGTAAACCTACCATAGATGTGATTGTTTAGTTATGTGTTTATGCCGTTCCTATTGAACGTGGTGACAGCGATTTTACGGTTCACTGGTGGAGGCTCCCCAACCATATTTTGGAGATTACACATAAAGGTCCTTGGCGTCGCATAGTAATAAAATTTAGTCGGAATTTTTCGATTAAATTTTTGTTAACTACTTTTTATTGATTTATACTACTGATTTTATTGCATTTTAGATCCATGGTTTAAACACCTAGATGAAGACTTAGTTCTTATCTAAAATTAGTTTCGGAAATTTTATTTTCTGTATTGAAAAGAAGCAATCCCGTCTTATAAATGATTTATTTATACCATTATTCATGAACACATTGTTATGCCAAATCATATCCATGGAATTATAGAAATTATTGGTAAAAACCCAATCGTAGGGGTGATTCATGAATCGCTCCTACAAAGGATTGTAAACCTGGCGTTATATCGTAAACACCGACGTAAAATGTTGATTCCAACATTATTGGTTGGTATAAAATGATCGCGGTAAAACAAATCACATCCACGAAATTATTGGTAAAAACCCAATCGTAGGGGTGAATCGCGATTCGCCCCTACGGAATAAAATTAGAATCAATAATTCATTTTATAAACCCAAATTTGAATCACCATCAAACAATATTGGGATTGCGATCGGTTTCGGATTAATCGCTGAGGAGCTCTAAATACCCCTCCAGATCAAACACATCCATTGGCGATTCTTTTCTTAGATACAGCGGATGGTGTGGATGTCCCGCTTTGGAAATGTTTCCTCTGGTAAAGCATCTGCATTTATTTTGTTTGAGGACTTCAGCGATGTCTCTCATACATCTGGATAGATATGGTCGCTTTTCGATCAGCGTTCCCCAGGCACACCAGACGTCTAATCCGTTTGGTAGCTCCGCCAAAAGATCGGCAATTGCAGAGATGTTCTTCTCGTGAATGGATTTTTGAAATCGCTTATGCATTTTATCCGGATTAGTGGCTCTTTGCGGATAAAGATTGAACATGATCCAACCGTCGTACCCTTTTTCTTTTGCATATCTGGCAACGGAAGCCACGGTCGGATCTAAATTTCCCGGAACAGCTGTGCTTGGATTCACCCCGAAGCAGATCAATGGATTATTACCTTCTTGTCCTAAAGAATAACGGCTTAACGGTTCATCATGATCGTAGATCCAGGGTTTGTTTTCGAACATTCGGAAAAATGGTTTTCAGTGAGATTATTTAGATAAAATATCGAATCTTATTCCAAGTTGTGCAGATCGTTCTTCTTTAAGACCCACCCTTGTTCCCTCGCTAAGATTAGGGAGGGAAACCCTTTAATTAATTCTTTCTGATATTTGAGTTCCCTTCCCTTTTCAAAGGGAAGGGACAGGGATGGGTTTTCTTTACGCAAACCTATCCGCCAGCCTGTTTATCAAATAACCACTTTCGTTTAACGCTTGGGTCGCGAATTTTCCGAAGAAGTCGGTTACGCCTTCAAACTCACGAATAAAACCTTCTCGGTCATTATTCTTAACTAATTCAGCTAGTTTCTGGTGGTGATTAAAAAATTTCATAAGAAGATCGCGCCGTTCTTCATTGGCAAAAACGATGTCTGCATAAAGCTCTGCGCTTTGGGCAAAAATACGTCCCGTCATCATCATTTCGGCTCTGTAGATCGGACTGGAATATTCGAGCATATCGCTTGGACGAAGATCATATTCTTCCATGAAGGAACCGTGAAGCAACGCCACAAAGTGACGGAGTCCCTGCACCATATGCATTACATGATCGTGCTTGTTTTGGTCCGCTTTAATTACACGCATTCCCCAAAGCTCGCACTGCTCCACAAACCAATCTGCTTCCTCTGCATTTCTTCCGGGACAAACCACCATCAACTGTTTGCTGAGGTTTTGGACATCCGGCCCATGCATGGGGTGTAATCCTACTACCGGTCCTTCGTGGCACTCCAGCATCTTTTCAATTGGTGAAGATTTGTTGCTGGTAAAATCCGCGAGAATGGTTTTTTCTGATAGTCTACCTTTCAATCGCTCTATCACTTGCTCCGTAATTTTGATAGGAACAGTAACGATCACCATATCAAGTTTTGGAGCTATTTCTTCAAGCTCATACCAGTTGGATCTATCGATAGAATAGGCTTTGTGCCCTGTTTGAATTGTGATCTTTTTGTAGAGCTTTCCCATCCCTCCTTCACCACCGATGTACAAGATATGCTTTGGCTCGGCGGTAGCGATCGGAAACTTATCCTGAGATTGTTTGTCTCGGGATGATGTCATGATCATTCTTAAAAAATCTTCAGCCCATTCAGGATCAATTCCTTTTTCCTGAGCCATTTTTTTGAACGACGCTGATTTCTCATCTTCACGTTTCGGCACAAAAACCGGCAACTGGTTTTCAACTTTTGTTTTGATGACTGCATTTACAACCTCTGCTCGTTCCGATAGAAGATCAAGGATCTGTTCATCGATTTCGTCTATCCTTTTCCGGGATCCTTCTAGTGCTTTTTGTTTGTCTGACATTCTAAATTTTTCTTGTTTTCCGCTGCTAATATAGCAGTTTGATCGCTCTACTTCTTAACTCTATTTTCCATTCATTCACGAACAAAGCGAAGTGATCTCCCAATCATTGACAAGTCAAGCCTTCCCGACTCTTATATTAATTCGCTCTTAGTATTTAAGACCGAAAAGGGTGTGTGATTTGGATGCATCTGCGAAGCAGGAATAATCCTCCTTTGAAGGAGGTGTCCGCCGACTGGCGGACGGAGGATGTTGTGGGGTTTACTCGCTCAGAAACCCCACAACATCCCTCTGATCTAACACAAGCGTTCGATCGGTCTCCCTTCGAAGGAATGACCAGATCAATTGTTCAGATTTATATGATCGCGATTCTAAACCAAAAAACCTTTGTGCACTCTGTGGTTAAAACAATTTCCCGGCACTGACCCACCCTTGTTCCCTCCCTAACTTTAGGGAGGGAAACTCTTAAACTAGTTTAGGTCTTAATATTAAAGTCCCCTTCCCTCAACGAAGGGAAGGGACAGGGATGGGTTTCTTCCTCCGGCCCCTAATTCCAAAAAACAATCTAATACTATATCAACGAGTCCTCCTCCTTAACCAAGGAGTAGACAGAGGAGGTCAAAAAAAACAACATGTATAAAATCTATACCCAATCCCGGAACGAATCCTCCCTATTTTTGCGTAACTTGTGTGTTGCTTAACGTTCTAAATACCCATTGATGTCAGAGTTTAAATTACATTCCCCTTTTAGTCCGGCCGGTGACCAACCAGCTGCAATTAAAGAGCTTACAGAAGGGTTAAATGCCGGTGATAAATTTCAAACTTTATTAGGTATTACAGGGTCAGGTAAGACCAGAACTGTTGCCAGCGTTATTGAAAATGTGCAACGCCCAACATTGGTGATGAGTCATAACAAAACCTTGGCAGCTCAATTATACCGAGAGCTAAGTGATTTCTTCCCGGACAATCGTGTAGAGTTTTTTATCTCCTACTACGATTACTATCAACCGGAAGCTTATATGTCGGCTCAGGACAAATACATTGAAAAAGATCTTTCCATCAACGAAGAAATTCAACGCCTTCGTCTACGCGCAACCAGCTCCTTACTTTCAGGTCGGCGTGATGTGGTGATTATTTCTTCCATTAGTTGTATTTACGGTATCGGTTCTCCATCTGAATATGCCAAGCTGATCGTTTCTCTGGAAACGGGAATGGAGATTCCGAGAAACACTCTTTTATACGATCTGGTTGATCTGCATTACAACCGAAATGATAATGAATTCAAGCGTGGAACTTTCAGAGTTCGTGGGGATGTGATTGATGTATATCCGGCGTATTCTGATGAGGGACTACGGATATCTCAGTGGGGAGATGAGATCGAATCACTTCAGTTATTCGATGTTGATACAGGTGATATCAAAGAAACCGTTAATGAATTTAAAATCTATCCGGCTTCCCATTATGTGACTACAAAATCTCGACTGGAAGAATCCATCCAACAAATCCGGGAAGAGCTTCAATGGAGAACCAAAGTTCTTATTGACGAAGAAAAATTCCTGGAAGCAAAACGAATTGAGCAACGAACTCTTTTTGATATCGAGATGATCCAGGAGATCGGTTACTGCTCCGGAATTGAAAATTATTCCCGTTACTTAAGTGCGAGAAAGCCCGGAGAGCGACCTTTTTGTTTACTCGATTATTTCCCGGATGATTTTCTTACCGTTGTGGATGAAAGCCATCAAACCATTCCTCAGATCTCTGCAATGTATGGGGGCGACCGCTCCAGAAAAGTGCAGCTAGTTGATCATGGATTCCGACTTCCTTCTGCTTTGGATAATCGTCCACTTACTTTTGATGAGTGGGAAAACCTCGTTAAACAAGTGATCTTTGTAAGCGCCACTCCAAGTAAATATGAATTAGAGAAAAGTGAAGGAGCATTTACAGAGCAATTGATTCGCCCAACCGGATTGATGGAACCTGAATTGGAAGTTCGTCCTCTAGATAATCAGGTAGATGATCTGATGGAAGAGATCCGACAACGCATTGAGAAGAAAGAGCGTGTTTTGGTTATTACCCTAACCAAGCGACTTAGTGAAGAGCTCAGCGAATATCTCAAAAATGTGGGTGTTTCAGCGGCGTACATGCACAGTGAATTAGATGCTCTGGAAAGAATTGAGGTGCTTTATAAATTCCGCCGCGGTGATTTTGACGTGCTTGTTGGGATCAACCTTCTTCGTGAAGGAATTGATATTCCTGAATTGAGTTTGGTTGCTATCATGGACGCAGACAAGGAAGGCTTTTTGAGATCAGAAACATCTCTTTTTCAGATCGTTGGTCGTGCCGCAAGAAATGTGGGTGGTAAAGCCATTATGTATGCCAATAGAATTACTGACAGCATGCAGAAGGTTCTTGATGAAACCGAACGGCGTCGAAAAATTCAGATGGAATACAATGAAAAACATGGTATAACTCCACAAACGATTGTCAAAGAGCTGAAACCACTGGTTGATCCTTCATTGATCTCGAATAAAAGCATGGATTTTGGTCAGGAAGCAGAAAAAGCCGCCCAACAAGATTATCTGGAATCCATTAAGGTTGCTGATGATGGAATACAATACAAAGCCAGCCCTGCAATGAATGAGATCACTTTTGAAAGCAAAGATAAATTGATCGAGCACTTACGAAAAACAATGCTTCATGCAGCTAAAAATATGGAATTTGAAGAAGCAGCCAGAATAAGAGATCAGATCGGGCAACTTGAAGATCAGCTTTGATTATCCTTTAGTTAAAATCAGATTGATCAATAGATCAGCGAATAAAAAAGGGAGCAAGCTTTTCATGACTTACTCCCTGAGGGATTTATGGAGTTTTAAAATTCTTTTATAATAACGAAATTTATTCTTCCTTCATTCCAATTTTCTTGCAAAGCCTGCCTAATTCCGCCTTTTCCTTATCGTCCAAAATACTAAACTCTTCAGAAATTTTATTTAAGTGTTTTGGAAAAAAATCCTCAATAAAGCTTTTTCCCTGCACTGTTAATTCTATGATCAATGCCCTTCTGTCATTTTGATCTTTTTTTCTTGAAACCAATCCGCTTTTTTCAAGATTATCTATAACCAGAGTTATATTTCCTCCACTCTTTAATAATTTTTTCCCTAATTCTTTCTGGTTTTGAGCTCCTAAATGTAATAATGCTTCCAGAATGCCAAACTGGCTCACGGTTAGATTTGCTTCTGATAAATGTCTGCACAATCTTTGGTTTAAGCTTTCGGTTGCCCTCATCAATTTTATAAAGGTATTGAGCGTAGCTTTTTGTTCTTTTGTTCCGCTGAAGTGTGTAGGCATAGATTCACATTAAATTATTTAGCATGCGTCAAATATATTAAATATACGAACTAATAAAAGAGGCTTTTAGTTCTTTCTATACAATCATAAACCTTTTATACACCTACTTA
>Ga0207882_1000389_pt1 | contig 12141 bp, 1 predicted proteins | sample MalvirmetaMSP103_FD_184228 | JGI IMG/M metagenome (GOLD analysis project Ga0207882, IMG submission 184228) | Marine viral communities from the Deep Pacific Ocean - MSP-103 (SPAdes) | ecosystem: Environmental > Aquatic > Marine > Oceanic | place: Pacific Ocean | collected 2011-05-15 | reverse complement strand
GATGGGCAGGACGGTTTCGTTGCCGCCTCCGGCAGCCTCCACGTCGATCCGCACCGTCGCGACCGCCGTGCCGCCATTGCCGTCATTGACGGCATAGTCGAAGCTGGCCTCGCCGGTGAAACCATCGGCGGCGGTGAAGGTGATCTGGTCGGCGGTCTGGGTCACCGCGCCGCCGGTGACGTTGAAGATGTTTCCGACCGACAGCGTATCGCCATCCGTATCCGTGTCGTTGGCCAGAAGCGCGCTCTTGTCGATGACGATCGACGCCTCGCTGCCCATGTCGAACGCGTCGTCGACGGCCACCGGCGGTGCGTTTCCTGCCGGCGCGGTGGTCACCACGCGGATGTCGCTGAAGGTGACGGTGTTGGTCTCCGGGCCGGCATCCTTGTCATTGGCAACGACAAGATAGTTGAAGGTCGTGCCGACATGGTCCGAGAGGTCGATGCGGAACTCGACCGCGCCGCCGTCCTCCTCATAGCTGTTGTAGGTCTGATCGAAGATCCCCGCGACCGTGTCGGTGCCACCGAGCTGGAACAGCGCCTGACCGCCATTTCGCCAGATCTGGTCGGTTTCGAACCCGATGCCGATGATCTCGCCCAGCTGATCGGACGCGACGGTAAAGACCAGCTCCATGCCCGCCGTCACGGTCAGCGGCTGTGGCAAGGTGATGGATTTCCAGGTGTTGCCCGTCAGGGTGATGTCGTTTCCACCCTCGACGAACTCGTAACCCGCGGGCGACTTGTCCTGGTTGGCATAGCCCGACATCGCCGAGGTGGTGATCGGGATCGGGATTTCCGTCGTGCCCCCCGTCTCCCCGGTCACCTCGACCGTGACCGTGCCGCTGGCCGTGCCGCCAAAGCCATCCGCCATCTGATAGGTAAAGCTCGCCGTGCCGACGAAGCCGGTCTGCGGGGTGAACGACACCACGCCGGAGTTGGCGTCGTAGCTCGCCTGTCCCCCATTGCCGCTGGTCACGCCCAGGATCGTGAAGGCCGTGTCGCCATCATCATCCGCATCATTGCCCAGAAGATCCGAGGCCTGCAGCACGAGAGGCTGGTCCTTGGTGACGCTGAAGCTGTCATCCACCGGTTCGGGCGCGGTGTTGTCCTCGTCGACAAGGCCGTCCTGGTCGTTGTCCTTGCCATCGTTGATCTCGGTCGCGCCGGGGTGAACCGTCGGATCGGCGTCGTTCCAGTCGAGATCATTGTCGACATAGCCATCGGGCTGGTCGTTCTGGTACAGGACCGGGTCGTTCTCGTCGCTGCTGCCGAAACCATCGGCATCCGCGTCGATATACCAGTATCGCGGCGCATTGTCGCCGCTGACCACCAACGTGGCCGTGTTCTGCACCGCGGGGGCAATCTGGTCGGAGACCTCGTAGGTGATCGTCACCGTGGTGCTGTCGGTGTCCGACAGCGTCCCCGCGAACTGCTGCGGATCGATGGACACGGTGCCGTCGCCATTGTCGGTATAGGCGACATCGGCGCCGGCGCTGTCGACGACGCTGAGGATGGTGCTGAGCACGACGGCGTCGCCATCCTCGTCCGCGGCGGTGGACAGCAGATCGATCTGCTGCGGCGTGCCCGTTTCGGTCACGGTCCCCGCATCGATCGGCAGGACCGTGGGCACGTCATTGACGTTGTCGACGATGAGGTCGAATTCGGTCGAGACGACCGGGTTGGCGCCATCGCCCGCGCTCACCTTGATGCGGATCGTGCCGATATCGGCCTGCAGCGGCGTGCCGCTGAAGCCGGTCCCGTCGAAGGTCAGCCATGCCGGAAGCGGACTGTCATCGGCGAGGGTCGCGGTCATGGCCAACGCCGCGCTGTCGGCATCCGCGAAAGCGTCGCCCGGCACCGCAAAGCTGAACAGGGCGTCCTCGTCGGTGGTCTGAAGCGCGATGCCCTGATCGACCGTGGTGGCGAAATCATCCTCCGTCACCGTCGCGGTCGCCGTGGTCGTGTCGCCGAGCGCGGCGTCGCCATCGATCGAGATCAGCGCCAGGGCCACCGTATCGTCGCCATCGGCGAGATCGTCATTGGCCAGTTCGACCGTCAGCGTGCCGGCGCCGTTCACGAAGCTCACCTGCGCGCTCTGCGTCGCGCCGCCATCGATCGAGAATTCGATGGTCCGTGTCGCGTCCGCCCCCGTATAGGCGAGGCCGAAGGCAAGCGCGGTCGTCGTGGCCGCGTCGCCGCTTTCGACGACGACCGGATCGCCCGCCGTGGTCACCACCGCCGACGGATCGCTGACGGAGTCATCCTCGGTGACCGTGCCATTGGCCGTCGCCGTGCCAAGCACCACCGTCTGGCCCCCCCCGCTCACCGAAGTGAGCGTGACCGCGACCGTGTCGTCGCCGTCATCCGTGTCGTCATTGGCGACCAGCACGGCAAGCGTGCCCGCGCCATTGACGAAGCTCACCGTCTGGGACTGCCCCGAAACCGTGTCGGTGTCGAAGCCCACATCCAGCTCGCCGTTGAAGCCCGCATCATCGAGCGTCAGCCCGAAGGCCAGCTCGGTGGTGCCGATATCGCCCGCCTCCACGATGCTCGGCGCATCCGAGATCGACAGCGTCGCGGTCGCATCGGCCGTCTTGAGGTTGAGCGTCACCGTCGCGGGAAGATCGGCCCCCTGGTTCAGCCATATCGTATAGACCCCGGCGGGCAGCGGAAGCTCGAAGCCCGGAAATCCGGTGCCCTGCTGATCCGTGCCTGCGCCGAGATCGTCGAGGATGTCCTCGCCAAGCTCGCCGCTGCCGAAGATGAAACCACCATCGAGGTTGCCGGGATCGGTGCCGGTCGGATCGGTCGTGATCTGGTTGCCCGCCACGATACCGATGAAACCCGCCGTGTCGGTCGGATCGCCATTGTCGAAGCCCGCGAGAACGATCTCGGTCAGGACCTTGCCGACCGGCACCTCAAAGGTGAAATAGTCGCGATCGCGGCCCTCCGGCCCGTTGTCACCGGCCTGCTGGGCGACGAGACTGTTGCCCCCGTCCTGCAGCACGCCGATATCGGTGGGGACCAGCCCATCCTCGGAAAAGTCGCCGAAAACCGTGCCGTTGAAGGCGTCCGGCCCTTCGTTAGACACAGGGATCTGCGGCGATGTCACGTTCAGGTAATCCCACGTCGCCTCGTAGCTTTCGAGCGTCTGGAAGTCGTTGGAGGTCACGCCGATATGGGTCGCGCCGCTCGCCAGGTTGTCGAGCACGGCCTGCGGTGCCTGCACCGGGGGCTGGATGAAGAAGCCCGGCGTCTCGATGGGACGCACGCCCCCGAGGATCTCGCCGCTCGCGTCGAACAGCGTCACATAGCTCGACACCATGCCGGTCGCGAGATCCACGCCGAGACCGAGCTCGACCTCGGCCACGTCGAAAAGCGATGCGCCCGGCGCCATCTGGGCAAGCGTGACCTTCACGTCCAGGCCGACGCCGCCGGTCGGGTTGCTCCAGGTCTGGACCCCGTTGGCTTGGGCGACTCCGCCCCAGACCAGTTTGACCAGCTCGTTGAGCCCTTGGGTGCCCGTGCCGAAGACGATGCCCTGTTGCGCATATTGCGGCACCTCGCCATTCGTGATCGGCGTCGGCTGCCCCTCCAGAAGGGCCTGGGTAAAGGGATTGCCGAAGCGCGTCGCGATATGGATCACGTCGAGATCCGGGTCGGTCAGGTCGACGATCCGGGTCAGGTCGTTCTTGCTCGCGACACCGCCTTGGTTGAGGTCGCCATCGGCGGTCTGCACCACCAGCTTGCCGCCCTGCAGCGTCGCATCGGCCGCGACGATCGCACCCGAACCGCCAAGCGCGCTGTCGAATCCGCCATCGGCGAACGGGTCGCTCCCGTTCTCGAAATCAAGCGCGAAGAAGGTGCCGCCTTCGGGAATGTCACCGGACACGTCGCTGGCCGCGATGGTCACGGTCGCGATGTCGCCACCCGAAGCCACGACCGCGTTGTTGCTGGTGTTGGCGAGGCCGGTGATCGACACGGTGAAGGATTCCGACGCCTCTTCGATGTCGTCGTCGATGATCGGCACGGTCGTGCTGGCCGAGCCCTGTCCGGCCGGAATCACCACCGTGGTCGTGCCGAGCCCGGCGTGATCATCCGATCCCGCGGTGCCATTCGTCAGCTCGAGCGTGACGGTGATCTCTTCGGTCTGGTCGCCGATCCGGGTCACCGTGATCACCGCGTCGTCACCTTCGGCGACATTGCCCGCCGAAACCGAAATCGCGGGCGGCAGGTCCGAGGGCACGGCGTCATAGACCACGATGGCGGAATAGCCCGCCTGCCCGGCCGAGCTGTCGACATCCACCGTGATGGTGCCGTCGGTGACGAGGACGTTGTGACGAATGAAGGACGGCCTGTCGGCGCCGCCGCCCTCCACGAAGGCGTCGTAATCATCGCCGACCAGCGTGCCGTTGATGTAGAAATCGCCAACCCGCGAACCGGCGGAGGTCTGGAACAGCTCCGCGAAATGCAGCTCGACCACATAGGAGCCATTGGCGAAGCCGTCATAGGCCGCGGTCCACGTATCGGCCCCGGAATCGCGGTAGGTGTGCAGCGCCGAGCCGTCGAGATCGATGCCGCCCGAGTTCGATCCGGTGGTGCCGGACTGCCCGTCGACATTGTTGTTGAGCCCCGAGACGCCCTTGGGGCTGGAGTAATGGGCGTTGTCGTCCGCCTCGAAGCTGATCGGCTGGCCGGTCGCATCGGTCAGGATGCTGTCCGCCACGATCGCGCCGCCATAACGGTTGTTGTCGACCGCGCCGCCCTCCAGCGGATCGGGGCCGAGATTGGTCGCAAGCGACGTGTCGGAGGTGCCGACATTGATCGCGCGCACCACCGCGCCCCGCACGAGGTTGTCGAGGTCGGGCTCGAGGATGAAGGACGAGGAGGAAGCCCCCGATCCATTGCCGGACGCATCCGCGAAGGCGCCCGCGGCGATGGAGATCTGCCCTTCGCCTCTGGGCCAGGCGCCTTCGGGCGGCTGGACCACATAAGTCAGCGTCGCCGTCTTGCCGCCATTGCTCAGCACCACGGTCGGTGCCGAGACGGAATCGGGCACGATACCGGTGAAGACCAACTCCGTGCCATCGGTCTGCAAGGTGCCCGCATCGAAGCCGGTGTTGTCGGTCAGCACGACCGTGACGTCACGGGGGCTGTCGGTGTCGTTGGTCAGGTTCTCGATCGTGATGCTCTCGATCACCGGGGCCTTGGTGTCGCTGGGCAGCGCGCCGCCCAGCTGGGTGATCTGGATCGCATTGACCTTCGGGTTCTGGTTGTTGTGGATGAAGGACAGATTCAGTTCGTCATCGACGGCGGTATAGGTCAGCTCGCGCGTCACCACCGTGCCGATGAAGGGCTGCTTCTCTTCGTTCGTGGCCGAGTTCGGCGGCAGCGTCAGACCAAGCGCGTCCGCCGCTTCGACGAGCGGGTTGAGATCGGCGAACTCTGCGAAAGCGGTGCCATCGACCAGCACGTCGAAGATGCGGTCATTGCTGGGAATGTTGAACGCGCCGGGCCAGTTTTCGACGTAGAGCAGCGTGATCTCGTAGGTCGCACCCGTGACGACGTCGAAATTATAGGTCAGGGGCACGCCATTGTCGCTGTTGTCGCTGCGCTCGAACACGAACAGATCCCACGGGGCATAGGCCGCCACTTCCGCATCGGCGAAATCGACCTCGTCCTCGGCGTCGGTCAGGAAATTCGAATATTCGTTGTCGACCTCGCCCGTGACAGAGACCGAACCGGTGCCGTTCTCGAGCGCGGTGTCGCCCTCCCAGTCCGGCCCGCCATCGATGGCCCCAATGGTGCCCGCACCCGCGTTGATGCGGTAGAGGATCGTCTCGTTCGGCACGCGGGTGATGCGCAGCCCTTCGGCGGTGTCCTCGAACGCAAAGCTCGTGGGGCCGTCCGCCGGGTCGAAGGTTTCGAAATCCGAACCCGAGAAGGTGATTGCCTCACCGTTCACCACCACGACCGCCGAACCCGCCTGGTAGCTCACCGACATGCCGGCATCGGCATCCGCGATCACCACCGCGTCGTCGAAGGAAAAGTCGATGATCTCGGACCCGCCGACCGCCGCGAGAGTGCCGCGCACCTCGTCGGCGCCGCCGCCGGTGCCGATGAGGTTTGAGCCGGTGCCGAGCGTGATGATGTTGTTGTTGTCATTGCCCATCAAGGAGACGTCCGCCCCCGATCCGGAGCTGTCGAAGTTCTCGACATCATCGGCAAGCGTCGCATCGACGGCCTGCGTCCCGGTATAGAAGATCGTGTCTTCGCCGGAGGTGCCGGGTCCGCTGACGGCGGCGGGGTCGCTGGTGACGATCTCGTTGCCGAAGGCCTCGATCGTCAGGTCGTTGAAATCGACGGTCACCAGGGTATCGGCCGCGACATCCTCGGCGATCAGGCCGACCGCGGCACCCGAGGGCACCGCCCCCGACCCGCTGTCGATCATATGCGCTCCGGTCAGAACATCCTGCAGCACCCCCGCGGGCAGGCTGAAGCCCGCCCCGCCATCGAGCGGGATGGTGACGAAGTCGGCGGAGCCGTCGAGGCGGTACTGCACCTCGACCGCGAAGCCTGCATTGATGTCGATCTCGAGCCGCAACTCGACGCCGGTGACGCCGATGTTGCCGAGCTCGGGCACGTCGATGCGCGCCAGCTGTTCATAGACATCGGACAGCTCATAGCCGACCTCGATATAGGGGTTTCCTCCCACCGACCCCATGACGATCCGGACGAAGTTGAACTGGGTCCCGTCGCCGAACATCATGCCCGAGACCTGCCCTTCGACGATCGTGCCCTGCTGGCTGGAGATCCAGTTTGCCATGTCGAGGGTCGCGACGATGCGCCCGACATCCGGGTCGGGCCGGATACCGGTATGCACGGCGTCCCGCGCCGAGTTGCTCGCGCCCACGGCCGAGCCCGGCTGCACGTCCTTGATCTGGAAGGTCGGCGCGTTGCCGCCCGGGATGATGTTGCCCGCGTTGTCGTAAAGACCGTCCTGCTGCTGATCGACGGGGAAGTTCTCCGCCGCGGTCCGCGCATCCTGGTTCGGGGTCACCCCGTCGAGCGCAGCCCCGAGAAAGCCGGTATCCGACAGGGTGCCGGGAAAATTCGTGTTCTGCTGGGTGAAGTCGAGGACGATCTTCTGCCCCGCCTCGATCGCATAGCCGTTTTCGGCCGAAAATTCGAACGGGTCGTTGATTTCGTCGACCCCGTCGAGATCGGCGTCGGTTTCGTCGACGATATCCTGTCCGGCCAGGGGCACGGCGCCGTTGGCGGGCTGGAAGATCTCGATGAAGGGGCCGTTTTGCTTGTAGGTCGCGACCCAGATCGATCCGCGGAACGCGTTTCCGAGGCCAAGCTCTCCGAATTCGTCGCCGATCGACGCCAGACCCAGCGGCCCGCCCCCGGCCTGCAGGGTGGTGCGATCCGCCGCGAGGGTCTCGCCCGATCCGGCGGCCGTGGTCTGCACGACGCCGTTCTCGTCGCGCCCGATGACGATCAAGGAGCCTTGGTTCAGCGAGGCCGCGATCAGCGCCCCGGACATGTCGACCCCGCCCCCGTCGAGCACGGTCGAGGTGTATTCCGTCATGCCGTTGATCGACCCCTTTCCGGAATCGAGCGCGCCGTCGGTGAAACCGCCCTCGAGGTAGTTGCCTTCGACCGGGTTGGCCGCGTCGATCACCTCGCCGATATCGGAGGGCAGCCCGGCCTGACCGAGCAATGTGCCGCCCTGTGGCGCCGGATCGCCGACGGGCACCGCTTGGCCCGTGCCATCGGCAAAACCGTAGATGTCATAGGCTACGCCGGGCGTGACCGCGAGAACCCTGTTGGTCAGCTCCTGGTTGTCGGCGCCGTAAACCCCCGTGGTCGGGTAATTGGCGTTGTCCGCCTCGACCGCCTGCAGCCATGCGATGACCTCGTCATAATCGCTGCCGCCACCATTGCCGGCGCTGTCGACGTTCGAGACGAGCAGGAAGGAATTGTTGACGCCGCCTTCGGGTGTGAAGAGCAGGCCCGCGCGCGAGCCTTCGGCCCGTGTCGGGTTGGGATGACCGCCATAGACATAGGTGAGCCCGTCGATCTCGTAGGTCTGTGCGCCACCCTGGCCCGCGGCAAGGGTGCGCCCGGCGAGATCGTCGGACCGGGTCGCCTCGTGCATCTGGTCGAAGTTCTTCGGATCCCACGAGACGAAGCTCATCGGATCCTTGTTGCTGCCATCGCCGTTGTTGAAGTTCAGCGCAATGTAACCCGCGGCCTGTGCGAAATCGACGATACCGCCATTGTCCCCCGCCTCGCCGATCGGCCGACCGCCCCATGTGTTGTTGGCGCCGTTGTCATACGTATAGACGCGCCCGTCATCGGTGACCTCGACATCATAGGAGTTGCGGTAGCCTGCCGAGTAGATGCTGATCGGCCCGTTCGGATCGATCTTGCCGCCGTTGAGACCGTCATTTCCGCCAAAGGGGTCGTTGCCGTCATCCGCCCCGGCGCGGGTCGGATCGTCGAGCGTCGGCACGTCGTAGACATAGGCCCGGCCATTGTCGTCGAACACCGGCATGCCCGCCAGCATCGTCAGGTCGACCTCGAGAATGGCCGCCGAATAGGCCGTCTCCTGCTGCCCGGCAAAGTGGTTGGATGGCGCGCCGGTGTTGGCGTTGCCGCCATTGGCGACGATGAGCCGCTCGGAGACGAGATTTCCGTTCGCATCCAACTCCTGGATCACCTCCAGACCGTTAAGCGCATGATTCTCCTCCGACCGCGCCAGACCGCGCACGAGGTCCACCGCATCCCAGCTGTCGGGGCCGGTCTGGGTCAGCTTGGTGATGGTGCCGGAATTGGTGTCGAGGCCGACATCTTCGCCGTCGCCGCCCGCGCCGATCCGGCTGTCCGAAGAGGTGACGTAAATGGTGACCGCGGGCTTGCCGTCGATCATCACGGGCTGGCCGTTCGCATCGAACTGCGGCGTGACGTCGATCCCCGTGACCTGCCGCTTGGTGCCATTGTTTGCGGTGTTGAGGCTGCCGTCATCGTTGTGGTTCGGGATCGATTTGACGTGATCCAGCGTGACCTGATCGGTGACGTAGAACTTCGTCGTGTTGTCGCTGTCATTCGGGTTGGGATCGCCGAATGCGATGGTCAGCACTTTCACGTCCCCATCGACTTCTGTCACGTAAAGACGGCCGTCCGCCCCCCAGACAAGAGCGGTCGGCTGGCTCAGTGTGCCGATGCCGTTGAGATCGAGAGAGCTTGCGGAAAAATTGTTGGAAACAGCCACAACCATTACCCCTAGGTACTAAATAAAAAATCGAAAAATTGCGGAAAATGCGTCTCCGGCTTGCAAGTCCGATTTCACAGATCTGGATGGAGTTTGGCCTGGAAACGACCCTCCTGCGCCAATCGACGCATCCCTCCCGGATCTTCAACAGATCCGATCCGGCGTTCGATCCTGCAATCCAGAAACTGCTTTCGCTCCTTACTGCAGAGATTAACAATCTTACGCCGTCAGACAAACACTTTTCAGCTGTAATCAAGTGACGATCTCGCGGCGAGACTTTATATTGCTCAGGTTATGGGTATTATAGTATATTATTTCTTTGCAAGGCTTTTCAGAGAAATTATATTCTAATAGCTAACCTAAGTATGTATAACACATAGGCGAAACTATTGGCATGAATTTGAAATGGTCCCTTATCTCCGACCCCAGACCGTGCCAAAGGCATTTCTGATACCAGTATCGATCGATACACCATTGAACACAGTGATTTACGCAAATCGAAGGCGTTTCATCGAACCTCAACCGATAGCCCGGTCGGGACTTGCCTTCATTCAACCAATACGCGTATCGCCGAGGTTCCCGAGGCGGCCTGTGGAATGAAAACATGGCAGATTTTTTCCGGCGCCTGGAGGAGCGCGATGGAAGTCGGAAGTATGATTCGTTCCTGCTCCCACGCCCGCCTTTGTCCGGCCCTGAAGCAGGCTTCCGTTACATGCGAGACAATCGGCATGTGACTGGGACCGACGCAGATCGCGACCCGAAGTCGCCCTCATGGATCGTCTTTGGTACCGAGCGTGCTTGCCAAGCGCGCCTCACAGGTCCACCCTGCGTTCAGTCATTGAAAACTCATGAATAATATTCTCAGGCGGCGCCATGACACGTACCGACCTTCCCGCCGCGATTGTCACAGGCTCCGCAGGTTTCATCGGGATGCATGTCTGTGAAAGACTGATCGCAGATGGTTATCGCGTGGTCGGAATCGACTCTCTGAGCGATTATTACAGCGTCGAGCTCAAACAGGCACGTCATGCCCGGCTGGGGCGGCATGAAGCTTTCTCGGCCGACATGGGCAAGATCGAGGAGCCCGGACGCCTGATGCGGCTCTTCGAGGCGCACCGCCCCGAGATCGTCATCCACCTCGCGGCACAGGCAGGGGTGCGCTATTCGATCGACAACCCACGCTCCTATCTCGAGGCGAACCTTCAAGGCACCTTCGAGCTTCTGGAAGCTGCACGCGCCCATCCGCCGCGGCACATGCTGCTCGCCTCGACGAGCTCGGCCTATGGTGCCAATACCGAGATGCCCTATCGCGAAACGGCCAAGGCCGACACGCAGATGTCCTTCTATGCCGCCACCAAAAAGGCGAACGAAGCGATGGCGCACAGCTATGCGCATCTCTACGGCCTGCCGACGACGATGTTTCGCTTCTTTACCGTTTACGGGCCATGGGGGCGGCCCGACATGGCCTTGTTCAAATTCACCCGCGCGATCCTCAATGGCGAGGCGATCGACATCTACAATCATGGCGACATGAAGCGCGACTTCACCTATGTCGACGATCTCGTCGAAGGCATCCGCAGGCTGGCAGATGTGGCGCCAGGCCACCTCGGCGCCGCATCTCTTGGCGAGCATGACAGCCTTTCACCCGTGGCACCCTTCAGGGTCGTCAATATCGGCAACGGCTCGGCAGTGGCGCTGATGGATTTCGTCGAGGCCATCGAGGCGGCGACCGGACGCGTGGCCCAGAAGCGTTTTTTGGACATGCAGCCGGGCGACGTGCCTGCCACATGGGCGGACACGCGCCTGATCAAGGACCTGACCGGCTACGCCCCCGCGACCCATGTCGCAGAGGGCGTAGAGCGTTTCGTGGCATGGTACCGAAGCTACTACGGCATCTGACCCATATCGAAGGAGAGCACCCTTCGATCGCGCCGTCGAACACGTGGGATCACCAAAGCCAACACGCTTTGCGCGCCAGTTGTCACGCCCGCCGAGCCTGCTGGCATGGCAGATCGGGCGGATACGCGGGGCCGGGGCCCCCAAGGCACCTCAGGTCATAACAGCGATCACCGCCTGCCTTGCATGGGACTATGAACCAATTCACGCGTCTGCCCGACCTGCCACCCTTGGCCAGGCATCTGACGGATCAAGCTCGTTTCGCGGTTGGATGAAGTGCAGGGCAAAACCGCGGCGGTAGATCAGATTTCAACTCTTGATCTGCTGCGCCAGATCGAGAACCGGCCTCAGCCAATCGACCTCGTCGACCCGCGAACTGAAGAATGTGGCCCCGGCAATCGTATGGTGCCCGTAATCGGGGAAATACTTCTCGAGTTGGTTCGACCCCGAATAACAGGTACGCTCCACCCTCGAGCATATGTAATCCATGCGATCCAGCACGATGATTCTCGGATCGACACCCTCCAATCTCTGGATCTCTTCGTTCGCCGCGATGACCCTGCTGTCCACGTCACCTGCGGTGAAGGCCTCGTAATAGTACTCGTTCGCCATGCGCGAAATATAGTCCCCGTCCTGAATTCCCGCCTCGATCGCTTGGTGAACGGCCATGTCGAACAAAGTCCATTTCCCACCGAGAAGCGTCGGGAACTCGAAGATGTTCTTGACCAATACGATGGATTTCTCGTCTCGAAGCACGCGCTCGGCCAAAGGCTGAAGGTTCGAGACATCGCCCCGCCGGTCATCGAAGCGGGTCGCCACCATCACCGCATCGGCGTGCTTGTAGCTGTAGGATTCAAAAAACGGATGATCCGGCCCCAACTCTCCGATCTGTGCGTTGTAGCGACCGATCCGGATATGGTTCGAGGTCTCCGGATTCAGAAACATGATGTTGAACAGATCCTTGGA
>Ga0207882_1000386_pt1 | contig 12201 bp, 12 predicted proteins | sample MalvirmetaMSP103_FD_184228 | JGI IMG/M metagenome (GOLD analysis project Ga0207882, IMG submission 184228) | Marine viral communities from the Deep Pacific Ocean - MSP-103 (SPAdes) | ecosystem: Environmental > Aquatic > Marine > Oceanic | place: Pacific Ocean | collected 2011-05-15 | reverse complement strand
TGTGTACGGACAGGAGCACCTGTCGCGCCTGCGCATCATCGGACAGCTGCTGACGCGCGGCTACACACTCAACAGCATCGGCGAGATGCTGCAGGCCTGGGATCAGGGGCACGGACTGGCCGAGTTGCTGGGCCTCGAAACGGCCGTGTCCAGTCCTTGGACCGATGAGGTGCCGGCACACTACTCACTGGTCGATCTGGTGCGCATGTTCGGCACGCGCTTCAGCACACGATGGTTGGCACGCGCTGATGAACTGGGTGTGCTGAAAGTCGATGGCACGCGCTTTCGGGCGCCGAGCCCGCGCATGCTGCAGGCTGGCGCCGAGCTGGCCAGGGCCGGTATTCCCATGGATGACCTGCTGGAAGTGGTGGTGTCGTTGCGTGCCAATGTCGAACGCGCAGCCGAGGAAATGGTGCTGCTGGTCGAGCGCCATATTGTTGAGCGCTATGGCGACGAGATGCTGCCGGCGGAGGATATGTCGCAGCTTGGGGATTTGATCTGGCGGCTTCGGCCGCTGGTGGAAATGGCCGTGCACGCCGAAGTCGCACGCGCCATGGAAAGCGCGGCCAGCCGTCATCTGGGTGACCGGCTCGGTACCATTCTGGAAAAGATGCAGCATCCACCTGAGACGACGACGGCGACCGATGCCAAACCGCAGCGCCGTGGCCGGCGTTCAGACCGGTAGTTTCAGTATCACGGCGGCGCCGCCCAGGGAACTCCGATCCAAGCGTAGCTCGCCTTCGTAGGCGCTGACGATTTCCGCGGCGGCGCTGAGGCCCAGGCCCTGTCCCGGTACACGCTCGTCGGCCCGTGCACCCCGGGCCAGCAGAGACTCCGGTGACTTGGGAAAGCCAGGACCGTCATCCTCGAAGCGCAGTTCGATTTCGCGGCCTTGCACCAGGGCCTGAACGAGCACCTGGTGCACGCACCATTTGGACGAGTTGTCCATGATGTTGCCGATCAGTTCGTAGAGATCCACATCATCCGCGCGCAGGCGCAGCGTGTGTGGCACCTGTACCTCAAATCTGATGCCCTTGTGGCGATAGACCTTGGCGAGCGCGCTGATGGTCTTGTCGATGATCGGGCGCAGGGGAATGGGTTCCGACAGCGTGCGTCGACCGGTGGCGGCGGCGCGACTGAGCTGGTACTCGCTGATTTGCTGAATGCGGTCGATCTGCTCACGCAGGCGCGACCGCAGCAGCGGATCCTCGGTTTCCTCGAGCAGGCCGTGCAGTACCGCCAGCGGAGTCTTCAGGCTGTGGGCGAGATCGCCCATGGCGTTGCGATAGCGCATGAGGCGGCCGCGTTCGTTGCGCAGCATCAAGTTAAGGGCATCGGTCAAGGGCTCGATTTCGCGCGGATAGGCGCTGTCGATCGTTTCCTGCCGACCTTGCTCGATGTTGTTCAATTCGGTCACTAGACGCCGTGTCGGCGTGATGACCCAGTCCAGCACCAGCACCAGCACCACCAGCAGTCCGATCGCCGCCACGCCCATCCACAACCACAGAGTGGCCCTGAATTGTGAAAGCTGACGATCGTAGCCCAGCGAATTTTCATGCACGATCAGCGTGAATGTGCGCGCCTCCGCATCCAGGCCGATCCACTTGAGGCCGTAGGCGCCGATGAAGCTGCCGTCCTCATCGTCCCGCTGAAAGCGGAACGAGCTGATGTCGGGTGACAGACTCGGCGGTGGTTCATACAAGGCGCTCGGCGACTGCCAGCTGATGCTGCCGTCCGAGTCGAGTATCCATGCGTACATGCCGGATTGAGGCTGAGAAAGCCGCGCATCCGGCAGGTCGAAGTCTGCAATCGTCAGATTGTCACGGGCTCCCAGCTCGGCCTGGCCAAGCAGCGCGAACACCATGCCGCGCAGTTTTTCCTGCTGCGCCTCAATCGCGGCGCCGCGAAACGCCTGTTCGAGACTCGCGCCACAGATCAGGATGAAGCCCGTGAGTACGATCGCCCCGGCGAGCAGCAGTCGCGTTCGCAGGGATTGCATACGACAGCCGCTTAGGCTTCAGCATTCGCGCGCGGCAACACCCAACGATAGCCCTGTCCACGCAAGGTCTCGATCGGATGCAGCTGATCTTCCGGATCGAGCTTGGTACGCAGGCGTCGAATGAAAACCTCGATGACGTTACTGTCGCGTTCCTCGTCGTCGCTGTAGAGGTGTTCGGACAGTACGGTCTTGGAGATGACGTCGCCCGCATGCAGCAGCAGATATTCGAGCACGCGATACTCATAGGCCGTCAGCTCGATCTTGTCGCCATCCGACGTCAATTGCTTGGCCTTGGTGTCCAGGGCGAAGGGTCCGGATTCGAGCACTGAATGTGCCCAACCGCCGCTACGCCGCAACAAGGCGCGCGAGCGTGCCATCAGCTCTTCCTTGTGGAAGGGCTTCACCAGATAGTCGTCGGCGCCGGCTTCCAGGCCTTCGACCTTGGTCTGCCAATTGTCGCGTGCCGTCAGGATCAGGATCGGATAGTCGCGACCGACCTTGCGGGCTTCGCGAATGATCTCGATGCCCGGCGTGCGCGGCAGGCCGAGGTCAATGACGGCGAGGTCGATCGGGTACTCCACGGCCAGATAGCAGCCCTGTTCGCCGTCTGCGGCGACCTCGACGGTAAATCCGTCTTCCTGGAAATAACGGGCTACCTGACGGCGCAGGTCCGGTTCGTCTTCAACGATTAGTACTCGCATGGTCTCTTGGTTCTGGTCGTTATGAAAATCTGTCGGCGCAATTCAGCGCGCCGGTACCTGGACAACCCGGACTTCCCCGTCCTTGAGCAGCTTCACCCGGTACTTGTCCTTGATCAGCCGCACCGAAAGCACGCGGCCACCATATTGCTTCTGTGCATCCTGTGCCGCCTCGCGCGGTGCGCGCGGCGGCGCAGTCGGACCCGGTTCGCGGGTCAGTGCAGCGGCGTCGAGTCCCGGTTTCGAAATGGATTCGACGGCGCTGAGCGAGGGCGCGATGTCGTCGATACGCGGTGCCTGCGCCACGGCCATTGGCGCGAGAGCCGAAATCAGCAATGCGGTGACGATCGTGTAGCGCTCGATCATGAACGGTCCGAATATCGGTCCGTATCAGTAGCGGACCGGGCGCACATCCACATCAACCGGAATGCGTGCACCCGGGTCGTGCGGCCAGCGGGTCTGAAAGATACGGCCGTTGTAGCGGTAGGTCACGTCATAGCCGTCGAGCGCGGTTTCGTAGCGGTAGTCGCGCACGGTTCTGCAGCGGGTCTGGTAGGTGTATTCCTCACCGTAGCCGGAGGCGCTTCGGTTGCCGTAACTGCTGCCGATGGCGGCTCCGGTCACGGCACCCGCAACACGGGCAACATCGCGCCCGGTGCCCTTGCCGATCTGGTTGCCGGCCACGTAGCCAAGTATGCCGCCAATCAGGGTGCCGCCGGTCTCGCCAATCCGAGCGCTGCTACGTGTTGGTACCCGTTCGTCGTAGCACTGCTCGTGTGACACCGGCACGCGGATCTCGCGATACACCGGACGCGAGTCCACAACTTCCGCGAATTCGCTGTGGCCGTAGCGCTCCTGACCATAGACGGACTGCCCGTAGGCGGGATAGTCACCACGGTCGTGATTGTAGTGGCCGGCAAAAGCCAGCGGCGACACCAGCAAGGCTGCCGCGATCGCGGCACCGATCAGTGTGTTCATTGCTCCCTCCTGCGCATTCGGACACTCGTATGCGAGCGTAGCGGAATCTAGGTCGGCCGCGCTGAATCACTACTGAACCCGGTGGCCCACGCGCGGATCAAGGTTTGGCAAACCGCGTCAGGCTGCGCGGTGTGAAATACCCCGGTCTCTGGTTCCAGTCATATTCGATCATGTCACGCTCTTCGTTGGTCATGTTCATGATGACGTAGCGCCGCGACTGCAGGTCGTAGTGGATCTGCAGACCGTTGATCACCACAGGCACGTTCGCGAAGGTGACGGCGTGAGCTTCCGAGGTTCGCCAGAACTGATCGCGTTCATCATAGATGTCCTCCATCAGTACCAGCCAGGAATCCTCGTCGAGATAGAAGGTGCGCGTCTTGTAGCGGTGGCGGACACCGTCGCGGACCTGGGCCTCGATAACCCAGACGCGGTGCAGTTCGTAGCGGGCAATGTCCTGATTGAGATGACCGGGCCGGATCAGGTCGTCGTATTCGATGTCGTTACTGTAGAGCGCATAGCTGTTGTAGGGAACCAGCATTTCGCGCTTGCCGATGAGCTTGATGGTGTAGCGGTCAAGCGGTCCGTTGAACATGTCGATCTGATCGTGGGTGATCAGGCCTTCGAACAGGGGATTGTCGTAGCCCACTTCACCGACTCGGCGCACGCGGCCGACTCCGTTGTTGTAGATCCACAGGCCGGTCTGGTCCTTTATGCGGTCGATCGGCACGTGCAGCAATGCGGCTTCGCCGGCCTTGGTCGCCGGCGCGACGGTTTTGGTCATCGCATACAGATTGCGGTTGTCCAGTTCCTCGAGCTTCGTGTCGGGGTTGTTGTAGACATAGGTGAGTTCCAGGTAGTCACGTTCGACCACATGGCCGCCATTGGGCTGCACGATGGCGTTGTTGAGGTAGCCGCGATAGCCGCGAGTGTTGTAACGCATGATGTGGTTCCACATCACCTCGGTGCCGTTCTCCGGGATCGGAAACGGGAAACCGCGTGCGGTGCAGCAGAAGCCGTAGCCGTTGTCGGTGAGCTCGACCTTGGTCGCGTTGCCGATAGTTGCTTGATACAGCCAGTCGGGATACGAAGCGCTGCGGTGACTCGGGTAGACCTTCATCTTGTACGTCTTGGGGAAGGTTCGGAACAGGGCCTTGTGGCCTTCCGAAAGCAAATCCGAGTACTGATCCAGATTGGACGCGGTGATGGTGTAGAGCGGCCTTTCGTCCGCGTACGGGTTGTCGCCACGCGCCATGTGGGACTGTTTCAGGCCGCCGTCCCAGGCCGGAATCGTGCCTTGCGCGTTGCCGGCGCGTTGGGCGCCGATCGGCGTCAGGCTTTTGCCCAGGGCGGCGGCCCGTTCGGCATCGACCTTGGCCGAGGCTGTCCCGCAAACCAGCAGGGCACAGCAAGTGAGTCGGTGGAGATTCGTTGTCATGGGCGCTCCTCGTGGCGGCCGCCGCTGCCGCACGGCACTGTGCCGCTGTTTGCGTGTCGCCGACCTGAACCTCGGATACTGCTTTCGCTTTGGGCTCAAAGCGAGCGGGTCAGCCCGATCAGATCCTCGTTGCCGGCGTAGGCGCGGAACAGTGTGCGCGCCAGCACGGCCAGTATGCGCTGCACCTCATCCGGCGACTGGTGACGCATCGGCAGAACCACGGCCTCGACCAAGGCGATGATCGCGCGCGACATGTCCTCGACATCGGAGCCCAGATCGAATTGACCCTGCTGTGCGCCGAGTCTCAGTGTCTGTTCGATGATGTCACGCGCCCTGGTCTCGAAGACGGTCTGCGCGTCGATGAAGCGCGCGGTCTCCGGGCGGGACGGAATCAGCCAGAAGCCGGCAATGCCGCGCTGCACACGCGGGTCGTCCAGGAACCGCCGCAGGCCCTCGAACAATTGGAGAATGCGCGGGACGGCGTCGTTCTGCGCGTCCATCGGATCGAAGATGTGCTGATTGAAGATCGCGTGCAGACGTTGCAGACACTCCAGAAACAGCGACTCCTTGCCACTGTAGTGCCAATACAGCGCGCCCTTGCTGAGCTTGGCGTGCTTGGCGATGTCGCCGATCGAAACGCCTTCGTAGCCGAAACGGCCGAACAGGGCGAAGGCGTGTTCCTGGATCGCCTTGAGTGTGTCAAAGCGTTCATGGGCGGGTTTGCGTGGCATGGAGCGGTGATGCGGCGGACGTAGCCAAAGCGAAACATCGTAGCACTGCCTCACGTGAACAATGGCGGCAGGGCTGGCGATCCGGTCTGGACTTGCGGCTTGCCGTCCCGTCCAAACAAGACAAGCGCCCGAAGGCGCTCGTCTTCAACTCAGGTTTGCGGCTCAGGCTTCGAGCTTGCGGAACTCGCGACGCAGCTCGAACTCTTCCGAGGTCACGCATTCCTCCAGCGCCACCAGGCGCTGTTCGAGGCGCCGGAAGCGCTCGCGCGCGTCGCCACGCGCCTTGGCCGCAAAGCCGCTGCCGGTGGGGCTGCTCGACCGTGTCGATCGCTCGTTCGAGCGCGCTGCGTCACCACGCGCTGCGTCACCATGTTCACCGCGCTCCATCACATACCAGAGCACCGCGTAGCCGACGAAGGCGATCGGCCCGAAGATGAAGATCGTTGCGAGTACCACCAGTACACGAATCAGGCGGACGTTCCAATCGAAATAGTCCGCGAACCCCGCGCAGACCCCGGCGACCATGCCGCTGGCGGGGATACGCCGCAGGCGGGACCAGAACTCTCTATCGATCATCTCGTTTTCTCCAGTCCGGGACTTCTGCATCCAGGATCGTTTCCAGAGCCTGGACGCGCCGTTCCATCTTTTCAGCCATTTGTTCGAACTCGACCTGGCTCCCCAGCCGGCTGCTGCGGTCGGCAGAGTCCTCCTGCCGACGCTTCGACCGGTAGTGCAGGACGATCCAGACGATCAGCACCGGCGTCGCGAAAGTGCTGAGAACCGCGATCAAGCCTGTTAGATCTTCCACACCCCTCTCCAAAACACCCGTGACGGGCGATTAGTCTTTTGATTCGTTCGCGGTCTTGGCGCTCAGCTTGGCCTTGAGCGCAGCCAGTTCCGCATCGACCTTTTCGCTGGTCTCCAACTCGGCGAATTCCTGCTGCAAGGTCTTGGCGTTACCGACATCGTACGACTCGACCTGCGCTTCGATGGTGTCGATGCGGCTCTCGTACTGTTCGAACTTGAGCATGGCGTCGGTCATGCGCCGGTCATTGACCTGCTGCTTGACCTTGAGGCGTGAGGCGGCAGACGTCTGGCGCATGATAATCGCTTTCTGGCGACTCTTCGCATCCGCCAGCTTCGCCTTGAGCTTGCCGGTGTCATCCTCGAGCTTGCTCAGCTCTTCGGCCACATGGCCGAGTTCCTTTTCCAGGTCCGCGGCGCGTTCCTCGGCGCGTGTTCGGGCCAGCAGGGCAGCCCGGGCGAGATCTTCGCGATCCTTGGAGATGGCCAGTTCGGCCTTCTTTTCCCAGTCTGCGGCTTCGGCGCGAAGCGTGTTCACGTTGCGCTGGATTTCCTTCTTGCGCGCGATGCTGCGAACCGACGTAGAGCGCACCTCCACCAGCGTGTCCTCCATCTCCTGAATGATCAGCCGGACCATCTTCTCCGGGTCTTCCGCCTTGTCGAGCATGGCGTGGACGTTGGAGTTCATGATGTCGGAGATTCTTGAAAAAATGCCCATGGTCTTACCTCGATTGAAATGCGAACGGTGCGGCGGTCAGTTGACTTGATCCGTGCCCGGTGTTCCGGGCACGGCGGGCTTCAGTTCCGCCGGAGGCTCGGGAACGAAAAGCTGAATCTGATCGCTGAGTTCCGCCACAAACCGCTGGCGAAGCTCGGCGAGTGCGGCATTGCCCTGCGCGGCGATGTACTGTCCAATGCCGGTGGCGGCACGGCCCGAAAGGCTCGCGTCGGCGGCGTTGGCCGCAAACGAGGACAGGGCCAGCGCGGCAGCGGCGGCGGTCATCAGGGAAGTGCGCTTGATCGACATCGTGTTTCTCCTTGGGTGTTGCGTTCTTGCCTTTGTGCCATCTTTATTGCCAATGGCGTGCCAAACTCGATAATTAGTTTCAACTTATTGTATTAGTTGACATTTTAGTAAAAGTGCAGGCATTGAAACCAGCCGTGTGGCGCCGATAAATAGCGAGTTATTCCTAATGTGTGGTAGAAATCGCCAACCCTTGATAATTTTGGCGAACTGCCTTGCTCAGAGACGATCCGGATCCAATTCTCGGTCAGGCCGATGCCTTTCTTGCGGTGCTGGAACGCGTGTCCCGCGTGGCGCCGTTGTCCAAGCCCGTGCTGATCATCGGTGAGCGAGGAACCGGCAAGGAGTTAATCGCCAACCGTCTGCATTTCCTGTCGGAACGCTGGCAGCGACCGTTCATCAAGTTCAACTGCGCGGCGCTCAACGAGGAGTTGCTGGAGTCCGAACTGTTCGGCCACGTAGCGGGTGCCTATACCGGCGCGACACGGCCACGTACCGGCCGGTTCGAAATGGCCAGCGGCGGGTCGATCTTCATCGACGAACTGTCCTCGATGTCGATGCGGCTTCAGGAGAAGTTGCTGCGCGTCATCGAGTACGGCGAATACGAACGCGTGGGTTCCAGCGAAACCCTGAAGACCGATGTGCGTTTGATCGGGGCGGCCAATGTCGATCTGCCGGCGCTCGCGCGCACCGGTCGCTTCCGCGAGGATTTGCTGGACCGTCTTTCGTTCGACGTGGTTACGTTGCCGCCGCTACGCCAGCGGCAGGATGACATCATGCTGCTGGCGCAACGTTTCGGCGAGAACATGGCGCGGGAGCTGGGCTTCGAATATTTCGCCGGCTATGCGCCCAAGGCGCAGCAACAATTGCTCGACTACGAATGGCCGGGCAACGTACGTGAATTGCGCAATGTGGTGGAACGCACAGTCTATCGCAGCGACAGCGCGAAGCGGCCGATCGAACGCATCGAGATCGATCCCTTTGCTTCGCCGTTTCGGCCGCCACCGCCGCCTGAGCAGACGCCGCTCAGGCCGGATGCCGTCACCGCCCCGGTTTCAGATACAGGGCCGCGTCCGGACGGCGCTGGCGCTGCGCCGACACCGAAATTTCCGTTGGACTTCAAGGCCGAGGTCGAAATCTTCGAGACCGGTCTGATCAAGGCTGCGATGGAGGAGGCGCGGTTCAACCAGCGCCGCGCCGCCGAACGGCTGGCCCTGAGCTATCACCAATTCCGGGGCTTGCTGCGCAAGTACAAGTTGCTCGAATCAGACTGAGCGCCGATACCTGCACCGCAGCACCGCGGCGCCGCCGAACAGGAGCAGCAGGGCCGGCAGACTGCCGCCATCGCCGTCGTCGGAGTCGTCCTCGCCAATGTCGGCGGCGTCGATGCCGCTGAGCCGGATGTCGCCGCTGCCTTCGGGATCGAGCCAACTGCGTACGCTGCCCGAATCGGCGGTCGATCCGCTCCAGTGTTCGTAGAAGCGCCCGTACCAGTCGGGCTGGTTGTTGTCGTTGGTGCCGAGGTTGTTGCATTGTGCCGCCCCGCCGGTCAGCGTGCCGACCAGGCGGTGCTCCGGGTTGAACAGCGCGGAGCCGGACGAGCCGCGTTCGGTCACGCCGATGTCCCAATTGCCGATGCGAATGTAGTTGGCGCTGGTGTCTGTAGTGTCCGAGCCGTAATCGGTGATGGTGGTCGCGTCGTATTCAACACTGATCGCTTTTTCATCTCCCTGAGGATGGTGGATGCCGATCGCGCTCGTCGGCGCGGCGTTGCTGCGGTCCCAGCCCGCGTAGTAGACCTTGTAGGCGCTGGGCGGCCGCTGGTCGAGTTCCAGCAGCACGAAGTCGGAGTTGAGGTTGTTTGCGCGCAGTGTGGTGCCGGACTGGCTTTGCGAGGTATTGCCGTCGCGTGGTCCGCCGCAGCTTGAGGCCTGGTAGTTCCAGTACAGGACGATGCTGTCCGGATCGCCGACAAAGGCGCCGTTGCTGCTACGGAAGCAGTGGTCGGCGGTGAGAAAATAGGGGCGTCCGTTCTGGGCCGTATTGTTGAGCAGGGTGCCACTGCAGAAGTAGGTTCCTGCGGGCTGGGCTACCGTGTAGCGTGCGACGGCCCGAATCTGGTCGCGCACCGTGTCGCCGGCCGGGCAGGCAACGTCTTCGTTGCAGCCGCCCGACTTGTAAGCGGCCTCGGCCTCGTCGAAGTTGCGGAAGCCATAGTCGAGGCGCGCGATCGTCATGCTCAGCGACTCGCGCCGAGCCGCCGGCACTTCGACCGTCAGCAGCAGTTGCTCGCCCTCGATGATCGGGAGCTGCAGCTTTCCATTGCGAACGTCGGCTTGTGTATACGGGCCGCGCGTCTGAGTTGCGTCCAGCGAGCTGACCCTGAGTTGGGCGTCGTCCGGCAAGCTGAGGTCCGAAAACGCGATGCCGATCGATTGCGCTCCGGTGGCTTCCAGGGGCAGTCGCCATACCGCGGTTCCGTCCACCGTTTCCCATTCGCCATCGGCCAGTGTCGGCAAGGGGTCGCTCACGGGTAGTGCCCACAGGGTTGGACGCGGCGTACCGGCGGGCACGGCCTGTTCGCGACGCAGGGCCGCGGCCACGTCGGGACTCGCAAGGCGGGTCATCTGCAGCCGGCTGGCCGGGGTCAAACTCGCCGCCGTGGCCAGGGGGCAGCTCGCAAGCAGCAGCGAAACCAGGAACAGATTGCGCACGCGCTCTCTCCGAAAATGTTGGTGCGGTGATGCTAGCAGCCCGAGGTGAATCGCAGCGGGCCTGTCTCAGGACCTCATTCCTGGGGATCACCCTGTTGCGCCGGCACCGCGGCCTGCTGCTGGACCAGACGAGTTGCACGTTCGCCCGGCGAGCCGGTGCGGCGCGCCAGCAGAGCGTAAAACGCAGGGACCACAGCCAGCGTCAGCGCGGTGGAGAACAGCACGCCCCAGAACACCACCATGCCAAGATTCTCGCGCGCCTCGGCACCGGCATTGGTGGCCAGCATCAGTGGCACCACGCCGGCGCAGGTGGCCACCGAGGTCATCAGGATCGGCCGCAGCCGGGTACGGGCGGCGTCGATCAGGGCGGCGCGGAATTCCAGGCCCTGGTCGCGGCGCTGGTTGGCGAATTCCACGATCAGGATGCCGTTCTTGGCGGCGAGTCCGATCAGCATGATGATGCCGATCTCGCTGTAGATGTTGAGTGTGTAGCCGGACGCGGCAAGAGCGGCGAGGGCGCCGAACACTGCCAGCGGCACCGCCATCATGATCACCAGCGGATGAATCCAGGATTCGAATTGTGCGGCCAGCACCAGGAACACCACCACCAGCGCCAGTGCAAACGACAGATACAAGGCGCTGCTGGAATCCCGTAGTTCGCGTGATTCGCCGGTGAACGACAGACGCGCAGAAGACGGCAGATCCTCGCCGACGATTCGCTCGATGTAGTCGAGCGCCTCGCTGAGCGTGTAGCCGGGCGCCAGTCCGCCTTCGATGGTGATGGCGCGCAGCCGGTCGACGCGATTGTATTCTGGCGCGCTGGCGACCTCGCGCGTGGTGATCAGGTTGGACAGGGGAATCAGCGAACCGCTGCGCGTGGACCGCACGTAGATGTTCTGCAGGTCGGCCGGGCTGGAGCGGTCGCGGATGCCGGCTTGCAGCAGCACGTCGTATTCCTCGCCCTGTTCGATGAAGGTGGTGACGCGGCGACTGCCGAACATGGTTTCCAGGGTACGGCCGATGGCTTCGACCGGAACGCCGAGATCGGCGGCGCGCTTGAGATCGATGTCGATCTGAATCTGCGGCTTGGTCGCCTTGTAGTCGGAATCCAGATCGGTGATCCGCGGATTTTCCCGCCGGATGCGTTCCATCACCTTGTCGCGCCACTGCGCGAGTTCTTCGTAGGTGCCGCCGCCAAGCACGAAATTGACTGGCTGGCCGATACGCTGTCCGAAGCTGCCGCGCTGCACGGCGTTGGCGCGCACGCCCGGCAGGGCGCGCAGGCTCTGCCCGATCTCGGCGGCGATCTCGCCGGTGGAGCGCTCGCGATCTTCCCAGTCGGTCGTGGACGCGAGCACCATGCCGGTGTTGACGACTGACGACGAGCCGAAGCCCGGCACGCGCACGATCATGCGGTCGACTTCACCTTTGCCGAGCTTGGGCAGCAGCATCGACTCGATCTCTGCCATGTAGCGCGAGGTGTAGTCATAGGTCGCGCCTTCGGGCGCCGTGGCGCGAACGAAGAACTGGCCGCGGTCTTCCTGCGGCGTGACTTCCGCGGGGATCAGCCGAAACAGTACGACGATGCCGCCGAGCAGCACGGCCATCACGCCGACGCCGAGCCATGTCCGGTCAAGCAACCAGCCCAGATGTCGGTGGTAGTGCTGGCCAACGCGGTCGAGCACGCGCAGGAAGGCGCCGGTGAAACGGTCGGGGTGCTGATGCGGTCGCAAAAGGGCGGCGGCCATGACCGGCGCCAGCGTCAATGCGACGATGCTGGAGCATGCCACCGCGCCCGCCAGTGCCAGTGAGGATTCG
>Ga0207882_1000384_pt1 | contig 12317 bp, 5 predicted proteins | sample MalvirmetaMSP103_FD_184228 | JGI IMG/M metagenome (GOLD analysis project Ga0207882, IMG submission 184228) | Marine viral communities from the Deep Pacific Ocean - MSP-103 (SPAdes) | ecosystem: Environmental > Aquatic > Marine > Oceanic | place: Pacific Ocean | collected 2011-05-15 | reverse complement strand
CCCCAGCCGCCTTCATGCCGCGCAATGTGGCCCTTTTGCCTTCGTGGCGGCCCTCGATCCGATGTCGGATGTCGCCGACCTCTCCGCCCTGCTGACGACCTTCGTGCCCGGTCAGCTCGCGGCGGTTTGCGCGCCTCGGGCGGAGTGGGCACAGGCCTCGGGCCCTGGGAACAAAGCCGGGCGCTTGTCCGAGGATCAAAAGGTTACCCTGCTCGATTGGGCCGCGCTGAGTAGCGCCGGTGACCCGGAGAGCTTCCGGGCCACATGGCTGAATGGCGACGGGGCGCATGAGGCGACTTTCGCGCGGCAATGGCTGGCCTCCAAAGAGACGGTGCCCCGGCCGCTGCTGTCCTGGCTGATGACCCTGCGGGAAAAGGATCTGCTGCAGGTCGACGACCTGCGCGGCCTCGCGTTCCGGGATGCGCATGCGGGCGTCGTCCTGTATCAGGCACTCTCCGACGAGGATCAGGCACGCCTTCAAGAGAGCTGGGCGCGCGATCCCTCCGCGATCGAGATGGCGCTGGCGGGACGATTGCTGCAGACCACCGTGCTTGCGGTCGATCTCGAGACGGACGGGGCGCGGATCCATCAGCTCGGACAGGCCGATCACCGCGGCAGTACGCGCCTCGAGGGCAGCAGCCTGGCCGGGAGCCTGCAACAGGGTCTGCCCGATTTGGTGAGCGCCTTGACGCAGGCCCGGCTGGCGGTCGGGCACAACGCGATTGGCTGGGACTGGCCCATCCTGTCGCGTGCCGTGCCCTCCCTTCCCGAAACGCCCGTCTGGGACACGCTCCTTGTCGCTTTCCTGCTCGAGCCCCAAGCCCTGTCTCATGCGCTTGGCGGGGATCACACGGCCGATGCCGATGCCTGCGCGGCCCTCGAGCTCTTCCGTCGACAGGCCGAGTGCTTCGATACCTCTGTGCATGAGGCCATCCTGACCGGATGCTGCAGCTCCACGGAAGAGCTTTTCACGCGGCTCGTGGATGCGGCGCGTGACGACCTCTCCGTTGCCCGAGCCACGCCCGCCGTCCTCGAGGTGGCCGATCGTGACCAGCCCCTGCTCCTGCCGGATCGGCTCCTGCAGCTGCTGGATTGGGTGCCTGGATACGTGATCGCGCCCGCCGACCCGGAGACCCCGCTCGATCCGGCCTTCCTCGAGATCCGGGCGATGCGCCTGTTCGGGGAGCTGACGGCGACGCAACGGCGGACGCCCGTGGTCGAGGTGCTGATGGCGGTGTTGCAACGGGCACAGGCACAGGGGATCTCCGTGCGTCGTAACATGGTGCCAGGCTGGTTGACGGAGCGGCTGCCCTGGCTGGAGGCTGCGCTGAATGGAGCCACGGGGCTGCCCGACACGGAGTCCGGCTGCCGGGTTTCCCCGCTTCCCGCTTCGCTGCAGTGGTGGGCGCAGGCGGAAACGTGGTCCGGGCAGGCCATGCTGCCCGACGGACCCCGGATGATCATCGCGCGCTCAGACGCCCCCGCCGGGGCTTTCACGACGACCCCGATCCGCGAAGGCACCCGTCTCCTGGGCCTCGCCGGCGGGACGGGCTGGGCTGTGCGGGATCCGGCAGCGGACCGGCTGGAGACTGGCGGGAGCTGGCGGAGCTTCCACATGATCACCGTGCCGAAGACGGTGACGCCGGTAAAGGGACCGGGCAGCCCGCGGACGAGCAGGCCGCTGTTGGTCTCTCGCCAAACCACAGTGCGCGATCCTGGCTCCCGGACGCAGGCCGGATACTGGTCGGAGCAGCTGGCGACGCTGCGCTGCCTGCCCGCTGAGAGCGATACGGTGCCGATCCTGCTGGTGAGCAGCACCCGCAGCTGGACGATGTTGGGTCTTCTGGAAACGGCGCTCGCCGAGCTGGGGCTGGGAGAGAAACAGCCTCAGCATCGCAGCCGGCGCGAACAGCTGAAACGGGCCGTGGCCAACAGGCACTGCCTCGTCGCCGGTCTCGATGCTTGGCGCGACTGGGCTGCGCTGGCGAAGGATGCCGGGGTCACCCTCCAGCCGGTCGTCGATGCGGCCCCGCTGGAGGAGTGGTACGCGCTGGAGGCCCCCGCCGGGGCCGAGCAGGAGGAGGGGCAGGATGACGGGCCACGCGAGATCTCTACCTCCATGGTGCTCGACGGGATCGACAAGCGGGTGGAAAAGTGGCTGCGGCCATGGCTGCGCGATACCGGCTTGGCAGAGAGCGCCAGGGTTCCCGTCCTGCTCGACCCCCGCCTGGAGGATACGCGGCACCTGACGGGAGGTGCCTTCAAGCGGCTAGCGGTCGAGCTCGCGCCCTGGACCTCCGAGGAAAGCCGGCGGCTAGAGACTGTCTTCGCTCCGTTGCAGATCGAACGGGAAGAGGCCCCCTCCGGGATGGCCGCGATGGAGCACTTCCTGGTGACGCACTGGCAGCCCTCCGGCGCGGCGGGCAACAACCCCGTGACCAAGTTCAAGCCGACACAGCTGCAGGCCATGGAACATATCCGTGACCGCCGGGCCGATGTGATGGTTACCCTGCCGACGGGAGAGGGCAAATCGGTGCTTTTCCAGGTGCCGGCCCTGGCCCGCGGCCTGCGCAACCGTCGGCTCACCCTTGTGATCTCGCCACTACGGGCGCTGATGCGGGACCAAGTCCTGCGCCTGCATGAGCAGGGGTTCGAAGAATCCGTGGATTTCCTTAGCGGAGACCAGTCCCGCGAGGAACAACGCGAGGTCCTGCAAGGCGTTCTCGACCAACGAATCGTGATGCTCTACCTCGCGCCCGAACGGCTGCGCGTGGCCAGTTTCGTCGATGTGCTGCTGCGCCGGATCGAGGCGGACGGCGGGCTGGAATACATCGTCTTCGACGAGGCACATTGCATCAATCAGTGGGGCTACGAGTTCCGCCCCGACTACTTCTTCGCCTTCAGCTTCCTGATGTCGCAGCTGCGGACCGGCCGCCTTCCGGACCCGACGCCGGTTCTGCTGCTCTCAGCAACCCTTACGGCCTCGGACCGTCGGCGGATGCGCGGTCTGTTGGAGCGCCTGTCACAGGATCCGGACCGGTTGCCGCTCGCGATCTGTCCCGATCCCATGACGCAGGTCAGCCCGCTGCGCCCGCATATCCGTGTCCGCGCGCATCAATTGCAGGGGAACATCTTCGAGCCGGACGGCAAGGCGCTGCAGGAGCGGATACCGGAAGTCATGCAGGTCATCCGGACGGCCCGCAGCAATGCCGATGAGACCGGACAGCGCAGTGCGGTGCTGGTCTTCGTCCTCTCCCGCTCTCACGCCGACACGCTGGCGGAGCAGCTGACGCGCGAGACCGGGCGGGAAGTCGAGAGTTTCCACGCCGGTCTCGATGGCGCTACGCGCGAGGACATCTACGATCGCTTCCGGAGCGGTGAGTTCGATGTGCTGGTGGCGACCAAGGCCTTCGGGATGGGGATGGACATCCCCGATATCCATTGGGTCGTGCATCTGGCGTCTCCCGGATACTTGGAGGACTACCTGCAGGAGGTGGGCCGGATCGGACGCGGTGTCAGGGAGCGCGAGAAGGCGGGGCTCGACCGTCTCGACGCGCTGATGCTGTACTCGGGGCAGGATTTCGAGGCGATCCGAAGCATGCGGGCCGAGAGCGAACTACGAGTGCCGCAGATCGACGAGATAGAGAAGCTCATCCTTGAGGCGGTCGAGGCGGTCGGAGACAGCCCCATAGCCTTTGTCCCACAGGACGGCTTCTCCGTCGAAAAGTACCGGACACCAGCGAAACGCCGGGGCGATGCCACGCGCCTGCGCCTGGCACTCCACTGGTTGGAGGAGGCAGGGCATGTCGTGCAGGCGGGCACGGTGCCGGACCTGCTCAAGATACGCTTCTCGCCGGTTCGGCTGAAACGAGTGTCCGAGGAGGACAGCCTGGCGGGGAAGGTCGCGGCGGCCATCTTGGAGGCGACGTCCAACGTGCTGACCGAGAGGGAGCTGGCGCTTCCGGAGCTGATGCAGAGGATCTTGCGCAGCGTTGGTCTGCGGACCGGTGGCGACGACGAGCGCTCCGGGGAACGCAAGGCCGTCATCAACCTCTCCCGGATCCGGCGCCACTGCCGGATAGAGAGCCTCGACGCGACCATGTCCGTGATCGCGGACCTCGCGCGCCGCGAGGCACTGACGCCCGTCTGGTTGATCGATTACACGACGCGGCCCGTGTTGTCCGAGAGCGAGGCACATATTCGGACCCTGATGGAGCGGGTGACGGAGGCGGTGCGCCGGTTACTCGGAGAGCTTCGCGGCACGGGCACGTTCCGCTTCGACCCGCACGACTGGTACGATCCGGCGCCATTCCAGCTGGTCGATCCCGAAGTTCGGAAACTACCGAGGCAGTCCCGCGAACAGGTCGAACTCATCTTGCGGGAAGACCGGTTCCGGCGCAGCTACATCAACGGCTTCCGCACCTTTGCCCGGATGGTCGGGATCCGCCTCAAGCAGGGGCTCGACCCGAAGAGCGATCGTCTCTACTGGCTGGCCCGCTGCCCGGATGCCGAAGGCCGGATCGCGGCGCAGCGTCTCGATCACCTCCTGCCGCAGGCCGCGGCCCTGTCGCGCCTGTTCCCCCCGGACACGAAGGCCGGAAGCCTCGAGGTCACGGATATCATTACCGGGATGCAGGAGGCGCATCCCGCCGGGACGTTCCACGCTTCGGATCTCTCCAGTTTGATCCGCCTATTGTCGTCGCTGGGGCTCGTAAGCACCTCGCCCGATCTGTTGCCGCCGTCCTACGTGCTGCAGCCGCAGGGGCGCGTGCCGGGGCTGGGACAATACCCCGATCTGGTCGAGGAACTCGACAGCGTCAACCGCTTCGCCGAGACGCGGATATTCGGCATGGAGGTACATGCCAACCTGCCCGAAGAGGCGCGGGACCGGTTCGTACCGGGTTACTTCGCCTGTACCGACGTGGAAGAGCTCAAGGGCTTCGTCGATGAGCAACTGGGCGAGATCGAGGACGAGACCGGGATCTTTGCCGAGAAGCGCGACCAGCTCCGGGCGACCCGTGCGACGGAGTTCTTCGAATTCTACCGGGCCTCGCCGGAACCCGCGCAATGGGCGGCGATGCAGCACCCCTACGACCGCCACCTGCTGGTGAATGCGGGACCGGGCGCGGGCAAGACCTCCGTGCTCGTGGGCCGGATCGTCCATCTCATCCGCGAGCAGCATGTCAAACCGTCCGAGATCATGGTGCTGGCCTTCAACCGCGCCGTGGTCTTCGAGATCCGCAAGCGGGTCCGGGACCTGTTCCGCTCGCTCGGCTACGCGGCCTATGCGTCCCGCGTCCGGGTCCATACCTTCCACGGTCTCGCGATGCGCCATCTTGGGGATACGGCCCCGTCCGAGCCCGAACAGCTCCTACCAACCTTCGCCCGCAGGATGACACGGGATGCGGCCTTCAGGGCCAGCGTGGCCGGCGAGTGCCGGGCGCTTCTGGTCGACGAGTTCCAGGACGTCAACGAGGAGGTCTACGAGATCATCCATGCGCTGCATGCGGGGAGCGGGGACCGGGCGGGGGTCATGGCGATCGGGGATGACGATCAGGACATCCTGCGCTGGAACCGCAAGCCGGCTCGTGGGGGTTGGGGGAGCCCGGCGGTCGAAACCGGAGGCGTGTTCGCTGACCATTACTTCGGACGTTTTCGGGCGGATTTTGGCGGCGCGGAACTGTCCGAGCTGACACTGGGAGTCAATTTCCGCTCCAGCCCGGAGATCGTCGAGAAGAGCCAGGAGATGATCAACGGCTTCTTCGGTCGCCGGCCCCAGTCGCGGCGGCTCAAGACCGACCGGCTGCTTGCCGTGGACGGGGCGCCGTCGGGAACGGTGGAGCGTATCGATGCGCGGGGCTGGAGCTGGGAGCGAACGCTGGAGGAGGTTCGCGCCACCAGCCGGCGGCTCCTGTTGGAGAACCCGGGATCCCTCGCGGTCCTGTGCCGCTCCAACGACGAGGTGGCCAGTGTCCACCGGGCCCTCTCCGACGTCTTCCCCGTCGTTACCGTGCAGAGCAGCGACAACATCGCGATCCGCTCGCTCCGCCATGTGGCCCTCTGGCTAGATCTGCTCGAACGCGAGATCGCACAGCAGGACCAAGCCCTCACCGATCCGCTGCGGGCGCGCCTGCTGGAGACCTTCCACGCGCACACGGACATTCCCGAAACACGGGCAGGGGGCCGGATGGACCCGGATCTCTCTGTGCTGTGGGACCTCTGCGCACAGGAGACCGTTTTCCCGTATCTCTCGACGCTTGTCGAATTCCTGAAGGATCTGCGCAGCGACGAGCTGCAGCGCCTCCTCGGCGCCACGCGCCCCGAGGGCGAGATCCTCGTCTCCACGATCCACAAGGTGAAGGGGCTGGAATACGACAACGTCGTGGTGCTGCCGTCCCGTATGTCCTTCGGGGGCAGGGTCGCAGAGATCGAGGCGAATGCGGCGGAAGAGGCGCGGTTGCTCTACGTGGCGCTGACCCGCGCGAAGTCCCGGCTGGTCTTCCATCTGGGAGATCGCGAACTTGCCTGGGCTGGAAAGACGATCAAACCGTTCACGGGCGCGCAGGACGGTGGCCGCATCCTAACTGGAACACCGAAGGAGGTCTTCATCAGCTGGTCGATGAACCGGTCACACTCCAATGCGGATCCCGGGCGCACTCAGACCTATATCGAGACCTCGGTGGCGGTCGGCGATCCGATCCTGATCGAGGCGCCCGACCGATGGGCCGGGAAGGCGCTGATGCACCGATTAGAAACGGGGGGCAGTCGCCAGATCGGGTTGCCGTCCAAGGCCGTCGGGCAGGGCGGCAGTGTCACGGATCTGAAGGTCAGTGCCGTGATCCGCTACGAGCCCAAGCCCGATGACCGTGCGCAGCCCTGCCCCAAGGTCGCGGCGCAGGGGTGGGGCTATGTCGTCCTGGTCGAAGGGGTGCTGCGCTGAGGCCCGAGGCTGCCGGAATCCGCTCCGACGGATTGCATCCTCCGGTCGCCGGCGCCTGCGTCATAGCTGACTCGCATTAAAGGCGGCACTTGCGTGCAAACCTTATTCGTTCCATGAGCCAGTTGCGACCGGTCGGCCGCAGTCTGGCTGCCCCGACGGCATGACTGCAGTTGTCTTTACATCTTTGGAGTTGGGCAGCACTGCCCCAGTGAAAGCCTTGTACAGGTCGCCCACAGACTTCAGCCGGCCGAGTCTGACACTTCCCGGCAGGGCTGCTTGGTCCCCACCGTAATGTTTGAACCACGGCAGCCCAGCGTCTGTATAGTCCTGGGCTGTCGGTGGGTGGTCGGGCGCAGCTTCCCCAGTGACCGCTTTCCAATCCTTGCCATGCACAATGGTAACGAAAACGCGGTCGACTGCCGCCATGTCCCAGTCGTCGAGACCAAAGGGATCAGGTTCAATCGACTGATGCATTCGCCCTCCCGGGGCCAAGCCCATTTCGGAGCAGGATACTGCAAAGCGCACTCGTTCGCTGATGCTGACCATTTCCGAAAGCGCTTCTTGCCTGCGCTCCCAAGCCGTACGTTTGGCGTGCCAGACGTTCTTTTTAAGGGGGACTACGCTGATTTGCAGACCGCCCCATCGGGCATCTGAGGTCAGCTGCTCTTCGGCGCTGTAGCCCTCTCCAAGTGGTATGGCCACGAACTGGCGTATGACGCCCTGTTCAACGTAGTAGCCATCCAGCCACGGCTGTTCAGGTGAGATGATATAGTCCTGTGGCTCGCGTCCAAGTCCTGCGCGCCATGGTTCCCCGGTGATGGCGTTGACCTTGCCTGCGGCGATCTTCACGGCCACGGGGAAATCCAGGCCACGGGTCGGTCCTTCGTTTCGGAAGTTGATCCACATTGCCTCGGACTGCGACATCGGAATGATGACGCCGCCTCTTGTTGCTGTTCTTGCCGGCAATCCCGATGAGTGATCCTCCGTGTGGCGCACCGGGAAGCGCCCGAGGCCAGGAGGCAAGTGGTAAGTTTCCTGGCTGTCGGGAATCCTCAAAGTGCGTTGGAAATCGATCGAGAAGCGCGCTTCCTCTTCGATCTTCGGGAAGCGGAATACGAGACGATCATTTTCGAGGGTCGGCATGCTTTATCCTTTACCAATCACCATCACGCACTTCACGTACGATGCGGACAATATAACTGTCTGGCACCCGCTTCATCTCACGGATCAGTTCAGCGAAGAGCTGGGGGCGCGCCAAAATAACGGCGCGTAGGTCGGCCGAGATCTTGCCTGCCATGGCCAGCAGTAGATCAGGGTCCTCGCCCAGATCTTCTGCCAGCTTGGTCAGTGTCTCCTCCCCCGGAGGAGCGAGCTCACCGCGTTCGATACGGGAGAGATAAGCCGGCGTAATATCACAACGTGCAGCCACTTGCCGGAGCGAGAAGGACACATCCTTAAGTGCTTTGGCCTCGCGCCGCTCGCGAAGATATTGGCCAAGCTGAGGATCGCCCCCTTGCTTCGTATTTTGTTTCATGTTGTCGTAATACGCAACAGTGCGACTTATGTCAATTGACCTGCAAGCCGTTCTTCTACTCTACGATTTCTCCCCAACAGGAGGAGGAAGGGGGGGCAAATCAGGAACTGCCAGGGTTCTCTGTGTTGGCTGTCACCGAGAACTGACCCAGCATTGTCACCGAGATCTGACCCGCCCGGTTGTTATGTTTGCTGGTTCATGACGTGGTCAATGGTGCCGTCTCCTTCCGTTTCTTTTTCGCCGTCTCGGAGCTTGCTTTGAAGCGGTAACTGTCGTTGCCGGTCTCGAGGATGTGGCAGCGATGCGTGAGGCGATCGAGCAGCGCAGTCGTCATCTTTGCATCGCCGAAGACGCTCGCCCATTCGCTGAAGCTCAGGTTGGTGGTGATGATGACGCTGGTGCGCTCGTAGAGTTTGCTGAGGAGATGAAACAGCAGCGCACCACCCGAGGCACTGAACGGCAGGTATCCGAGCTCGTCGAGGATCACCAAGTCGGTTTTCACCAGCACCTCGGCGATCTTTCCAGCCTTTCCCTGGGCCTTTTCTTGCTCCAGCGCATTCACCAGTTCGACGGTCGAGAAGAAACGCACGCGTTTGCGATGATGCTCGATGGCCTGAACGCCGAGGGCGGTCGCGACATGGCTTTTTCCCGTTCCGGGTCCGCCGATCAGGACCACGTTCTCGGCGGCATCCATGAACTCACAGCGATGGAGTTGACGCACGAGCGCTTCGTTGAGCTCGCTGGCGGCGAAGTCGAAGCCGGACAGGTCCTTGTAGGCCGGGAAACGCGCGGCCTTCATGTGATAGGAGATGGAGCGCACTTCGCGTTCGGCCATTTCCGCCTTGAGCAGCTGCGACAGCACCGGCATCGCGGCTTCGAATGCCGGGGCACCTTGCTCCATGAGATCATGCACGGCCTGTGCCATGCCTGGCATCTTCAGACTGCGCAGCATGATGATGATGGCAGCGCCGGCGGGATCATGACGCATGGCTCTTGCCTCCCGCGTCCAGCGGCCGTCGCAGACCGTCATACCGGGCGACATTCGCCTGCGGTTCCCTGCGCAGAGCCAAGGCTTCTGGCGGGGTCACGTCCGGCTGGTCGGCCGGGGTGCCATCCACCAGCCTGTGGAGCAAGTTCAGCACATGGGTCTTGGTCGGCACGCCCGCCTCCAGCGCCATTTCCACGGCGCATAGTACGGCCTGTTCATCGTGGTGCAGGACCAGGGACAGGATCTCGACCATCTCGCGATCGCCCCCGGGCTTGCGCAGCATCTGTCCCTGCAACTGCCGGAATGCCTCCGGCATCTCGATAAAGGGGGCGCCGTTACGCAGCGCGCCCGGCTTGCGCTGGATCACGGCGAGGTAGTGACGCCAGTCATAGATGACGCGGCCGGGGTGCCGGTGCGACCGCTCAATGATGCGCTGATGCTCGCAGACCACGTGCCCTTCGGCCACGATCACCAACCGCGTGGGGTAGATGTGCAGGCTGACGGGGCGGTTCGCAAAGCTGGCAGGGACAGAATAGCGATTACGCTCGAAGGTGATCAGGCAGGTGGGCGACACGCGCTTGCTTAGCTCGACATAGCCATCGAAGGCCGTGGGCAGCGGCATCAGTGCAGGCTTTTCGGCCTCCCAGACATTGGCGATGCTGCCGGGGAGGCTGCCATGCTCGATCTCGTCCCACAGCGCCTTGCAACGCTCTTCCAGCCAGAGGTTCAGCGCGTCGATATCCGCGAAAGCCGGCATCACCTGCCAGAGCCTGTGGCGGGCATCGCGGACATTCTTCTCGACCTGGCCCTTTTCCCAGCCTGCCGCCGGGTTGCAAAAGTCGGGGTCAAAAACGTAGTGGCTGGTCATGGCCATGAACCGCGCATTCACATCGCGCTTCTTGCCCGCCCCCACACGGTCGACTGCCGTTCGCATGTTGTCGTATATCCCACGCCCCGGGACGCCCTCGAAGACCTGGAATGCGTGCCAGTGCGCATCGAACAGCATCTCATGCGTCTGCAACAGATAGGCCCTGACCAGAAACGCCCGACTGTGCGACAGCTTGATATGGGCCACCTGTAACTTGATGCGCTCGCCGCCGACATGGGCCCAGTCCTCGCTCCAGTCGAACTGGAATGCCTCACCCGGCTGGAACACCAGCGGCACGAACGTCCCGAGATTGGTCGTCTGCTGTGCGCGGTGCCGATCTCCCTTCCAGGTCCGCACGAAGGCTGCGACCCGCTCATACGAGCCCTCATAGCCAAGCTGAACCAGATCAGCGTGCATCTGCTTGGCAGTGCGCCGGTCCTTGCGCGACTTGCGCTGCTCCGTCACCAGCCAGCCTGACAGCTTCTCTGCATACGGATCCAGCTTGCTTGGACGCACCGGTGTCTGGAACCGGGGCTCAACGGCCCCCGCCCGCAGATACTTCTTGATGGTGTTGCGAGACAGCCCGGTTCGCCGCGCGATCTCGCGAATGGGCATCTTGTCCCGCAACGCCCAACGTCGAATGACGCTCAGAAATCCCATGTCGATCACTCCGATAACCCCCGACAAATCCCGTCAGGGGCAAGGTTCCACATGGGTCAGTTCTCAGTGACAATTCCGACCGCCGCTGGGTCAGTTCTCGGTGACAGCCAACAGAGAGGGCACTCTCAGAGCTTCGCTGGGAGCAGCCGGTTAGACTCTCTGACAAGCACCGTACCCGCCTAGCATGGCACCGGGAGAAACTGTTTCAGAGAACGATGGGCGTTGTTGCAGAACTCCCCACCTGACGGTTCACACAATGAAGCAGCCGCTTAGGTGGGTGGCATGACGAAGCCTCGGCCTGCCCGCTATCGCACGACGAACTGGTCTGCTTACAACGCCGCGCTGCGCAAGCGCGGCTCCCTACTGATCTGGCTGGACGGGGAGATGGCTTGGCTCGCACCGCCTGAGGGGGGGCCGGGGCGGCTCTGCAATAACGCCCTATAGAAAACAAATACTTACTGGAATATGGCAAAAGTTGTCCCGGAAAAGACTCGCCAAAACGCTTGCTTTGGCAGAGTTGTCCCCGCCGGGACAGTTGGGCCTTGGGGATTTGGTAGGCCCGGAGGGATTTGAACCCCCAACCAAACCGTTATGAGCGGTCTGCTCTGACCGTTGAGCTACGGGCCCCTGCGGTTTCTCCTAGCAGACAGGAGAGGCGGGTCAAGTTGGCGCTGGCCCTCGCGGGGGGTCTGAGGTATCGCGGCGTCACTTCACAAACCGGCATTCGGGGGACGCGATGCAGAAGGACGGGCTCACTTACGCGCAGGCGGGGGTGGATATCGACGCGGGCAACGCGCTCGTGGAACGGATCAAGCCCGCGGCGAAACGCACCGACCGGCCCGGCACCATGTCCGGCCTCGGCGGCTTCGGCGCGCTGTTCGATCTCAAGGCGGCGGGCTATTCGGACCCGGTGCTGGTCGCGGCCACCGACGGGGTGGGCACCAAGCTGCGCATCGCCATCGACACCGGCCATCTCGACGGCGTCGGCGTCGACCTCGTGGCGATGTGCGTCAACGACCTCGTCTGCCAAGGCGCCGAGCCGCTGTTCTTCCTTGATTACTTCGCCACCGGCAAGCTCGCGCTCGACGAGGCGGCCCGCGTGATCGAGGGCATCGCCGCGGGTTGCGAGGCCTCCGGCGCCGCGCTCATCGGCGGCGAGACGGCGGAGATGCCGGGCATGTATCCGGCAGGCGACTTCGACCTCGCCGGTTTCGCCGTGGGTGCGATGGAGCGCGGCACGGCTCTGCCCGATGGGGTGGCCGAGGGCGACGTGCTCTTGGGCCTCGCCTCGGACGGCGTGCACTCCAACGGCTATTCCCTCGTGCGC
>Ga0207882_1000376_pt1 | contig 12429 bp, 12 predicted proteins | sample MalvirmetaMSP103_FD_184228 | JGI IMG/M metagenome (GOLD analysis project Ga0207882, IMG submission 184228) | Marine viral communities from the Deep Pacific Ocean - MSP-103 (SPAdes) | ecosystem: Environmental > Aquatic > Marine > Oceanic | place: Pacific Ocean | collected 2011-05-15 | reverse complement strand
CCGCGATGCGGCCGCCGATCTCGCCAATGAGCGCGGGCAGGGCAGGCGACACCTCGACCATGTCGCCGTCCTGCGTGTCGTCGAGCCGGTGTTCGAGATCGGCGAGGGGCAGGGGCGAGGTAAGGCCGAAGACGAGTTCGTCCTCATCGCGCCCGACCACCCGTTCGCGCCAGCCATTGCCGTCCCGGATGAACTGGCGGATCGGCAGCGCGTCGAAGAACTCGTTGGCGATGAGGAACAGCGGCAGTTCTTCGGGGAGCTGGTCGAGCCGGTCGTGCCATGTCGCATGGGGCAGCACGCGCGCCTGCGCGGCGCGCAGGGCGGGCGAGGCCTCGACGAGGTGCAGGCGGGCGGCGTCGTGAAGCCCCGGCACGTGGGCGGTGGCGCGTAGAATGTCGGCCATCAGCGTGCCGCGCCCCGGGCCCGGCTCGGCCAGAACGAAGGCCGAGGGCGCGCCCTGGTCGAGCCAGGCCTGCGCCAGCGACAGGCCGATGAGCTCGCCGAACATTTGGCTGATCTCCGGCGCGGTGGTGAAGTCGCCGCCCGCGCCCAGCGGATCGCGCGTCGTATAGTAGCCGTGCACCGGGTGCAGCAGGCATTCGGTCATGTAGTCGGCCACGCTCATCGGCCCGGTCGCCGCGATGCGTCGCAGCAGGATCTCGCGCAGCGCCGTCATGCGGGCTGCGCTTGGCGACGCCCGGCGGCGATCACCGCGAGCCCCGCGAGGATCATCGGCAGCGACAGGAGCTGGCCCATGGTCAGGCCCCAGCCGTCGACATGCAGCGCGAGGCCCAAGGGGTTGCCCGGACCGACGAACTGCGCGTCCGGCTGGCGCACGAACTCCACCAGGAAGCGGCCGATGCCATAGACGAGAAAGAAAGTCCCCGAGAGCAGCCAAGGGCGTTTCAGCGCGCCCCAGCGGAACGCCATGAGGGTGAACAGCACCAGCAGAAACAGACCCTCGATCCCCGCCTCGTAGAGTTGCGATGGGTGGCGCGCGCATGCCCCCACGATGCCGGCGCAATCCTGCGCCGCCTCGCCGGGAAAGATCACGCCCCATGGCAGGTCGGTCGGGCGGCCCCAAAGCTCGGCATTGATGAAATTCGAGATGCGGCCGAGCAGGATCGCGGGCGGCGTGGCCAGCGCGATGGTGTCGGCGACGCCGCCGAGCGGCAGCTTGTGGCGGCGCGCGAAGATCAGGATCGCGAGGATCACGCCGATGAAGCCGCCATGGAACGACATGCCGCCCTGCCACAAGAAGGGGATCTCCCACGGGCGGGCCAGGTAATAGTCCGGTTGGTAGATCAGCGCGTAGCCCAAACGCCCGCCGCCGATGATGCCGAGGATGATCCAGCTGAGCAGGTTCTCAAGCTCGGGCGGCGTCATGGCGGGGTCGTCCCCGGCCCAGAGCCGGGGCCGCCGGAGCGCCGCGACGGCGAGCCTCCAGCCCAGCAGGATGCCGACGATATAGGCCAGCGCGTACCAGCGCAGCGCGAACTCGAACCCGCCGAGCGAGATCGAGAAGATCTCGGGCGAGATCTCGGGGAAGGGGATGCCATTCATGGGGCGATACCTGCGGCGGCGCGCCGGGGCTTGTCAATCCGGGGTCCCGCGCGGGAGGGGGGCGTCGCTCGCTCGGACGTGAGGCCGCGCGTGGAGGCGTAGCCGCCTTGTCGCGACGCCCGGCGCCGCCCATATAGGGACCAGCCCGAAACAGCGGAGACCCGCCATGCAATCGAAAAACAAGATCTTCGACGATCTGTCGCAGCTGATGACCAACGCGATGGGCGTGGCGCAGGGTGCGAAGGACGAAGCCAACAACGCCATGAAGTCGATGCTCGACCGTTGGCTCGCCGATCGCGACCTGGTGACGCGGGAGGAGTTCGACGCGGTGCGCGCCATGGCGCAGAAGGCGCGCGAGGAGAACGAGGCGCTCAAGGCGCGGATCGTGGCGCTCGAGACCAAGACCTCGAACTGATCGCTTGCGACCGGTCGGATGTGAAACGGGCGGCCCGGCGGGCCGCCCGTTTCACATTTCAGGAGGCTCAGCCCTCGAAACCTTCGAGATAGGCGCTCAGGATGTCGCGGGCGGCCTCGAGATCGGTGCGGTCGACCATTTCGGTGACGGTGTGGATGTAGCGGGTGCCGACCACCACGCCCACGGCGCGCGCACCCGCGGCCGCCTGTTGGGCCGCCGCCCCATCCTGACCGCCGGCGGCCAGCATGGTGCGCTGGAACGGGATCTCGCGCTCGCGGGCGAGGGTTTCAAGATCGGCTACGAGGCCGCGATCCGCAATGAAGCTGGTGTCTCGTACATGCAGGCCGAAGCCCTTGCCCAACACGGTGGTGCGGTCCTTTTCCGGCACGCCGGGCGTGTCGCAGGCCAGCGTCGTGTCGACGCCGATGCCGATGTCGGGGCGCACCTTGTAGGCGGCGGTGCGCGCGCCGCGCAGGCCGACCTCCTCCTGCGAGGTGAACACCACGTGGATCTCGGCACCGCGTCCCTTGTCGCCCAGCCGGCGCATCGCCTCGATCCCGAGCCAGCAGGCGACGCGGTTGTCGAGCGCCTTGGACACGAACCTCTCGCCCATTTCGAGGAAGGGCTCGTCCATCACCACCATGTCGCCGATCCCGACCTTGTCGGCGGCCGCCTTGCCAAGCCCGGTGTCGATGTAGAACTCGCCCACCGCGGGCACCTTCTTGCGCTCCTCGGGTGAGGAGATGTGGATCGGCTTGCCACCGGGGTTCATCACGCCCTTGATGTCGCCCTCATCGGTGCAGACCAGCACCCGGCGCGAGAACAGGTTGCGCGGATCGAAGCCGCCGACCGGCTGCAACCAGAGAAACCCCTTCTCGTCGATATGGCTCACCAGAAAGCCGATCTCATCCATGTGGCACAGCAGCATGATTTTTGGCGCGTCGGGGACGGCGGCGTCGCGGCGGCAGTGAAGGCTGCCCATCGGGTCGGTTTCCACGTGGTCGAACAGGCCGTCGATCTCGGCGGTGATCAGGTCGCGCACCCGATGCTCGTGCCCCGGCACGCCGGGGGTTTCGCACAGGCGCTTCAGAAGGTCGGTGTTCATGCTTGTCTCCGCTTTTGCTGCAGAGGCTGACCCGGCGGCGCGGCGGGTGCAACGGCCTCGTGGCGGAAACCGCAGAATGCGCTGCCGCTGCGGAACCGCAAGCGGGTGATTCGGTTATCCACAGGAAATATCGGGGATGATTCTCGAATCGACCGAATCGGGGCAATTATCCCCAAGAAACGGCTTTACAGCGACTCGGCCAAGACTCACCATATACACCCGGGACAGGCGCTACGGAAGAACCTCCGTGTCATGTGTCTCAGGCTGGTGCCCGACACCCGTCACCGCAAGGAAAAGAGGCCGTCCATGGCATTGTCAGAGCCCTATCTCGACGACGAGATCCACCCGATCGACCTCGTGGAACAGGTCGCCGACCTGCATGAATGGGCGGTCGAACGAGTGGCCGAGGACCAGATCGCCATGACCCTCAAGGGCCAGTGGCGCGACTACGCGGTGACGCTGGCTTGGCAGCCCGCCGATGAGACGCTGCGTCTGGCCTGCATGTTCGAGATGCAGCCGCCCGAGCCGCGGCTGCCGCAGATGCTCGACCTGATCAACCGCATCAACGACCGCTGCTGGGCGGGTGGGTTCACATGGTGGGGCGCGCAGGGAATGATGGCCTACCGCTACGGGCTGGTGCTGTCGGGCGGGCAAATCGCGGGCTCCGAGCAGGTCGACACGATGATCCACACCGCCTTCAACGCCTGCGAGCGGTTCTATCCTGCATTTCAGCTTGTGTCCTGGGCGCATCGCGACCCGGCCGCCGCGATGCAGATCGCCATCGCCGAAGCCTACGGACGGGCCTAGTTCAGAACCACTGCCCGGGCTCCATCAGCCCCAGATCGAGCAGTTGGCGCGCACGCCATTCGAAACGCTGCGATCCGGCCCAGTGAAAACCGTCGATCACCTCGCGCGACGCCGGGTTGCGGCGCAGGGCCTTGGCGGTGCGGAAAGAGCATGTCGCCACCGTGGGCGAGTGGTGCCATTCGCATTGCAGGGTGTTGTACTCGGCCCGATCAAAGCGGTGGTCCCTTCCGAGTTTCAGCCTCGGGGCGGCGCGAAACAACGGGACCCGCAGGATCTGGCGGCGATCTCGTGGCACATGCTCCTCGAACCGCCAGCGCAACCCGCCGAAGATATCTACTTGGCGCTCGATCAAGTGGCCCCGCCCGTCGTGCCGCCCATGCGAAAAATATCCCAGACGGTCGAAACTGGCCCGCAGGCGCGACATTCCGTCGGGGTCGGCGGCGAGATCGGGCGCATAGAGATCGACCGTGACGCCGGGCGCGGTGTCGCGCCGCTCTTCGGCGAGAAAGGCGCAAAGCTCGGCCACGCCACGATCCTCGCTGAAGGGAAAGTAGAGATACTCGGCATTGTAGCAGTAGAACAGCCATTGCCCCGGCGAGACGGCGCCGATCACCGCGTTGACAATGTCGATCCCGGTGTCTTCGGTGCGGGTGTCGGCCTCGACCCAGTCGAGCCGGGGGTCCGACAGGGCGGGGCGGGGCAGGTCCGAGGGGGCGAAAGCGACGACCCGCGCGAAGCCCATTGCGAGGTGATGGCGCAGCGTGCTCTCGATCTCGGCCGCATCCTCGATCAGCACGAGGGCCATTGGTCCGATTGAGGCGCCGCGCCGCTCCGCGCGCAGGGAGGCCACAAGACGATCGAGGCTGTCGGGGGTCATCGCGCGTCCTGTCGTCTGGGGCCTTAGGTACTCTGGACAGGGATTGCCCAGCGGGCTCCTCATTGCAAGAGCCGGGCCTTTGGCCTAGACCACGCCCCTGATCACGCAAAGGGATGGCGGTGATGACCCAGGCGCCCAAGAAGCTCTTCATCAAGACCTATGGCTGTCAGATGAACGTCTATGACAGCGAGCGCATGGCCGAGACGCTGGGCGCGTCGGGCTACGTCACCACCGAGACGGCGGAAGACGCCGACATGGTGCTGCTCAACACCTGCCATATCCGCGAGAAGGCCGCCGAGAAGGTCTATTCCGATCTCGGGCGGCTGCGCCCGCTCAAGGAGGCCAAGCCCGGTCTCAAGATCGGCGTGGCGGGCTGCGTAGCGCAGGCCGAGGGCGAGGAGATCCTGAACCGGATGCCGCTCGTCGATCTCGTGGTCGGGCCGCAGAGCTATCACCGCCTGCCCGAGATGGAGCGCGCGGTGGGGCAGGGCGGCCGCGCCGTCGATACCGATTTCCCCGAGGACGACAAGTTCGAGGCGCTGAAGTCGCGGCCCAAGGCCAAGCGCGGGCCGACCGCCTTTCTCACGGTGCAGGAGGGCTGCGACAAGTTCTGCGCCTTCTGCGTCGTGCCCTACACGCGTGGCGCCGAGGTCAGCCGTCCGGCCGAACGCATCGTCGCGGAGGCGCGCGGGCTCGTGGAGGCCGGAGTGCGCGAGATCACGCTTCTGGGTCAGAACGTCAATGCGTGGCACGGTGCCGAAGGAGGTCTTGCCGCGTTGGTGGGGCAGTTGGCGGCGATCGACGGGTTGGAACGCATCCGCTACACCACCTCGCATCCCAACGACATGGACGAGGCGCTGATCGCCGCGCATGGCCAAGAGGCCAAGCTGATGCCCTATCTGCACCTGCCAGTGCAGTCGGGCTCGGATCGCATCCTGAAGGCGATGAACCGCAAGCACACGGCCGACCAGTATCTTCGGCTGATCGAGCGCATCCGCGCGGTGCGGCCCGACATCCTGCTCACCTCGGATTTCATCGTCGGTTTCCCCGGCGAGACCGACGCCGATTTCGAGGCGACGATGGATCTGGTGCGAGCCGTGGGTTATGGCTCGGCCTTTTCGTTCAAGTATTCGCCGCGCCCCGGCACGCCCGCGGCCGAGCGCAAGGTGCAGGTCGAGGCGTCGGTGATGGACGCGCGGCTGCAGCGGCTGCAGGCGCTGCTGGGAGAGCAGCAGCGCACTGCCCAAGAGACCATGGTGGGTCGTGAGACTACGGTGCTGTTCGAAAAGCCCGGTCGGCTTCCGGGGCAGATGGTCGGCAAGTCCGAGCATCTCTTCGCGGTACATGTGCAGGCCCCCGAGAGCCTTCGCGGCGAGATCGCACGGGTGAGGATCACCGCCTCGGGGCCCAACTCGCTCGCCGGGTCGCTGATCGGTTGAGCGGGACCGGCCTCTTGAGGCCGGGTCCCGCAGAATCGTTCCGCTCGTGCCATCGTGGTGAAATTGAGGCGGGCCCGTCGTGTCGGCATGGTCCGCGCAGCGATATGATGGTCTTCGGGGCAACAATGCTCCCGATATCGGTTGAACTGTAGCCTCACGGACTGGCAAATTCCTGCCGAGGCCTTCCCAACGCCTCGATCCGCATTAACACTACAATCAATCGAATGAGCGAACAGACAAGGCCCGCCCGGCTGCCGGTGGTGGGCGCCCGCCGACGGATCGAAAAGGATTGAAGATAGTGGCCTCATACATCACTGCAAAGTTGCGCGCCGTGGCCGGGGGGATCGCGGCGGTCGGACTGACGCTTGGGGCGCTGAGCGCGCCGGCGTTGGCGCAGGACCCCCGCATCGTGCCCGCAGAGCGCTATGTGCCGGGCATCTGGATCGATCCCGACGGCTGCGAGCACTGGGCCATGGATGATGGGGCCGAGGGCTTCATGGGGCCGCGCCGGATGCGCGATGGCAGCCCGGTGTGCCACCGCTCCGAGATCTGCGGCATCGTGCCGACCGACACGCTGTTCGCCACCGACCGATACGACGTCTCGGCCGCCGGCCGCGAGCGTCTGCGCCAGTTCTTCGGCGGGGCCGATGCTTTCGGTTTCCTGATCTATGGACACACCGACAGCCGCGCCAGCGACGAGTACAACATCACCTTGTCGAACAATCGCGCCCGTTCGGTGGCGCAGGTGGCGCAAGGACTCGGGGCGCGGGTCGTCGATGTGCGCGGCTTTGGCGAGCGTCAGCCCAAGGCGTCGAACGAGACCGCCGCCGGAATGCAGACCAATCGCCGCGTCGAAATCTACTGCCTGCGCTGAGGAGCGACATCATGACTGTCCTGAAGAGCTTCGCGATCCTCGGCTTGCTCGGCTCCGCCGCCGCCTGTGCGCCGATCGGCCCCGACAAGTCCGTCGATCGCGGCATCAACTCGCATGATGTCTCGACCATGGTCGCCGGGATATGGGTCGATCCAGACGGCTGCGACCACTGGATCATCGACGACGGCGTCGAGGGCTACATGTCCGAACGCCTGACGCCGGACGGCCTTCCGGTCTGCTCGGGCGTGGCGCAGCCGAACACGGTGGTCGGCCCGTTCAAGTCCGGCTCGCCGATCCCGGACCTGCTCTGAGCCCGAACGACGGGCTATCCACAGGGGCCGTGCCGAAAGGCGCGGCCCTTTTGCGTTCGGCGCGAGGCAACCGACCCCCGCCTCGCGCGTTTTCGCCTGCGGCATGGCCGCATCCGCTTGCGCGCGCGCCTGCGAATTGCGACCATCGCCTTGCTACATAGGCGCCATCCGGCATGAGGAGTCCTGCTTGTCCATCGCCAGCCCGACCGAGACAGTCCTCGAGTTTCCCAACAATTTCCTGTTGATAGATCTATGCGGCGAACATGATCGCCACCTCTCGGCCATCGAGGAGCGTCTGGGCGTTCAGATTCTGCGACGCGGCAACCGCCTGTCCGTGATCGGCGAGGAAGAGGCCAGCGCGGATGCGGCCCGGGTGCTGCAGGCCCTCTATGCACGTCTCGAAGCTGGTCGCGCGGTCGAGCCGGGCGATGTGGATCGCGAGTTGCGCATGGGTATCCCCGACGCGGCCTCGTCCACGGATGCCGACCAGATCGACCTGTTCAAGGCCGATCCCGCGGGCGAGCGCATCGAGATCAAGACCCGCCGCAAGCTCGTCGAGCCGCGCACCGAAGCGCAGAAGGACTATGTGCGCTCGCTCTTCGACAAGGAGCTGTGCTTCGGCATCGGCCCCGCCGGCACCGGCAAGACCTATCTCGCCGTCGCGGTGGGCGTGTCGATGTTCCTGCAGGGCCATGTCGACAAGATCATCCTGAGCCGCCCTGCGGTCGAGGCGGGCGAGAAGCTCGGCTACCTGCCCGGCGACATGAAGGAAAAGGTCGACCCCTACATGCAGCCGCTCTACGACGCGCTGAACGACTTCCTTCCCGGCAAACAGGCCGCCAAGATGATGGAGGAGAAGGTGATCGAGATCGCGCCGCTCGCCTTCATGCGTGGGCGCACGCTGTCCCGCGCCTTCGTGGTGCTCGACGAGGCGCAGAACGCCACGACGATGCAGATGAAGATGTTCCTCACCCGTCTGGGCGAAGGCTCGCGCATGGTGATCACCGGCGACCGCTCGCAGGTCGACCTGCCGCGCGGCGTCACCTCGGGGTTGCACGATGCCGAACGACTGCTCAAGGGCATCCCCAAGATCAGCTTCAACTACTTCACCTCGAAGGACGTGGTGCGTCACCCGCTGGTCGCCGCGATCATCGATGCCTATGAAGCCGATGGCGCAGCGTAGGGCGGCGCGGCCGCCACTGGTCGATTGCCTGATCGAGGATCACCGCTGGGAAGAGGTGTCGCTAGGGGCCCTGGCCGAGAGCGCCTGCGTCGCGGCGCTCAAGGCGCTGGGGTACGACCCTTCGCTGTTCGAGATCAGCCTGTTGGGCTGTTCGGACGTGCGGATCGCCGATCTCAACGCGGATTTTCGCGGCAAGCCCACGCCCACCAATGTGCTGAGCTGGCCGTCGGAGGATCGCCGCCCCGATCGCGCCGGAGCCCCGCCCGCGCCGCCCCGCTGCGACCCCGTCGGTCCGACCGAGCTGGGCGATATCGCCATCGCTTGGGAGACCTGCCTGCGCGAGGCCGAGGCGGGCGGGCGGACAATCGCCGATCACGTTACGCATCTTTTGGTACACGGCACCCTTCATCTCATGGGCTATGACCATGAAACCGATGCGGATGCGGCGCTGATGGAAGGTCTCGAGACGGAGGTACTTGGCAAGATGGGGGTATCGGACCCATATGCCGCAACAGCCGAGGCAGCACCGGAAGGAGAAGATGGGCGACGCGTTTGACACGGCCGACACGGGCAACACCCGTGACGGCGACGGAGATGGTCCCGAGGGGCCAAGTAGCGTCACCGCCGAGAATGGCGGGGGGCGCGGTTTCTTCAGCCGCATCATCGGGGTGCTGACACCTGCCGAGTCCGAGCTTCCGCCGGTCGAAGCGCCGCGCAGCTTTGCGCCGGTCCTGCCGGTGCCGGGGATGCTCAACCTGCGGCGAATGCGGGTCGAGGACGTGATGGTGCCCAAGGCGGACATCATCTCGGTGCCCGTCACGATTCCCATGGAAGAGTTGGTAGAGGTGTTCCGCGACAGCGGCCTCACCCGGATTCCCGTCTTCGACGGCACGCTCGACACGCCGATCGGGTTGGTAAACCTCAAGGACTTCGCGCTGAAGTTCTGCTTCGTGCCCGAGCGGCCTGATTTTTCCCTGCGAGACATGCTCCGTTCTCTTCTCTACGTGCCGCCTTCGATGCCCTTGGGCGTGCTGCTGCAGAAGATGCAGGCCGAGCGGATACACATGGCGCTGGTCATCGACGAATACGGCGGCACCGACGGGCTCGTCACCATCGAGGACCTGATCGAGACCGTCGTGGGCGAGATCGAGGACGAGCACGACGTCGACGAGGCACAAAGCTTCCTGCGCGAAAAACCGGGCGTCTGGCTGGCGCTCGCGCGCACGCCGCTCGAAACCTTCGAGCGTGCGATCGGGCAGGATCTGACCGCGCATGAGGAGATCGACGAGGAAGAGATCGACAGCTTGGGCGGTCTCGTGTCGATGCTGGCGGGCCACGTGCCTGCCCGTGGCGAGGTGATCGAGCATCCGGCCGGGATCGAGTTCGAGGTGATCGACGCCGATCCGCGCCGGATCAAGCGGTTGCGCATCCGCATGCCCGAAAGCCGGGACAGTTGAACGGATGACTTCGGGCACGTTGCGGGCCACGGCCCGTCCCACCGCGCGGCGGCTTGCGGCGCGGCCCTGGCCTCGCGCCGGGCTGGCGGCGGTCGCGGGTGTCGTCGCTGCCTTGGGGCTGGCGCCTTGGGGGCTGTGGTGGTTGACGCTGCCTGCGGTGGTGCTGGTGCTGGTGCTGCGTCGCTTCGCCACCACGCGGCGCGGCGCATTCCTCGTCGGCTGGGGCTTTGGCGCGGGCTGGTTCGGGTTGGGCCTGTCTTGGATCATCGAGCCGTTCTTCGTCGATGCGGCGCGCGACGGCTGGATGGCCCCCTTCGCGGTAGTGCTGCTATGCGGCGGGCTGGCGCTGTTCTGGGGCGCGGTCTTCACGCTTGCGCACCGCCGGGGTACGGGGGGGCTCGTGGCGTTGTGGGTCGCGGCCGAAATGGCGCGCGGCGTGGTGTTCACCGGCTTTCCCTGGGCGATGCCGGGGCACGTATTCATTGACACGCCGGTGGCGCAGCTCGCCGCTTTGGGCGGTGCGCCGCTGCTGACGCTGGTCGCGCTGGGCCTGCCTGCGGCCGCATTGGCGATCGGTCTCCGCGCCAGCCTCGCCATTCCGGTTCTGGCCAGCATCGGAGCATGGATCGCGCTCGATCCCGGCGCCGCGCCTATGCCCGTGCCAGAGGCCCCGATTGTCCGGCTGGTCCAGCCGAACGCGGCGCAGTCGCTGAAGTGGGACCCCAAATGGCTGCCGGTGTTTCACGAGCGGTTGATGGAGCTGACCCGTCAGGGCGATGTGCCCGATCTCGTGGTCTGGCCCGAGACGGCGCTGCCTTGGCTGCTCGATCAATCGGGCGATTCACTGGCCCAAGGCGTGGACGCGGCGCGAGGTGCGGCGCTGGCGCTCGGCATCCAGAGGCGCGATGGAGCGCGCTACTACAATTCGGCCATCGTGGTCGATGCGGCGGGCGAGATCACGTCGCTCTACGACAAGACGCATCTCGTGCCGTTCGGCGAATACATTCCCTTTGGCGAGGTCGCCGCGCGATTCGGCATCCAAGGTTTGGCAGCGAGTGAGGGCGGCGGTTATACGCCAGGGCCGGGGCTGCACCCGGTCTCGGTGCCCGGTATTGGGCTGGCACTGCCGCTGATCTGCTACGAGGGGATCTTCGCGGGCGAGATCAACGCGGCCGCCGCGACCGGGGCGCTGCGGCCCCGCCTGATGCTCCTGATGACCAACGACGCGTGGTTCGGCACCGTTTCCGGCCCTTACCAGCACTTCGCGCAGGCGCGGCTGCGCGCGATCGAGCAGCGCATGCCGATGGCGCGGGTTGCCAATACCGGCGTGTCCGGGATGATCGACGCGATGGGACGTGTGACCGCGCGGATCGGGCTGGGCAAGATGGGCGCGGTCGACGCGGCACTGCCGCCGCGCGGGCCGGCGCCGGGCTATGCGCGCTGGGGCGATGCGCCGATGCTCGTGCTCCTGTTGCTTCTGGCGGCCGTCGGCTGGCGGCACAATCGGCTTGACCGGGACCAAGACGGGGCGTAGCGGGGTCGGATTCTCGACACAACGGCTTCCTGGCGTGTCGGGTGATTTTCAATGGAGCGCCTCCCCATGTCCCGCCAGAATTACATCTTCACCTCCGAATCGGTGTCCGAAGGGCATCCCGACAAGGTCTGCGATCGCATTTCCGACGCCGTGCTCGACGCGCTGCTGATCGAGGAGCCCGAGGCCCGCGTCGCCTGCGAGACCTTCGCCACGACCAACCGTGTCGTGGTCGGTGGCGAGATCGGCCTCAAGGACCGGGATCGCCTGTCCGAGATCCTGAGCGGGGTCGAGGGGATCGTGCGCGAGTGCATCCGCGACATCGGCTATGAGCAGGAGGCGTTCCACCACCGCGACGTCGAGGTGACGAACCTGCTGCACGCGCAGTCGGCGCATATCGCCCAAGGCGTGGACGCCACCGATGGCAAGGAAGAGGGCGCGGGCGATCAAGGCATCATGTTCGGTTATGCCTGCCGCGAGACGCCCGAGCTGATGCCCGCGCCGATCCACTACGCGCACCGGGTGCTCAAACGCCTTGCAGAGGCCCGAAAGTCCGGGGCCGAGCAGACGCTGCGCCCCGATGCCAAGAGCCAGATCTCCCTGCGCTACGAAAACGGCATGCCGGTCGCGGCCACGTCGATCGTGCTGTCGACCCAGCATTCGGACGAAGGCCAGACCAGCGCCGACATCCGGGCCATCGTCGAGCCCTATATCCGCGAGGTTCTCCCCGAGGGCTGGATCACGCCCGAGACGGAATGGTGGGTGAACCCCACCGGTCGTTTCGTGATCGGCGGACCGGACGGCGACGCCGGCCTCACGGGCCGCAAGATCATCGTCGACACCTATGGCGGCGCCGCGCCGCATGGC
>Ga0207882_1000370_pt1 | contig 12599 bp, 14 predicted proteins | sample MalvirmetaMSP103_FD_184228 | JGI IMG/M metagenome (GOLD analysis project Ga0207882, IMG submission 184228) | Marine viral communities from the Deep Pacific Ocean - MSP-103 (SPAdes) | ecosystem: Environmental > Aquatic > Marine > Oceanic | place: Pacific Ocean | collected 2011-05-15 | reverse complement strand
CGGTCGGGGAAATAGGTCGAGTTGCCGCGCTTGCGCGCCTCGCGGTCGAGCTCCGAGCCGGGCGTCACGTAATTAGCCACGTCGGCGATGGCGACCCAGAGGATGTGCCCGCCCTCGTTGTCGGGGGCGTCGTCGGGCTGGGCCAGCACCGCGTCGTCGTGATCGCGCGCATCCGACGGATCGATGGTGATCAACGGCAGCTCGCGCAGGTCGGTGCGACCCTTGAGGCCCGCGGGCTTCATCGCGTCGGCCTCGGCAAGGACCGCGTCGGGGAAATGGTCGGGAATGCCGTGCTGGTGGATCGCGATGAGCGAGACGGCGCGCGGCGCGGTCGGATCGCCCAAGCGCGACATCACGCGCGCCTTGGGCAGGCCGAGGCGGCCCTTGGGGCCGGCCTGCTCGGCCTCCACCAGTTCGCCGTCCTTGGCGCCGTGCTCGGCCCCTTCGGGGACGATCCACTGCTTGTCGACGCCCTTGTCGATCGGCACGATGCGCCCGCCCTCGGAGGCCTTCTTGAAGATGCCCAAGATGCGCAGCGGGTTGGTGCCGATCTTGCGGATCAGCCGCGCGGTGTAGTCGTGCTCTTCGCCCGGCGTGGCGGTGAGCTTGGCAAGGATGCGGTCGCCCGCGCCCATCGCCGCGTCGCTTTCGCGCGGCAGCAGCAGCACCTTGGGACCCTCGCCCTCACCGTGCCATTCGAGCGCGCGGGCCCAGAGGTCGCCATCCGCGTCGGGCGGCAGCACCGAGAGCACCGAGACCGGAGGCAGCCGCTCGGGATCGCGGTAGGTCCTGCGCTTCTTCTCGAGATGCCCCTCGGCCTCGAGCTCGCGCAGGATGCGCTTGAGGTCGATCCGCGCCGCGCCCTTGATGCCGAAGGCACGGGCGATGTCGCGTTTCGCGGTCTGGGTCGGGTTGTCGGAGATCCATTGCAGGATCTCGTCGCGGGAGGGCAATCTGTTCATGGCGTGCAGGTAGCACGCGCATGGGGTCTCGTCACGCGATCACGTCGCGCGCTCAGCTCCTGAGCCGCTTTTCCATGTCGCGATGCGGAATGCCCGCGTCGTCGTATTCGAGGCCGTAGGCCGTGTAGCCGAGCTTTTCGTAGAAGGGCAGGGCGTGGGTCTGGGCCGAGAGGTAGAGCCGGGTGACGCCGGGACGCGAGCGCAGCACCTCCTCGGCCATGCGCATGATCGCCGCCCCGAGGCCGGTGCCGCGATGCGTCCGCAGCACCGCGACGCGGCCGATCTTGCCGGTCTCACCGCGCAGCAGCAGCCGCGCGGTGCCGACCGGCGTGCCGTCGCAGGTGGCCAGCAGGTGGATCGCCTCGTGGTCCAGCCCGTCCATCTCCTCGGCCTCGGAGACGTTCTGCTCCTCGATGAAGACGGTGCGGCGCAGCGCGTGGCAGTGGGTGAGATCGGTGGTCTCGATGATATCGTGTTTCACGTGAAGTAGCTTTCGAGGATGCGGGTATAGACGGATTTGAGCCGGTGGATCTGCGCGATCTCCACCCGTTCGTCGACCTGGTGCATGGTCTGGCCAACGAGACCGAACTCCACCACCGGGCAGTGGTTCTTGACGAAGCGCGCATCCGAAGTGCCGCCCGTGGTCGACAGTTCCGGCACCATGCCGGTTTCGGCCTCGACGGCTCTGGCGACCATGGCCGAAAGTTCGCCCGGCGGCGTCAGGAAAGCTTCGCCCGAGACCTTTACCTCGATGCCGATCTCGACGCCGAACTCCTCGGCGACCCAGTCCGCCTCGGCCCAGAGCCATTCCTTCAGGCTGCGGCCCGTGTGCAGGTCGTTGAACCGGATGTTGAGCGTGGCGCGGGTCTGGCGCGGGATCACATTGGTGGCCGGGTTGCCGGTATCGAGCGTCACCACCGCCAGCGTCGAGGCGTCGAAATGCTCGGTGCCGGTGTCGAGCGCATGGTTCGACAGGCGGTCGACCAGCCGCGCCATCGCGGGGATCGGGTTGTTGGCGCGGTGCGGATAGGCCGCGTGGCCCTGCGTCCCGGTCACCGTGACAAAGGCGTTGAGCGAGCCGCGCCGCCCGATCTTGATCATCTCGCCGAAGTTCTGGGGGCAGGTCGGCTCGCCCACGAGGCACATCCGCATCCGCTCGCCGGTCTCGTCCATCCAGTCGAGCAGCGCACGGGTGCCATCGACGCCGTCGCCCTCCTCGTCGCCGGTGATGGTCAGGATCACCGCGCCATCGGGCGGCGTCGTCTGCACGAAATCGATGGCAGCGGCCACGAAGGCCGCCACGCCCGATTTCATGTCGCAGGCGCCGCGCCCGTAGAGCTGGCCGTCCTTCTCCTCTGCGCCGAAGGGATCGACCGACCAGTCGTCGCGGTTGCCCACCGGCACCACGTCGGTATGGCCGTTGAAGCCAAAGCTCTTCTCGGCGTCCTTGGCGCCCCAGCGGGCGAAGAGATTGGCGATGCCGTTCCGGTCGACGCGGGTGCAGTCGAAGCTCGCCCGTTCCAGCATCTCCTGCAACAGCACCAGCGCGCCGCCTTCCTCGGGGGTGACGGAGGCGCAGCGGATCAGCCGCGCGGTCAGGTCTGCGGGGTCGATGGTCTGGGACATCCGGTCACTCCTTCGGCTGCGAGAAGGCGTAGCGCGCGGGCTGGGCGGTTTCAATCGACCGGGATCGCGGAGCGGATCAATGAAGCGTGTCGGAACCGCCCTTGGCGTCCTCGAAGAACGGGGTCATCTGCGCCACGATGACCGAGTTCTCCTCGAGCGCGCGGCCCATCAGTTCGCGCTCGTCCTCGTCGATGTCGTGACCTTCGGCCAGACGCTCGTCAAGCGTGCCGTAGCCGGTCACATCCAGGGGGGCGAGATCGGCCTGCTTGAGGATCGCCACGGTCTCGCGCACCGCCTCGGCCTCGTCGACGCCCGAGGCATAGCACATCAGCGCCGCACCGGTGGCCTCCTCGGGGAGGCCGTCGCCCTGCTTGCGACCGACCTCGACCAGCAGCGTGTAGACCTGCTGCACCCGCTTGGGCTTGTCCTGCTTCTCGGCCATGCGCGTCTCCCTCATTCGATCGGCAGGCAGGTGGCATCGCGGGGCCGGATACGCAAGACCCCGCGCCTTGCTGGCGCGGGGTCTCGGTTGTCCGATCCTGCCGGATGTCAGGCGCCTTTGCCGCGCACCAACCGGGCGAGGAAGATCAGGATGCAGGCACCGATGAAGCCCGCGATCAGCGATCCGATCCAGCCCACGAGCGCCTCGCCCATGATCAGGCTCAGCAGCCAGTTGAACAGCAGCGCGCCGAGGATGCCGATGATGATGTTCATCAACAGACCCATATCCGCCTTCATCACCTTTTCGGCGAGCCATCCGGCGATCGCGCCGATGATGATGGTCATGAACCAACCCACACCCGTCATGTCGTCACTCCAAACCTGACGCCCGGACCTTCCGGGCTGTTGCAGCGGTAACCAGCCGCTCACGAAATCGTTCCCTGCCACGCGATATTGGTCTGCGGCCCGGCCTGATCGGGCCACATCGGGACATCGGCCTTACCCCATGACCTCGACCGTGGCGGCGATGGCATAGACCGCGAGCATGGCGACGCTCTCGAAGCCGATCCTTGCGGGGCCCTCGCGCTGCCGCGCGATCAGCCCGGCCAGCAGGATGCCGGTCATCAAGAGCCCGGTGCCGAGCCAGTAGAGGTCGGTCGTGCCGACTGCGTGGTAGAGAGAGCCTTCGCGCAGGCTCAGATCCGAGATCACGAGAAACAGCGTGTCGAAGGTGTTGCCGCCGATGATCCCGCCGACGGCGAGCTGCAGCGCCCCGCGCCGCACCGCGACGATGGTGGTCACGAATTCGGGGAGCGAGGTCACCACGGCGGTGATCAGCGATCCCACGAGGCCCGAGCGCAGCCCGAAGCGTTCGATGAAGGCGCTGCCGACCTGCGCGATCACGAAGCCGCCCAGCCCCATCACCAGCACCAGCCCTGCAAAGCGCAGCGCCGGGCCGGTGACCGAGCGGCCGGCCTCGTCTTCGTCCTCCGGCTCGTCTGTGCGGGTCTCGGAGGTCATCACCGGGCGCCACATCGGCTCTTCGGAGACGCGGGCCGAGACGCGGACGCCGTAGAGATAGACGAGGAACAGCACCACCGAGACGGGATGCACGCCGAAATAGGAGATGTCCGGCCCGGCGATGGCGCAAAGCGGCAGGCTGAGCAGGATCATCAGCATCACCGCCTGAAACAGGTTGGCGGGCTCCGCGGCGGCGTGTTCGAGATTGGCGCGGCGGTAGATCAGGTCGGCGATGGCGAGAAACAGGGTCTGCGCCGCGATGCCGCCCACCGCGTTCGAAAAGGCGAAGGAGGCGTCACCGTCGAGCGCGGCGTTGACCGAGACCACCACGCCCGCGAGCGAGGTCGCGCCGCCGAGAATGATGCCTCCCGCCATCGCCTCGCCCATGGAGGTGCGGTCGGCGATGATGTCGGCCAGCCGGGTGGCCCGGATCGATGAGAAGATGACGGCCGCCCCCGCGAAAGCGAAGACGGCCAGCAGAAGCGGGAGGGACAGGCTCTGGATCATGTCCCCCAAGGTTCGGGCGGCGGGAGCGGTTCCTGCGCCCGCGCCCGGAACGCGGCGTCGATCAGTCGCGCAACAGCTCGTTGATGCCGGTCTTGGAGCGGGTCTGGGCGTCGACCTTCTTGACGATCACGGCGCAATAGAGGTTCACGCCGCCCTTCGAGGGCAGCGAGCCCGAGACCACGACCGAGTAGGGCGGGATCTCGCCATAGGAGACATCGCCGGTCTCGCGGTCGAAGATCTTGGTCGACTTGCCGATATAGACCCCCATGCCAAGCACCGAGCCCTCGCGGACGATGCAGCCCTCGACCACCTCGGAGCGCGCGCCGATGAAGCAGTTGTCCTCGATGATGGTCGGGTCGGCCTGCAGCGGTTCGAGCACACCGCCGATGCCGACGCCGCCCGAGAGGTGCACGTTCTTGCCGATCTGCGCGCAGGAGCCGACTGTGGCCCAGGTGTCGACCATGGTGCCGCTGTCGACATGGGCGCCGAGGTTGACGAAGGAGGGCATCAGCACCACGCCGGGCGCGATATAGGCCGAGCGGCGCACGATGGCGTTGGGCACGGCGCGAAAGCCCGCCTCGCGCCAGCGGTTCTCGCCCCAGCCCTCGAACTTGCTGTCGACCTTGTCCCACCAGCCGCTGCCCTGCGGGCCGCCCGACTGCATCTCCATGTCCTTGATGCGAAACCCGAGGAGCACCGCCTTCTTGGCCCATTGGTTCACGTGCCAGTCCTGCCCGCGCTTTTCGGCGACGCGCAGCTTGCCGGAATCGAGGGCGTTCAACGTGTCCTCGATCGCCTCACGGGTCTCGCCGGTGGTCTGGGGCGTGATCGTGTCGCGCGCCTCCCAGGCGGCCTCGATCGCGGTTTCGAGCTGGGCGGTGTTGGTATCGGCCATGGGGCGGGCTCCGGTTTGTGATGCGGCTCGGCTGCGGCTATAGACCGGATGCGGCAATCGGCGCAACGCGCCCCAGGGTAAGGAACCGGCATGACCAAGGACAGACGACACCTCATGCGCGACAGCCACGAGGACCAGCGCACCGCCGATCAGGTGCCCCAGACGCCGCAGACCATGTCACCCTCCTACCGTCTCGCTTTTGCCGACGAGCAGTTCCTGCTGCGCGACGACCTGCGCCCGGTGCGCTGGCAGCTCGAACTTCTGAAGCCCGAACTGCTGATGAACGAGGCAGGGGTTAACTCGACCGTGGTGCTGTTCGGCGGCGCGCGCATCCCCGAGCCCGCGCGCAAGGCCACGGCGCGGACCCAGACGCTGGCCGATCTCTCGGCCTTCTACGAGGAGGCGCGGCGCTTCGCGCACCGGGTCACGGAATGGTCGCTGGAGACCGGCGGCACCGAGAACGTCATCGTCACCGGTGGCGGCCCCGGCGTGATGGAGGCGGGCAATCGCGGCGCGCAGGAAGCGGGCGGGCGTTCGGTCGGCCTCAACATCGTTCTGCCGCACGAGCAGGCCCCGAACCCCTATGTGACGCCGGATCTGGCGTTCAACTTCCATTACTTCGCGATCCGCAAGATGCATTTCCTGATGCGCGCCAAAGCGGTCTGCGTCTTCCCCGGCGGGTTCGGCACGCTTGATGAGCTGTTCGAGGCGCTGACGCTGATCCAGACCGGACGGATGAAGCGGGTGCCCTTCCTGCTGTTCGGCCGCGATTTCTGGGAGCGAATCGTCAACTGGGAGGCGCTGGCCGAGGCCGGCACCATCGCTGACGAGGACCTGCAGCTGTTCAAGTTCGTCGAAACCGCCGACGAAGCCTTCGAGGCAATGCGCAGCTGGACCCATGCGGGCGAGCGGCGCGAGCATATTCCCGGCCGGGAGGAATAGGCCACGCCACCGGGGCAGGGGTCCCGGACCTGCGCGAGGCCGCTCCTATGCATCGAAAAGCGCGCCGCCGGGCCACGGCGGCGCGCTTTTCGCTTCTCAGGGGACTGTGCGATCTCCGGCGCGCCGCGGTCGGGTCTCCCTCGGGCCTGCGCTCACGCCTTCGAGATCTCCGTTTCTCCCTTGAGCACCTCGTCGCCATCCTCCTGCTCGATCAGATAGGCGGGATCGTCCTCGCTGGCGTTGCGGGTGATCTCGGAGCCTTTGATCGTGCGGGTGATCTTGCGGGTATAGACCTTGGTGATCGTGCCGGTGCCGGTGCCGTTGCCCCAGCTCCATTTCACCTTGTCGCCTTCGGAATGGCTCATGGCCGTGCCTCCGTTTTCGGTTGCACGGCCAACGAGCGGTGGCGGCGGCGGGTTCCGCGCCTCAGACGGTGGTGGCGGCGGGTCGGGTCTGGCCCGTCTGCTGCCCGGCCTGCTTGGCGGCCTGCGCCAGCATCCGCAGTTCGGCCTGGTTGCGGCCGATGCGCATCCGCAGCGCCTCTGGCAGCTCTTCGGGCGTTTTGCCCTGCGCCGCGGCCGCCAGATCGCGGGTCTGCGCCATCAGCGCGGTGGCGCGCATCTCGCGGTTGGCCTTGGAGCGGGCGGGCACGAGGAACAGCGGCGTCAGCGTCTTCAGCTCGGGCTTGTCTTCGATCAGCGCGTCGTAGCCGGGCTGATCCGTGATCGCGGCGATCTCGTGGTGAAAGCCGATCTGGCCGGGCACCAGCAGGTAGGCCTGCAGGTTGCGGCTCGCGTTGCGCAGCTGCAGCACCGAGTGTTCGACATGCATCTTGAGCTTGAAGGACGCCACGGGTTTGAGCGCGTCGAACTCCTTGGGCAGGGTCTTTTGTGGCATGCCGAGAAGCCGCGCCATCGCCTTGAGCACGTCGAGCGTCGAGGAGACACCCAGCGCCTTGAGGAACCGCTCGCCCGAAGTCTTGGAGGCGCTCTCGTTCTTGGCCGGCCCGTCGCCCTTGGGCACGTAGAACGAGATGCCGTTGGCCAGCGGGATCGCGCCGGTCTGGGTCACCGGTCCGGTGTGCTTGCCCTCCTGCGCGGTGGCGTCCCAGACGTAGACGTCGCGCCAGACGGCGCGCGCGATGACCGGATCGCCGAGGATCGCTTCGCGCGTCCTCGCATCCACCGCCGCCACGTCGAATTCGATCCCGTTGAGCTTGATCTTCACGGCTCTCTCCCTCGTGGCGCGCGGTCGATCCCGCGCGCCTTATCCCTGAACGTCGGCCGCGATCTCGGCGCGGCTCTTGCGCGCGCGCTCGGTCGCGGACTTCAACTGGCCGCAGGCGGCCATGATGTCCTCGCCGCGCGGCGTGCGAATGGGGCTGGCATAGCCCGCCTTGTAGATGATGTCGGCAAAGGCCCTGATCCGGTTGTTCGACGACCGCTCATAGGGCGAGCCGGGCCATTCATTGAAGGGGATCAGGTTGATCTTGGCCGGGATACCCTCGATCAGCTTCACGAGACGGCGCGCGTCCTCGTCGCTGTCGTTCACATCCTTGAGCATGACGTATTCGAACGTGATCCGCTCTGAGTTCGACAGCTTGGGATAGGCCTTGAGCGCCTGCAGAAGCTTTTCGATGTTCCATTTCTTGTTGATCGGCACCAGCTTGTCGCGCACCTCGTCGGTGGTGGCGTGAAAGCTCACCGCCAGCATGCAACCGATCTCCTCGGCGGTGCGGGCGATCTCGGGCACGACTCCGCTCGTGGACAGCGTGATGCGGCGGCGCGAGAGCGACAGCCCCTCGCCATCCATGGCGATCTTCATCGCGTCGCGCACGCCCTCGAAATTGTAGAGCGGCTCGCCCATGCCCATCAGCACGATGTTCGACAAAAGCCGCGTCTCGTCCTTGGGCGCGCCCGGCGTGGGCCATTCCTCGAGATCGTCGCGCGCCAGCATGACCTGACCGATGATCTCGCCAGCGGTGAGGTTGCGCACCAGCTTCTGGGTGCCGGTGTGGCAGAACGAGCAAGTGAGCGTGCAACCCACCTGACTGGAGATGCACAGCGTGCCGCGATCGGTCTCGGGGATATAGACCACCTCGACCTCATGACCGCCGGCGATCCGCACGAGATACTTGCGCGTGCCGTCGGAGGAGACCTGCTTCGAGACGATCTCGGGCAAGGAAATCACGAAGTTCGCCGCCAAGAGCTCGCGGTAGGGTTTGGCGAGGTTGGTCATCGCCTCGAAGTCGCGCACGCCCCAATGGTAGATCCACTGCCAGACCTGGTTCACCCGCATCTTGGCCTGTTTCTCGGGCGTGCCCGCCGCGATCAGCGCCTCGCGCATCGCGTCTCGGCTCATGCCGACGAGGTTGGGCAGGCCCGGCGCGGCCTTGCGCGGGATGGTCATCACGTCCTGCGTGATCGGGGAAGTCGGGGCGACGGGGGCGGTCATCGGGGTACCTCGGGGCCGGGGGTGCCCGGCTCATATGGGAAAGCGGGCCCGGTCATCAAGGAAAACCGGCCCCGCTTCAGTGTAACATGGCGCCCCGGGGGGCGTGGATCAGCTCGTGCAGCGCTTGGCCGCCTCGTCCACTGCGGCGGTGAAGCCCAGCAGCGAGAAGGTGTCCTTGGTCTGGGTGCCGCGGCCGGACCGGCCGGTCAGCACCGCATCGGCGCCACGCTTCATCGCCGCGACGATCGCGGCGTCGTCCTGCGGCGTCGCGGGCCAGGCCCAGTCGCCTTCGGTGAAGAGCTGGAAGTCCTGACCACCCACTTCGAGCGTCACGGTGGAGCCCGAGGCGAAGGGGTAGCCGCCGGTGAAGGTCACCTGACCGTTGACGCCCTGTGCGGGGCGATAGAACACGAAAAGAAGGGTTTCGCCGCGGCTCACGGTGACGGGCTGGCCGTCCTTGGTGTTGAGCTGGCTCTTGGGGGCCGAGACGCCAAAGCACTCGACCGGATCGGTTTCCTGAAACACGCTCCAATCGGTCTCTGCGGCGACGCGGTTCGACGCCTCCTGCGCGGCGGCGTTCGTGGCGGCGGCGGCGATCAGCGCGCCTGCCGACAGGGACCCAATCGCGCGGAAAAGTCGTGACATCATGTAGCAGCCTCCAGCTGTCTGGCCTCGTGGATGCCCCCGGCGCCTTTTCGACTGGAAGGGGCGGGTTCAACTCGATAGCCAGAGGCTTATCAAGATTCCCGCCCCATGGGAAAGCCCTGCCCGGTCACATGTCTGCGCGGATATCCGCGCAGACAGGGGCCTCGGACCCTCACTCTGGAACTGTGGCGGCTTTGCCACTGGGTATGGTCGGAAGACCACATGGAGGATCACATGGATGCAGGATGATGGGTTGGGAACGAGACATGGCACCTCGCCGCAATCCTGATACGCCCCGGCATGTTCGGCCCGAAGCGCCCGGCGACAAGAAAGCGTCTGATGCCGGTGCTCCAAAGCTGGCGCGGCCCGCGTCGGCGCTCTTCAACTAAGCGAAACGCCCATCGTCGGGCCTAGCGCCAAGAGGCGGTGCCGCGCATGAGGGTCGCTGGCCGGACCTCGCAGAGGACCCGGCCATCCGTCACATCTCCATGGCCTCGCAGACCTCGACGCTGCCGCCATCGGCGACCATCGGACAGTCCTTGGCCATGGAAATCGCCGCGTCGATGTCGGGCGCGGTGACCAGCGTGTAGCCATAGACGGGGTTGGCACCACCATCATGCGTCACGCCGCTCTGGCTCACGGTATGGGATTTTCCGGCCGGCGCGCCCTCGTCGACGATGCTGTCGCGAATGCCATCCATCCAGCCCTGCCAGCGGGCCATTGCCTCGCGACCCGCTTCTTCGCTCTCGGGCGGGCTCATCCCGTTGCCGTGGTAGATATACATGAAACGCTTGTCTGCCATGTCGTCCTCCCCAGTGGCGGGGCGGCCACTGCCTGCCCCTGCGTCAGTGTCGGACGACAAGCCGAGTCGCGCAAGATCAAATAGAGAACATTTCCTTGCGGTAGCCTTGGATGTAGAGCAGTGCCGTCAGGTCGCCATGGTTCACCCGTACCTCGCATTGCTCGGCCACCACCGGCTTGGCATGGAGCGCCACGCCTGTTCCGGCCAGCCCAAGCATGCCGAGATCGTTGGCGCCGTCGCCCACGGCGATGACGTCATCGGGCATGATGCCGAGCCGTTCGGTGATCTCGTGCAGCGCCTGCACCTTGGCCTCGCGCCCGAGAATCGGGCGGGCCACATCGCCGGTGAGCCTGCCGCCTGCCGCCAGCAGCGTGTTGGCGCGATGCTCGTGAAAGCCCAGCGCCTCGGCCACCTTTTCGGTAAAGGCGGTGAAGCCGCCCGAGACCAGCGCCGCGTGACCGCCATCGGCCTTCATCGTTGCGATGAGTTCGCGGCCGCCGGGCATGTGGGTGATCCGCTCGGCCAGAACTCGGGCGATCACCGCCTCGTCGAGATCCCTGAGAAGGCCCACGCGCTCGATCAGCGCGCCCTCGAAATCGAGCTCTCCGTTCATCGCCCGCTTGGTGATCTCGGCCACACGCGGGCCGACGCCGGCTTCGGCGGCCAACTCGTCGATGCATTCCTGCTGGATCATGGTGCTGTCCATGTCGGCCAGAAGCATCTTCTTGCGGCGGCCTTTGCTGCGCTGGATCACCATGTCGACGCGGCTTGCCTGAAGATCGGCCCAGACCTGCCAGCGATTGTCCGGCACCATCGGGATCCCGAACTCCACCGCCTCGCCGGGGGCGAGCCAATCGAGCACGGTGCCGCCCCAGGCGCTGCGCAGGTTTTCCGCCAGATGCGGGTCGAGAGGAGTGCCGGGTGCGGTGAGGAGCAGGGCGGTGAACATGGGGCGATGTTTCCGATAGTGACGCGGGATGGCCCGCTTGCGACGTTTGGCGGTGCCTTAACGGCAATTTCCCCGTTGTGAAAGCGCATGAGGGGGCGTAGATGCGGCGGCGGGACACCTCTCCCCAACGAGAGGCGCTTATCTGCAAGGATACCAGCAATGGTCAGCACGACTCCGGACGTTCGTCCGTCGAATCCGCGTTTTTCCTCCGGCCCCTGCGCCAAACCCCCCCAATGGAGCCTCGACAAGCTCTCCGACGCGCCGCTCGGCCGCTCGCACCGCGCCGCCATCGGCAAATCGAAGCTCGCCGCCGCGATCGAAGAGACGCGCGCGCTTCTGGGCGTGCCCGCCGATTATCGCATCGGCATCGTGCCCGCCTCGGACACCGGCGCCGTCGAGATGGCGATGTGGTCGATGCTCGGCGCTCGCAAGGCCACGATGGTCGCGTGGGAAAGCTTTGGCGCGGGCTGGGTCACCGATGTGGTCAAGCAGCTCAAGATCGACGCCGAGGTGAGGACCGCCGACTACGGCCAGATCGTCGACATGGCGAGCCTGGACTACGACACCGACGTCGTTTTCACATGGAACGGCACCACCTCGGGCGTACGGGTGCCGAACGGCGATGCGATCCCGGCCGACCGCGAGGGTCTCACCATCTGCGACGCCACCTCGGCGGCCTTCGCGCAGGACCTGCCTTGGGACAAGCTCGACGTCACCACCTTCTCGTGGCAGAAGGTGATGGGCGGCGAGGCGGCGCATGGCATGCTGATTCTGAGCCCCCGTGCCGTCGAGCGGCTGGAGAGCTACACCCCCGCATGGCCGCTGCCCAAGATCTTCCGCATGACCAAGGGCGGCAAGCTGATCGAGGGCATCTTCAAGGGCGAGACGATCAACACGCCGTCGATGCTCTGCGTCGAGGATTACCTCGTCGCGCTGGCCTGGGGCCGCGAGGTCGGCGGACTGGAAGGGCTGAAGGCCCGCGCCGATGCCAACGCGCAGGCTGTCTGGGACTTCTGCGAAAGCCGCGACTGGATCGCCAACCTCGTCGAGGACGAGGCGACCCGCTCGAACACCTCGGTCTGCCTGAAGTTCACCGATGAGCGCATCACCGACGGAGCCGCCTTCGCCAAGGCGGTCGCCAAGCGGCTCGAGAAGGAAGGCGTGGCGCTCGACATCGGCGCCTATCGCGACGCGCCCGCCGGCCTGCGCATCTGGTGCGGCGCCACGGTCGAGACCGCCGACATCGAGGCGCTGCTGCCCTGGCTTGACTGGGCCTTCCACGCCGAGATCGAGGCGCAGGCCGAAGCCGCCTGAAGCCTCTCGGGGCGCGCGTCTGACGCGCCCCGTCCTCCCCCA
>Ga0207882_1000363_pt1 | contig 12713 bp, 15 predicted proteins | sample MalvirmetaMSP103_FD_184228 | JGI IMG/M metagenome (GOLD analysis project Ga0207882, IMG submission 184228) | Marine viral communities from the Deep Pacific Ocean - MSP-103 (SPAdes) | ecosystem: Environmental > Aquatic > Marine > Oceanic | place: Pacific Ocean | collected 2011-05-15 | reverse complement strand
GCGGGCCTAGCCGGTCGGGAAGCGCAGCGTCACCGCCGTACCCTCGGGGCCGGTGTCGATCACCGGGTCGCCGCCAAGCTGGGTGGCGAAGGACCGGACCAGCTTCTGGCCGATGCCGCTGGCTTCGGCATCGCGCGCCTCCGAGGCGAGGCCGCGGCCATCGTCGCGGATCTCAAGACGCAGCTCGTCCGTCCCGATGGTGTCGAGCGCCACGATCACGGTCCCGTCGATGCCGGGGGCAAAGGCGTATTTCAGGCTGTTGGTCACCAGCTCGTTGACGATCAGCCCCAGCGGCACCGCGATCCGGGTCGAGAGGCGCACGGGTGCGATACGGGCCTCGATCCGCACGTCGTCGCGGCCGATCGAGGCGGTGAGCCCGGCTACGATCTGGCCGAGATAGTCCCGCGAGCAAACGGTGTCGATCGAATCCGAGGCGTTGAGCCTGCGGTAGAGATTGGCCACCGCCTGCACCCGTCGGCCGATTCGCCCCAGCGCCAGCCGCCCCTCGCCTTCGGGGCGGGCACGCGATTCCATCGAGATGATCGAGGAGATGGTGCCGAGGCTGTTCATCACGCGGTGGTTCAACTCGATCAAGAGCTGCCGGGCCTCGGCCAGCGCCTGCTCGCGCTCGGCCTCGATGCGCTTGGTCTCGGTGATGTCGCGAAAATGCAGCGCGAAGCAACCGAGCGGCTCGGTGGGCATGGCATGGACGTCGAAATACCGGCCCATGGCGGGGGATTCGTGTTGAAATCGCCGGGATTCGCCGTCGAAGGCGATCTGCCCATAGGTTTCGACCCAAAAGGGTTCGAGATCGGGGACCATCTCACGCGCAGTGCGTCCGATGGCGTCGTGCAACCCGGTCATTTCCTCGAACTGCGGGTTGGTCTGCAGGAACCGGTAATCGACCGGGCGCCCCTGCGCATCGGTCAGCATCTCGCACAGGCAGAACCCGTCGGCCAGAAAACCCAAGATGGAATCGATCTCGCGCGGTGTCATCTGCAGCGGCATTTTCGTCATGGCCCGCGCCCCCTTCGTCCGGGCATCTCCCGGCACTCGTCCAACCTCGATGCGACTGTGGATAAGACGCTAGGCCAAGTGACAACCTATGCGAAGGGGGTATTGTCCGCAAAGCCGGGGATGTCCGGCTTCGTACGCGCTGCGAGACGGCCTCTCAGCGTCGCCGGAGCGTGTCGCCGCGCGCGATCAGCGGCGTCAGCTCGACCCGTTCGGCGCCGCCCTCGGCGGGGTTGGCGCAGCGCGCCGCGATGATCCGCGCCGCCTCGCGACCGATCTCGCGGCGGCAGGCGTCCATGGTGGCCAGCTGGCGCGGCAACCCGTCGAGAAGCTCGACCCCGTTGAACCCCGCGAGCCCGATCTGGCCGGGGATATCGAAGCCCTGTTCGAGCAGCCACAACAGCCCGCCCGCGCCGATCATGTCGTTGGAGAAATAGAGGAAGTCGAGATCGGGCGTCCGGGACAGCAGCGCCTCGGTCATCTCGCGGCCCTTCTTGAGGGCCGAGCCGCCCGAATAGAACTCCTGATCCGCGATCTCGACGCCTGCGCGGGCGAGGTGACGGGTGAACCCTTCGAAGCGTTTGCGGGCCCGGTGATCGGCGGGCATCTTGGTGCCCAGAAACCCGATGCGGCGATACCCCTCGCGCAGGATCGCCTCGGCCATCTCGCGTCCGGCGCGGCGATGGCTGATGCCGACGCAGGCGTCGATCGGCGCGCCGTCGCTGTCCATGATCTCGACCACCGGGATCTCGGCGCGCATCAGCATCGCCCGGCTTGCCTCGGTGTGCTCCAGCCCGGCGATGATCACCCCCGAGGGGCGCCAAGACAGCATCTCGAAGAGCACCCGCTCCTCGGTCTCGGGCAGGTAGTCGGTGACGCCGAACACCGGCTGCAACCCGGTCCCCGCCAGCGTCTCGGAGATGCCCGACAGCACCTCGGGGAACACCATGTTGCCCAAGGAGGGGATGATCACGGCCACGAGGTTGACCCGGCTCGACGCCAATGATCCCGCGATGCGGTTGGGCACGTAGCCGAGCTTCTTGGCCGCCGCGCGCACCTTGGCGCGGGTGGCCTCGCTCACGTCGCCCTTGTTGCGCAGCACCCGGCTCACCGTCATCTCGCTGACGCCCGAAGCCTCGGAGACGTCGCGCAGGGTGAGGGGGCGGCGGGGCGGGATGGTCATGGGCAGGGTCCGGGGATGGAATGGGTGCCAGAGCTATAGGGCGAGGCGACGGGCTTGTCCAAGCGACGTTGACGGGCTGAACAAAGCCGGGCATGGAATGGAGGCGTGGCCCCGTGGCTCAACTGGATAGAGCAGCCCCCTCCTAAGGGAATCGCGCGCCACCCCGACCCCCAACAAAACAAGGCCCCTCGCCCCGCCGCCCCGCGCGCGTGCACGTATTTTGCACGCGCTTGACATCTGCACTGCCGCGGATGCACGGACTGACGTGCAAAGCACAGTGAAGTGCGCCACACGTTCTTCCTTTACCCTGCCGCTGGCCATTAGGTCGCCTGCGCCGCCCTGCGATAACCCTGCAGCCTGGCGATCCCTCGATCGGTGACATTGCGTGAGCAGTGCTTGGGTGGCTGGATGCAAGCTATCAAAGCTGGTGCAGGGTTAAGGTTCATTCGCGGACGATGCAGTAGGTCGTCTACTAAGTCTGATCGGCACAGTTCTAGTGTAGAAAATTTTACACACTAGAAAGGAGGGTGGCAGGCCGCTTGATTCTTCATAAATACGTTTATTATCAGTGTGGTAGATGGGTGGTGCGATAGGAGGAGTGACCCAAGCTCGCTCCCGAGTCGTTGGCGCCCCCGCTTGTCAAGCACGCATGAGACAACCTACATCTACAGAAAGAAGAAGTGGCATCCGTCAAAGATGCAAGGAGGTCTTGTGAGTTGGGAGCCTGTCGGCGGCGCGCATGCGATCGAGCGAGTTCGGATCGTGGTGCAGCTTGAGAGCGAGGTTCCAAGCAAGATGAGGAATCTGCTGGGAACGATCATAGAGGGAGACAGAGACCGGCTTGCACTTGGCCCACGACGCGAGGTCAGCGGACAGGTCCTGAATTTTCAGATCGGTCCTCAGGGCGCTGTTTCAAATCAAATTGAAGCGAAGACGGGTTGGGAATTTCATAGATCCTCGGATTCGCCTGTGCCAGTTGAAGCACTCAGCTTGCAATCTGATACACTAAGTTATGAAATTGGAGAGTATAGTCGCTGGCAGCTCTTCTTAGACAGATTTAATGAGACGGCGGGTGCAATACTTCCAAAAATTCTCGAGTTTAGCGACATTTCGGTTCTCTCGATGGAGTATTATGACCGGTTTGTTTTTTCAGGTGATCCAGATACAGCAAGGCCGAGTGATCTTATTTCTGTGAATGACAGTATTCTTGGTGAGGGGGCGATAGCGGGCGAAGACCTGTGGCACATCCACCGAGGCTGGTTCGAGCAGGGGGAGTTTGGAAGGATTCTAATGAATCAGAACATGGATGCACAGGAGGCCCACGTGAATGGTGTCCGAAAGCGTAGTGTTCAAATTCTTACGAAGGCAGATGCACGTTCAACCGTGTGGGGCTTCTCGGGAACAGACATCGAGCCGCATCTTAATGCTCTCCATGATCATACGAAGAAGCTTTTCGCTCTGTCATTAAACGATGATGTGCGTAAACAATTAAAAATATTTGAGGAATGAACAATGCAATTGGATACAAGAAGTTCAGTTCCTCCTAGCATTATATACCAGAACCCTTATTGGACAGATAGGTTCTCTGATCAGGCTGCAGAGGTTGAAGCAACGACCACTAGGCCAATACAGATTCATGCGGGACGTCGGATGGTTCTTGGAAGCCATGGCGTTAAGATAGTGGGCGTTCGCGGCGCCTCAGGTATTTGGTCCGGCTATGCGGGAAGTTCGGAGGAGGTCGAGCGCGATATAAGTGTTAGGTCCCCAGCAGCTTGGATGAAGTCTTGTGTCGAAAGGCTCAACCTCATTAGTTCCTATCGAGATGGATGGCTAGGTAACGATAGTAAGGCAGCCGCGAGGGAAGCGCTAAGCGATACTAGAGCGTTCTTGGTTCAACTTGACCATGCACGAGTTATGACCGGGCCTTTCGTGGGCTTGGATGAAGACGGCTGCATCGTGTTGAGTTGGCAAGGCGCCCACCTTTGCGGCTCGCTTAGCATCGAAGGAGATGGAAAATACTCTTTCTACGTCGAAAGGGGGGGGAAGTCTGCAATGGTTGATGATGCACTTCTTTCGCGACCTTTAGACCGGGCGTTGCTTGAGATCCTGCGCGGGTAGGTTTCTGGCGACCGATGTTTTCTGATAGTCTTCATTTGGTTCACATGAGTTGGGACCCTGTCCATTTTCAGAATGGACAGCTGCTTCACGCTGCTTTTAGCAGTGATGATCTTCTCAATGTAAACAATAGATTTGTGAGTGTGGATCGCGAAGATCTAATCTGCAAAAGCGCGGTCGACCACCGTGTTAAGGCGCAGCGTGAGAAAGGTGATAAGAGAGACTTTCCTAAGTTTTCTTATCTGCGCTGTGGGGAATTTCAGGGTGTGATCGATCCTAAAGACAATACGAAACTTTTCGTTGTATTTTCGGATAAAGTTAAGGGCCATCCGTCTCTTCCAGACAACCCAGCCCATTGCGGGATAAGAGGTCGGGACCCCCAAAAAAAGTCAAAGGGATATAAACAGCTTTTAAGAACGAAGTTGGTTAATAGCATACAAAAGACGATTGACTACTCAGAAGTAGACTGGAAGAACTAAGCGAAAGTTTTGGCGTCTGCCTCCGCATGACCCAGCTGGCTGCGATCCCCAGTTATCACCTGTCGCTGGAGTGCGCCTGCGGACATCAACGGTTGGAAGTGGTAGCCAATCTGCATGCCTCCGTCGCGACGGTCGTAGCGGTAGTTGCCCGAGGTCGTTGCGGCGAGTGTAGGCAAATTGGTATGCCATACCCGGATTGTCTAAGCGTTAAAGGAAAAAGCCACGCACGCTGGAGTTCTAGACGCGGGCGCGGATCGGCCGCCCAACCGACGCCTCAGTGACCCCACCGGCGACCGCGCGGAAGTCCCAGCCATGATCGAGCAGGCGCTGCGCGAGATCGCGCGGCGCTGCCTTGCGATATCTGTTTGCCATGTCGGCTGATGACCATCCGCCAAGGTCAATTAGCCCGCCGAAATCGAGCGTTGCAGCATAATACCAGGTCGCCCATGTATGGCGCAGGACATGCGGCGTTACCTCGGACCCGAGTCCGGCTGCGTCGCGGCAGCGGTTGAATGCGGTTTTGATGCTGCCGGCTTGGCCGCGCGCGGTGAGGTTGTAGGGTGCCCCCGATGGCGTGCGGATCACTGGCCCAACCTTGGGCAATGGCCGCGTCAGCACCATCTCGAGCGCGCGCTGGGGCATTCTGAGCATGCGTGGGCGCTCCGACTTGGAGCGATAGAGCCATGCCTCGCCGGTCGCTGCGTGAAAGCTGTCGATTTCAATCCCCAGCGCCTCGCCGGTGCGGCAACCTGTGCCGAGCAGGATCCCAAGCGTTGGTAGGAATGACGGCGTGGCCGCCGCGATCATCGCCTCAGCTTCCTCTGGCGTTAGCCAACGCCAGCGGTGCTGGTCCCCCTTGCGGCGCCGCAGCCGGCGCGGCTCGGCTAGCCCGTCATCGGCGGCCATGGTCAGGATCGCCGATAGCGGCGTGATGAGCTGGCGGTTGACGGTGGCGGGCGCGGCATCGGGATAGATTGCTGTCTCGGCCGCATTCACCGCCGCATTGTTGATCTCCGACAGGAGCGCGTCGGGGCCGAAGTGCTGCAGGATCGGCGCTAGGAACCGGCGCTCCCCCCCGGCTTGCATGTAGGAGAGAGCGGCCTCGGCGAGCGTCAGGCTTGCCGCGTGACCATGGGCAGCACGGTGCCGGATTTCCTGTTCGCGGCGGTGCGCGATCGCTTCGGCCTCGGCCCGCCGGCTTGTTCCAGTGCTTGTGTAAACGCGGACGCCCTGGACGGTGCCGCGCATGGACCAGTTGCCGCCCGGCCGGCGGCGGACGAGTGAGAGGGGCATCGCTGTTCCTTCGAAAGATAAGCCGCGACCAAGTCGACGGGGCGATACAGAATCCGCACCCGCCCGCGGGCCTTGAGCCATGGAAGCTCGCCGCGGGCGCGCAGATCGTCGAGCGTGCGGCGCGAGGTCTGCACCCCCAGAGCCGCCAGATAGGCCACTGCCTCAGGCGTCGAAAGGGCTCGGTTAGTCATGCGAGAGCGTGCCCGAGAAGCGCTGCGCCAAGTAGAAGCGCGAACAGTACGATCGGCTGCGCCACCGCTTCGCCGATCTCGATGAGGCGGGAATATGACGTAGTGGAATGATCGAGTTGCATGGCATGGCTCCCCTCGGTATGTAGGAGAGGATTTGCACACTAAAAAGGGAAATGCAAACGTCAAACGTAGTTGACCTAGAAAGAGGGCGCGTGTCACAAGAACGGTACGTGAACAAAAGGCTGGTCAACAGCCATAGGGTAGAGCAGTTTCATGCGAGAGCAGATGATTTCAAGGATATATGACGTCATGGCGGAGGCGGGCGAGGGCGCGCTGGCCCTGCTATGCGACAGTCTCGAAGAGATAGAAGCAAAAGACCGCGCCAAAGGGCGCGGTCATGTCAGTCTTGCGGCGGGGCATTTCGAAGCGCAGCTTCTAACGCCGGGGCCAGAAGATGATCTGGCAGGCGCTGCAAAATCTTGTGCAGTCTCAGCCGCTGTTCGGTGATGGCGTCGGGCTGGTGCAGCGCGCCGAGAGGGATATCGAGCACATCGCAAACACGGAGCATGTTCGCATAGGACATCGAAGTCCGTCCTTTCACGAATTGCGCCACGGCGTTCCGCGATAGGCCAGCCTGTCTCGCCGTCTCGGCGAAGTTCGTGCCGCGCAGGGCGACGGCGACGCGAATGTTGCGTCGGGCGATGTCGAGCCTCGGGTCGTCGGTCTCGGCGTCAGCAACCATGAAGTCGAGCATATCCACAACTATTCCCACATTGAGCCCCTTCTAGCCTAGCACGGTTTAGCGGGAAAACACCTAAAAACGCGCTTCTCCCACCACAAGGGGACAGCGCGGTTTTTTGTTGCTTCGTCACTTTATAATGTGCAAAGCAATGTACAACGCCGCAGTTGCGACGACTTTTCACACTGAAACGGGATCGGACGCGCAAAAATGCCACATGACGCTTCAACAATCGTACCTACCCCAGAGGCTTTCCGATTCTGGATCGCCGCTGCGTTGGTGGATCTCGCACTGAAGCCATCCCGGGTCGCACCGGCAGTTGGCATGTCGAAGAACGTGCTGACCGAGTTCATGCGAACTCCCGGGCGCGACCTGAAGCTGTCAACTGCGGCCCGGCTGCACCGTTGGCTTCAAGCCGAGGCTGTGCGCCAAGGCAAGACATTGCAGCCGCTCGAGCCGGGCGTGCTCAATGGCTGATCTGGACCGTATGGCCCCCGCCGATCGCCGCCTGCTTGGCCGCCTGGCCGAAACCGCCGGCGTTCCGCCCGAGGCGCTGCTGCCAGAAATGGCGGCCGCCTACCTGCGCCTGCTGCGCGACGTGCCGGCGGTGCTGCCGCGCGACCCGCTCGGGCCGCTGATCGCCCGCGCCAGGGATCGCGCGGCATGAGCGCGCCAGGGGATCTCGACGTGCGGGACGCGCGCGGGCACGCCTTGCGGCGCGTCGATCCGCGCGACCCGCGCTGCCCGCGGCATCTCAAGCGGATCTGCGGCACCTGCACGCATTTCGCCGGGGCTCTGGCCGCCGCCGGCCCGCGGCGTTGCGGCTATTTCAAGATCGAAGTCACGGCGGGCCGGTCGGCCGCCAAGTGTCCGCGGTGGGTGCGCAAGACGGCGGGCGCGCAATGAGCGCGGCGGTGGCGTATCGCGCGGAGATCCTGGCGCTGCCGCTGACCGAGCGCGTCGATTACGCGCTGGCGCTGCTTGATCTGTATTTTGACCCGCTGCCGGGCTTTTACGATGCGGTCGCCGACCGCGGGTTGCGGTTGACCGCGGCCGAGGCGCGGATCCTGTTCGCGCTCGATCGCCGGCGCGGCATGTGGGTGACGGTGCAGTCCCTGACTGCCGCCGCCAGCGCCGGCCGCGATCCCGACGACTGGCCCGCCGACAACGCGACTTATGCCAAGATCTCGGCACTGCGCGCTAAGCTCGAGGCCGCCAACTTGCCGGTCGAGATCGTGCTCTGGCCCGAGATCGGCTATCGCTTGGCCGCGCCGGCGGGCTTTGCCTGGGAGGCGGGGGCATGAGCGACGGCCGGCGCGATCAGGCGCGCGCAATTCCGATCGCCGAGATCGCGCACCGGCTCGGCATTGGCGGCCTTAAATCCGTGACGCCGCTCGAGAACGTCGGTCCCTGCCCGGTGCCGGGGTGCCCCGATGGCGGCGGGCTCGGTCGGCCGCGCACGGATCGGTTTTCGATCAACACCGGGCGCAACGTGTTCAACTGCCGGCGCTGCGGCGCGGCCGGTGACGGCCTTGCCCTGGTCATGGCGGTGCAGTCGATCGAATTTCTGGCCGCGCTCGACTGGATCCTCGGCCCGGCGGATCACGTGCCCGACCCGGCCGAGATCGAGCGGCGGCGCGCGGCCAGCAAAAAGGCCGAGGCCAAGCGTCAGGATGAGGCGGCGCGGCAACGGGCCTGGGCCATTCGCGATGCGCGCAACATCTGGGCCGCGGCCGAGGGGCACGACACCGCTTTGGCGGCCGCCTATCTCGCCGGGCGCGGGATAGTCCCCGACCCCTGGCCGCCAACGCTGCGGATGATCCCCGATCACCTCTATGCGCGCCGGATCGACGGCCGGCTGCACGAGCTGCACCGCGGCCCCTGCCTGGTCGCGGCCATTCAGGATCCGGCCGGGCGGGTGCGCGGCGTGCATCGCACCTGGTTCGATCCGGCGCAGCCCGGCCGCAAGGCTGAGATCTTCGGCCCCGATGGCGCGACGCTGCCAGCCAAGCTGATGCGCGGCTCGGCCAAGGGGGGCGCGATCCGTCTCACGCCCCTGGGCGAGGCCGAGACGCTGGTGATGGGCGAGGGGATCGAGACGACGTTCTCGGTTGCGGTGGCGGGGGCCTTTCCGGGGGCCGCGTTTTGGGCCGGCGCGAGCTTGGGCAACATGGGCGGCAAGCAGGTAGGGCGCCAGACCGGCGTGCCCGATCTCGAGGATCCCGAGGCCTTCGTGCCGCCGCCCCAGATCAAGCGCCTGGTGTTTCTGCAAGACGGCGACAGCGACCCCAGGGCCACGCGCGCCAAGCTCGAGGCCGGGCTGCGCCGTGCGCAACATTTCATCCCCGAGCTGGTGGCGCAGATCGTCGCCGCACCGGCCGGGCTCGATTTCAACGACATGCTACGCGAGGGCGACCATGCCTGACCTGATTTCAAAAGCCAATTTGACGCGCTGCGGTGCGACAGCCGCCTGAGGGCGACGACGGGACAGGACGGGACATCACGCCATGACATCTCACGACAAGATCCGCGCCGCCGCCGAGACGGCCGAAACCCTACCTCCTATTGCCCGTGATCCTGATGGTCATGGCAGGGTCGACGATCGGCGGCCGCCCGAGGATCCGCCTGTCGAGCCGGATCCGATCGAGATCGAGGCAGCACGGTTTCCGCTGAATGACTATGGCAACGGGTGTCGACTGGTCGCGTACTATGGCGACGATATGCGCTATGTTCCCCGGCTTGGCTGGTATCGTTGGCAGGGCAAGCGTTGGGCCGCTGACGAAGATGAGCTTCTGGTGCGCCGGGATGCGCAGATGATCGCGGGACGGATCCTGGGTGAGATCGAGTATCTCGCGCTCGAGGAATGGGAGACGGCGGCAATCGACCGGGCCGAGGCGCAGAAGGATCAGCTGCGCGAGCTTGAGAAGGTGCCGAACGCCGACATCACCGCCGAGCAGCTCGAGCGCCTTGCGCTGCTGCGGCGCGACGCCGACCGGGCGACCGGGATCCGTACCGCCTTCGGCAAGCGCAAGACCGAACACCGCAGCCACGCCAAGAACAGCGGCAACACCTCAAAAATCGAGAACATGTTGAAGGAGGCGCGGCCCGATCGGGCGATCGGCATCAACGATATGAACGACGATCCCCTGGCGCTCAACTGCGACAATGGCACCCTGCGCTTTCGCCGGATCGAGGATGGGCTTGCGGCCAGTTTTGGCGAGGCTGAATACACGTGGTCTGTGACGCTTGATCCCCACAATCATGACGACCTGATCTCGAAGCTGGTGCCGGTGGCCTACAGGCCCGGTGCCCCACGCCCCAAGTGGGAAAGGTTTCTCGAGACGGTGCAGCCCGATCCCGCGATGCGCGGCTTTCTCAAGCGGTGGTTCGGCTATTCCATGACCGGCCTCACGGTCGAGCAGAAGCTCGCGTTTCTCTATGGCGGCGGTCGCAATGGCAAATCGACGCTGGTCGATACGATCGCCAAGATCCTTGCGGACTACGGATCGACAGTGCCGATCGAGACGCTGACCGGCACCGAACAGCGAAAGGGCTCTGATGCCACGCCCGACCTGGTGCGGCTGCCTGGCGCGCGCATGGTGCGGGCCTCGGAGCCCGAGCAGGGCCAGCGGCTCAAGGAGGCGCTGGTGAAGGCGCTGACCGGTGGCGAGGCGATCATGATCCGGCGGATGCAACAGGAGTTCGTCGAGGTCGTGCCCGAGTTCAAGTTGACGATCTCGGGCAATCACAAGCCCGAGATCCGGGGCGGTGACGACGGGATCTGGCGGCGCGTCATGCTGGTGCCTTTTGAGGAACAGATTGCTGAGGCCGATGTCGATCGCCTGCTGGCGCGTGACCTGTGGGAGCAGGAGCGCGAAGGGATCTTTGCCTGGCTGGTCGAGGGATGTCTCGACTACCTGCAGAACGGCCTTGGAGCGCCCGACGCGGTGAAGGCCGCGACCGAGGAATACCGCCATGAGAGCGATCCGGTGCGTCTGTTCCTGACGACGGAATGCGCGATCACCGGCCTCGGTGAGGATTTCACGCCGGCGCGTGACCTGGTCGACGCCTTCAACGCCTGGCGCATCCATCATGAGCAAGGCGCGTGGGGCCGTCGCACGATCTCAAATCAGATCAAGCAACGCGCAGGAGCAATCAAGTCGGCCGACGGTATGGTGTTCACGCCTGCAAAGAAGTCCGACACCGGCTATCGCGGCATCCTGGTCAGTCAGGATGCGATGGATCGCATCGCGAAGTATCGCGACCGCATGGACAAGGTCGAGGAGCGCAAGGGGTGAGCAGGGCAGGCCCCTTTGCCCCCGGTCGTTGCGATCTTTGTGGCGCGGCTATGGCGCCATTCGGCTTTCGGGTGATCGGGGCGGGCAACCGCCCTTTGCGGTCATGCAGCCCCTGTCGCGCAGCGGCTGAAGCCCGATTTCAAACGGCGCTGAGCCGGTTCTCGGGGAGAAATATGACGCAAAAGAAAGAGGGGAAGGCGCAATTTCATGAACAGGATCTGTTCACGCACAAAAACCAAGTGTAGTTCTTGAGCCAACTTACGTAGCTATACCTAGAACGACTGACCCCCGGAGCATGAATTTGCGCGATGCAAATCAGAGGCCGACCGGGGGTGTACGTCGATCAACATACGAGTGAAGGCGTGAAAGGCAAGTGAACAAATGCGGGATGAACGCATAAATATCGCACTCCAATCGACGATTTCACGCGAGCGACTTCAAGGTTACCTTTCGCAACAAGGCGAAAACTTGGACGCGGCTATTGCGGTGTACGAGTGGAACATGTTGCTTGCAGAGGCTTTCTACGTGCCACTGCAGTGTCTTGAGGTCTGCCTTCGCAACAAGATCCACGACCGTATGTCGGAGGTCTATGGTGCGGATTGGCTCACGTCTGCGAAGGCCGCACCGCTGAACGACTTCTCGCGATCCATGGTCAACAAAGCCAAGGAAAAGGTGGGAGACGACGCCAGCAACGGCAAGCTGGTGGCCGAACTGAGCTTTGCCTTCTGGGTTGGCTTGCTTGCCACGCAGTATGACGCGACGCTCTGGCGGCAGGCGCTTCATGCTTGCTTCAAGGCCACGCGGGGCCAGAAGCGGTCGGTGGTGCATAGCCGCTTGAACGCCGTGCGTCGATTTCGCAACCGGATCGCACACCATGAGGCCATCTATGATCGGCCCCTCGAGCGGCTGCATCGCGAAATGATCGAGGCTATCGGTTGGATGTGTACCGACACTTGCGCCTGGGCTGAGCATCACAGCCGAGTAGCAACGGTGCTTGGTGAGAAGCCGACAGTCGTTGGCGGAAGTGATGCCGCGGAGGTGTAGCAGACTTGACAGTAAGCAGAGATAGCGCCCATGTATCAGGTGCAGGCTGCGAAATGGTGGTCTGTCGGGATTGCAACCCCGTCTGATACAGGGCGCCCAAAAGCCGCGTTATTCGATGCGGCTTTACTTATGGTCGGGCGGGTAGGAGCTCCTTCGGGGGCGCCGTTTCCTGTAGGCGGTAGTTGCAATCCTGCTTCGTCCGGCCACCAAGGAATTGCAGCTCCGGTGGTCGGCTAACCCGACTACAGGAGGCTCACATGAGCGCCCACACTATTACAAAGCCCGAATTGCTTCTCGAGGAATTGCAGGATCGTCTGTCGCGCGCCCATACGCTCGCGCTCGAGATCCAGCGCGTCG
>Ga0207882_1000361_pt1 | contig 12730 bp, 18 predicted proteins | sample MalvirmetaMSP103_FD_184228 | JGI IMG/M metagenome (GOLD analysis project Ga0207882, IMG submission 184228) | Marine viral communities from the Deep Pacific Ocean - MSP-103 (SPAdes) | ecosystem: Environmental > Aquatic > Marine > Oceanic | place: Pacific Ocean | collected 2011-05-15 | reverse complement strand
TTGATCGCAAGACGCCAGATCAGGTCTACTTCGCAGCACTGTCATTGGCCATGGCAGCTTAAACCCACGCAGAGAATCCACTTATAAATTCAGGCCCGTTGTACAGACGATCGGGGCCAGCTCTTCCGTTACGTCAGTCGAGCGCAGCAGCGCCACGACGGCGCCGATCACTCGACCCTGGCGGCGCGCCACGCGCTCTACGCCCGAGTTCAATCCGGCACGAGAGTCAGGCGCAACACGCAACTGGTCCCCCGTGATCGCCGTCACACTCATCCCGAACGCGACTCCATCGGCAACACGCACGTCGGCAAAACCTTTAAGTAACTCGCGGCATGAATAACGCGGCAACCGCCTTGACGCGCGCCGGTTTCACGTAGACGTTCGGGTTGGCTGTGGCCGGATTCCGACTAGCAGCAACACAGTGCTATGACGATGCAGTCGGGGCGGAAGCCGGTCCCGTGAATTCGTCGTTGACATGATCGAGTTCGTCTACCAGGAATTTTACCGCGAAAGAAAGTGCGCTTCGGTACTGATGAGGGGGGCGGCGCGATGGCGACGGGGCCCGCTTCATCATCATCATGAGCGGAGCATGATCCATATTGATGTTCTGAATGCCCAGTGGATAGAAATTGGGGTCACTATACAAACTGCGAGTTCCTTGGAAAGCATCTTATAGGTTGGCGGCGTGCAGTAAGCCGCTTCAAGCGGATCGAGGCGAGTAAGCGCGTCGATATCCCTTTGATCGCGTTGCTGATCGTCGTCGGCCGCCAAGCGCCTAAAGCGGAGACTGATGGCAAGTATGCAGAGACCCTGGTGCTGCTGAGAGTTTGTTGAGCGCAAGCCGTAACGCTGCATATCAGTGAAGGAAAACTACTCAAAAGAGCAGGCAGCGAGTACCAAGTTTGGGCCTGTCTGCGAATAACTAGACACGCAGGAGGAAGAAATGATGCCCAGCGTCAGTATGGCCGCACCGGTCATGGGGCCATCGTCGGCCAATTTTTCACAAAATGCTTTCGGTTCTGTGGAGGTTCGTGGGTTTCGGACATGGAAGAATTTTGTGCATGATAATTTTCCATGGCTCGAGCATCGTGATCACAGCCACGGAGACTTCCGCGCGCAAGTCAGTTCCTGTCGGCTGGGCGAGGGCGCATTGACCACAATTTTTTGTGCTGGTGCAAGCGAAGTTGTGCGGGGGCGACATCCTGCAGATGCATCCCGTTCCGATTCCGGCTTCATAAAGTTGGTGTGGCAGATGGCTGGCGAGCTCCACCTTCAGCAGGACTCAAGGGAGTGCACGATCGTCTCTGGACAGGCGACGGTCTGTGATACGACGCGACCGTATCGGATCAAACTGTTTGACGGGGCACATTTCGCAATTTTAATGCTGCCGCACGATGCCTGTCCTGGCTGGGGACGTATTAGTCAACAAATATGCGGTGCACGCATGGGAGATGATGTCACCATGCGCGCCGCTCTCGGTGCCCTGCTGGCACTGACGGGCTCAGCCCATGAGTTTATGGACGGTGCTGAAGACACCGTACTGCGAGCTGTGCAATGGATGATTACATCGTCTCTGCATCGTTCGGTGGGCGAACTGGTTGTCGCGAACCATCAGGACAGCCGGCTTAGCAAAGCGCAGCAGCACATTCTGGAGAATATCTCCGATCCCGAGTTAGATGCTAACGAATTGGCATCAGTCCTGTGCATGTCTCGGCGTTCGCTATACATGCTGTTCAAGGAATATCGCCTGACGCCAGGAAAGATGATTCACGACATTCGTCTTGAACGAAGTCGGCAGGCGCTCGGTGATGCTCAGCAGCGGCATCGCAAGATCACAGATATCGCATTCGATCACGGTTTCGGCGACTACGCGACATTCAGCCGTCTATTCAAGTCGCGCTACGGGACAACGCCGAGCGAGTATCGCCTGAAAGCCCGTACAGAGCTGGCCGCAGTTGAATGGACAGAGATTGGCAGAAAGTAAGGGGATCTCTGTGGGTCAAGCTACCAGCAGTAACAGCAGGATTTGAAGTGCGTGTGTCAACGGGGTAGAGCCACAACCTCGGTCAACTTAGGACTGGGGCTAATTATTTTGGTTGGATGAAATCGTCATATGCGTCAGCGAATAAATAGTGATTTGGTCAGATGCTGCATAAGTTCTCTCATGCTTCAGTCGCAGCAAAACAAGCTGATTCAACAGGGCGCGGCCATCGCATGGGTCGTGCCATCCGTTCACCGATGACCTCTACGTTCCTAGAACAAGCTTTTGTCCGGGTCACCAACCGCCGGGCCGATGGTTTCGTCGAATTTGATTTTTCACTCGACGGACCGGATCTCTATCTCGAAATGATTCTGCCCGAGTCCGCCTTTCAAGAATTCTGCCGCGCGAAGAAAGTGCGTTTCGTTACCGATGAGGTTGCGGCGAGATGGCAGCGAGACCGGGAAAAGTGGAGGGGCGGAGCGGACTAGTGCCCGCATCATCATGAGGGGAGCATGATCTATATTGATGTTCTGAATGCCCTATGAGGGAAAATTGGGGTCACTATACGAACTACGAGTTCCCGGCAAACATCTTGGGTCGGCAGTGTGTAGTAAGCCGCTTCAAGTGGGCCGAGGCGAGTAGGCACGCCTATATCCTTTGTGCGCGTCGCTCAGCCATTACCGAGAGGAGAACGAAATATGGCAATGCTAGGACGGCTGGACTGGTACGACATCTCCAGGACCACCAATTGGACGCCGCAATATGTTCCGGCCGAGGAGTTGTTTCCGCCGGAAATGGCCGGAAACATGGGTTTGCCGATCGAGGCCTTCGAGGCGTATGACGAGCCCTACAAGCAGACATACTCGGAATACGTCAAAGTACAACGCGCCAAGGATGCTGCCGCGTATTCGGTAAAGGCGGGGCTGGAGCGCAGCAAGATGTTCGAGACGGCTGACCCCGGTTGGCTGAGCGTCATGAAATCGCATTACGGTGCGATCGCGCGGGGCGAGTATTCCGCCAGCACCGCGGAAGCCAGGATGGCGCGATTCGGCATGGCGCCCGGGATGCGCAACATGGCGACGCTGGGGATGATGGACGAGATCCGCCACGCCCAGCTGCAGCTGTTCTTCCCGCACGACTACTGCAAGAAGGACCGTCAGTTCGATTGGGCCCACAAGGCCTATGGCACCAACGAATGGGCTGCCATCGCCGCGCGACACATGTTCGACGACATGATGGTGACGCATGGCGCGGTCGGGACGGCGCTGATGCTGACCTTCGCCTTCGAGAGCGGTTTCACCAACATGCAGTTCCTCGGCCTGGCCGCGGATGCGGCGGAGGCCGGCGACTGGACCTTCTCCAATCTCATTTCCAGCATCCAGACCGACGAGGCCCGGCACGCGCAGATCGGCGCGCCCCTGCTGCAGATTCTGGTGGCCAACGGCAAGAAGGCCGAGGCCCAGCAGATGGTCGACGTGGCGATCTGGCGTTCCTGGAAGCTGTTTTCCGTGCTCACCGGGCCGGCCATGGACTACTACACGCCGCTGGCGCACAGGAAGCAGTCCTTCAAGGAATTCATGCACGAATGGATCGTCGTCCAGTTCGAGCGTTCCCTGGCCGAACTGGGGCTGGACCGGCCCTGGTACTGGGATCAGTTCCTGGCCGAGATCGACAACCAACACCATGGCATGCACCTGGGCGTCTGGTTCTGGCGTCCTACCGTGTGGTGGAACCCGGCGGCGGGCGCGAGCCCGGAAGAACGCGAATGGCTGGAGGAAAAGTACCCCGGCTGGAATGCGACCTGGGGTCGCTGCTGGGACGTCATTACCGACAATCTGCTCGAAGGTCGGCCTGATCAGACCTATCCCGAGACGCTGCCGATGGTCTGCAACATGTGCCAGTTGCCGATCAACTACACGCCGGGAGATGGATGGAACGTCAAGGACCATCCGCTGGAGCACGGGGAGCGGACGTACCACTTCTGCTCGGAAGGCTGCAAATGGTGTTTCGAACTGGAGCCGCAGCGTTACGCGGGACACTTGTCGGTCGTCGACCGCTTCCTGGCCGGAATGATTCAGCCTCCCACGCTGGAAGGCGCGGTTCAGTACATGGGGCTGGCGCCGGGTGAAAGCGGCGAGGACGCGCACGACTACGCCTGGGCGGAGAAATTCCGGCCGCTGCGCGAGAAGAAGGCCAGCTAGGCGTTGCTCGCCAAACCGCCAGGGCGATCCGCCCTGGCGGTCGCATCAAGAACCCAAGAAAAAAGGAGAGTGGGGAGATGGCAATGATTCCGCTGATTTCGAACTTCGAAGCCGATTTCGTTCTTCAGGTACTGCCCGTCGACAGTGAGAACACCATGGACGAGGTCGCCGCTGCGGCCGCTTATCACTCGGTGGGACGCCGCGTGGCGGCGCGTCCGGGACACGTCATGCGTGTGCGCGAGCAGGGGGCGAAAGAACCCTTTCCGAGAAACGCCAAGGTCAGCGAGCTCATGCTCAAGCCGATGCAGTGCGTCGAGGTGGTCTGGGAATCTCCGAACTAGTACGGATTAGTGGGGAACGAGTGAAATACATGGCTTGCCAATACCAGGGGGTGCGATGACCTTCGTCAAGGTTTGTGAACTGGACGATCTGTGGGAAGGCGAAATGGGGGCCTTCGAAGTCAACGAGCACAAGGTGCTCTTGGTCAGTCCGGAAGGCGGGGAAATCTGCGCCTTTCAAGGGATTTGTCCACACCAGCAGATTCCCCTGATCGACGGTCATTTCGACGGAAAGCTGGTGACCTGCAAGGCGCATCAATGGGTTTTTGACGGCACGACAGGCAAGGGGGTGAATCCGGCTGACTGCCAATTGGCCGTCTACCCGGTGAAGGTGGAAGGGGACGATATTCTGGTCGATACCGACGGCGTGTCGCCGCTATTCACGCAAGCCTGAACTACAGGCTTTCAGCCGGGCGCACCGAAGCTGCGGGTCCGCAGCCGCAACAACAGCATAAAAAAAATGGAGGAGCGAGTGAATATGAATTCGTCAGGCCCTGCCAAGCGGCAGGAGTCCAACCAGGTCGGCCCCATCGTTCGGCACGGCGAACTGGCCGTTGCCATCGCCGAAGCTGCGGAGATCGACAACCCCGACAGTGAAATCGTCGTGGAAGACAAGTTGGCGTACGTGCGCATCCAGACCGACAACGAAATGATCCTGAGACGCGAGACGATCTCCGCTCAACTCGGTCGTTCATTCAGTTTGAGCGAGCTGGAGGTCGAGCTGGCCTCCTTTTCCGGCCGTATCGAAATGCAAACGGAGATGGTTCGTTTCTATTTCGATAAGCGCCTCTGAACATAAAAGGAGGAAAACAAATGAGCCAAGCCGAAGTTTTGAAGCCGCTGAAGACTTGGAGCCATCTCGCCCAGGGGCGCAAAAAGCCGTCCGAGTACGAGATCGTTTCGGTCAACATTCTCTATAACAACCGCGAAGCCGATGCGCCTTATGAACAGGATCCGAATCTGTTCATGAACCGCTGGTACAAGCAGTACCGCAACAATAGTCCGCTCCAGCATGAGAATTGGGACGCCTTCCGTGATCCGCAGGAGCTGGTTTACCGCACCTACAACATGCTGCAGGACGGTCAGGAGGCCTACGTTTTCGGCCTGTTCGACCAGTTCAACGAACGCGAACACGATCGTGGGTTGCAATCCAATTGGGCCGGCAGCTTGTCGCGCTTGTACACGCCGAGTCGCTACCTGTTTCATACCTTGCAGATGGCGTCAGCCTATCTGCAGCAGATGTCGCCGGCCAGCACGATCACCAATTGCGCGGCCTTCCAGGCGGCCGATTCGATGCGCTGGCTCAACCATACGGCCTACCGGACCCAGGAACTCTCCCAGACGATCGCCGACAAGGGCTTCGGCAGCGGCGAACGTGGCTACTGGGAGCAGGACCCGGCATGGCAGGGCTTCCGCGAGCTGATGGAAAACGTCCTGGTCACCTGGGACTGGGCCGAGGCTTTCGTTGCCCTCAATCTTGTCGCCAAACCTGCAGTGGAGGAAGCGGTGCTGCGGCAGCTGGGTGCGGCCGCACGTCGCAACGACGACCTCCTGTTGGCCATGTTGGTCGACGCGCAGTTGGTCGATGCCAGTCGTCATCGCCGCTGGGCAACCGCTTTGGTGGAGATGACCAAGGAACGACCCGCCAATGTCGAGGTGATCAAGGGCTGGATTGCTAAGTGGGAGCCGATCGCGGACAAGGGGATCGAGGCCTATTGCATCGCTTTGACCGACTTGCCAGAAGCGGCAGAGGAAGCTAAGGCTGCAACGAGGGCATTTCGTCGCACGCTGGAGTTGTGACTTCTTCGCTAGCGTCGAGTATCAGAAGCGGATTGGGACCAGTAGACCTGATAGAGGGCTGGTGGATGCAACCGAGGATATGGGTCGGGCCTCCTGAAAGTGCGACAATCACTCGCGAGGAATTTTCAGTCCCTACTGTCAGGTCGCGCGATTCGACACCGAGGCGGGAAACGATGCGCCGCACGGTCTCTGCACCACGGTGTGGACCCACAGTCTGTCGCGCACACATCGTTTGGCGACGCAGGTCGACCTCAGCGTTTCCCGGATCAAAAGCTGGCTCCTGCGCGACATACGGTCACCGTTCGGGGCTCCACACAGTCCGGTATCAGCCGCAGAGGCGGAGTGCATTCTCTGTAGTTCCAAATCGGGCTTTGTAGTGTTTGCATCAAGTACACCCGACGGGGGCCTTAATCATGAGGCGTAAGAATCCGGAGATCGGGTTCTCGATCCGCGCAGCCGGTATCGAAACCAACTATCACGACTTTGGTACCGGCGCACCCGTGCTGCTGATGCACGGCTCTGGTCCCGGCGTTAGCGCGTGGGCCAATTGGCGCTTGGTGCTGCCGACACTGGCGGAACGGTGGCGGGTCATTGCGCCGGACCTAGTCGGCTTCGGTTTCACCGAGCGGCCGGCGGGTCACCGATACGGACTAGACCGCTGGCTCGAACATGTGCTCGGCTTACTTGATGCGCTGGGACTGAGTCGCGTCGATTTGGTGGGCAATTCTTTCGGCGGCGGCCTAGCTCTGGCCCTGGCGATCCGCCATCCGCAGCGTGTCCGGCGACTGGTGTTGATGGGCAGCACCGGCGTCCGCTTTCCGATTACGCCGGCGCTCGATGAGGTCTGGGGGTACAAACCATCGATCGAGAACATGCGTCGCCTTATGGACACTTTCGCCTACGACCGCAGCCTAGTGAACGACGAACTGGCGCAGTTGCGCTACCAGGCTAGTATCCGGCCGGGATTCCAAGAATCGTTCTCCGCGATGTTCCCCGCGCCTAGGCAGCGCTGGGTCGATAGCCTCGCCAGCCCGGAAGCACAGATCCGTAACCTGCCTCACGAGACCTTGGTTATCCACGGACGAGAGGACACTCTGATCCCGATGCAAGTCTCACTGAGGCTAGCCGACTGGATTCCCCGCGCACAATTGCACGTCTTTGGACGTTGCGGACACTGGACGCAGATCGAACACTCGTCGCGCTTCTCGCAACTGGTGAGTAGTTTTCTCGCCGAAACCGATTGAGATCTCGAATGGACTCCAAAGGTAGTCACCAATATGGCGACGAGCACTGTCAAACGTTCGTTAGTAACAACCGGGCCCTGCTGACCGAGTGCGAGGCTGATATCAGCTTCGACGAGCGGAATGTCTCAATGCTTTGAGACAACTGCGGGTTTGAATCTCGGGTCGCATCGGCTTCGGCATCTTTCCAGTCTCTAAACTGCCCTGTTTCTATGTTATCCAGAACATCAGCTGTCCAGTGGTAGGTTGACACACAGGGAATCACCGCTTCCATCTCCGCCAGAAACCGCTGACGCTTGGTCAGCTTGCTCCGGCGCTCATATCCACTCTCGGCAAGGTTGCGTTGCTTCATGTCCGTGTTCGCTCAGATCTCATTTCGCTCATGCCGATTGTGAGGCATTGCGGCAGTTGTGCAGAGCTTCCCTAGGGAAACGCGGATTTATTCGGCACGAAGCCTGCGTCGGTAATCGTATTGGAATTTGACCGGATAGAGCGATGAAGCAGCTGAGTTTTTCGTCGGTGGAACGGCAGGGCCACAAACGTATTACACGGCGCGAGAAATTCCTTGGCGAGACGGATCGGGTGGTGCCTTGGTCGCGCTTGTTGGCAGTGCTCGAACCGCACTATCCCGTGAGCCATCCGATTACACACAACTCAAAGCGCGCCGACTTCACGGGCATATCGCAAGCCGATGCCGAAGTCGGCGACGCGCTGTAAGCCGAGCCAGAGGGTCTTCACACCGGGCTCGCCATCGCTCTTTCGTCCCAGGAAACCGCCCAGCGTGGCGATCAGCCGGATCACCTGATTCAGTTTCGGGGCGTGCTTGGGCACTTTCTTCTTGAGCAGTACATGCGCGGCTTTCCATTCGTCGGGTTCGAAGAACAGTTCCGCAGGAAGCTCGGGGCAGTTGCGGCCCAGCCGCATCAGCCGCGCGATGCGCCAAGCCACCACCAGGTACAGCGCGATCGCCCGCTCCAAGCGCTCGACGCTGCTCAGCTGCAGGGCTTCGATGCGGCAGGCGTTCTTGACGATGTGAAACAGCAGCTCGATGTCCCAGCGCGCCCGGTACCAGTCGATCAGCTGGCTGGCCGATTCGAGATCGATCGCCTCGCGGTTGGTCAGCAGTCGCCACTCCACCGGCTTGACGCCGGGCGGCGCCTGGAGCTCCCGCGCCACCACGCAGCTCGCTTCAAGGCCGGGGGCCAGTTCAATTCGACGGGCGTAAATGGCTTGCTGCACCCGCCGCGCCGGCTGGCCGCGGCGCGAATGCAGGGTGAAGCCGATCGTGCCGACCGGCTCGCCCCGGGTGACGGTGTCCCACAGCTTCTGGCCGTTGGGCAGCTTGCGGTTGTGCTGCGAGCGGATCAGCCAGTCCGCCGGATGCCCCAATGCTTGGGCGCGCTGCATCAGCTCCAGAATGTCGCCTTCCCGGTCGGCCACGTACACCAGACGCGTCTGCGGCAACTCAGCGGCGCGCTCGGCCACCCGCTCAAAGCCTTCGATCCAGCGCTGACTTTCCACCGGCGCTTCGGCTGCGGCCGCCGAATCCTTGGCCGCACGCGCCCACATCCAGGCGTCCAGCGTAAGCGCTCAAACCGCGGCGTAGTTGCCCCGACGCTCAAGGTCTGATCGAAGCGGATTGTCGGCGAAGCGGAGTTTCCACTCACGCGGCGTGAGTTCGATGACTCGGCTGGCCGGATGCTGCCCGACGCGCTGGAGCACATCGACCAGATAGGCGTGCGCGTTGACGCCGTGTAGCCGGCAGGTGACCAGCAGGCTCTGAATGATCGCGACGTGCTCGGCACCGATCTCCGACCAGCAGAACAGCCAGTTGCGGCGTCCCATCGGCACCGGGCGCAGGGCGCGCTCGAGATGATTGGTGTCGATCGGCACGTCCGGGTCGGCGAGGAAGACTTTCAGTGCTTCGGTTCGGGCGCGGGCGTACTTGAGCGCCTTGACCAGCGGATGGCGGGGTGTCAGATCGGATCGCCGGCATTGGGTTTCGCACCAGCCCCAGAAGGCGGTGACGATCGGTTCGCTATGGTCGAGCCGGTATTGGTGCTTGGCCTTGCCTTCGAGCTGCTTTTCCCGAATCAGCGCTTCGTGACGATACAGGGCGCCGATCAAAGCCAGGGCGTCTTCGGCCTTGGGATCGGCCTCCTTGGCCTGCTCGAAATAGCGGCGGGTATGACTCCAGCAGGCAGCGTGCTTCACCGAGGCGTTCTGCGCGGCATAGGCGCGGTAGGCCTCATAGCCATCGGACAACAAGGTGCCGGCAAAATCCTCGCCGAGGAAGGCTTTGACATGCCGGTGCTCACGCGAGGGCGCGTAGTGAAAGACGATTTCGTGGTCCTGTCCGTAGATCGGCCACAGATAGGCCTGGCGCAGCTTGCCCTTTTTCTCCCGGCCGGCCTTGATCGGGGTTTCGTCCATCGCCAGCACTTTGCTCTGCAAGAGGTGGTGGTGCTGGGCCTCGACGATCGGTTTGAGTAAATCGATGGCGCGCTGCGTCCACTGCGTCAGACTGCTGCGGCTGACTTGAATCCCGGCATCGGCCAGACGTTGATGCTGGCGATAGAGCGGGAGGTGATAGGCAAACTTGTCGGTCAGAAGACCGGCCAGCAGGCTGACGTCGGCGACACTGGATTCGAGGACCGATGCCGGGGCCGGTGCGCAGTGGATCGTCTGCTCGTGCTTGATGACGCGGCGCACATACTTGAGCACGACGTAGCTGCCGGGTTGCTGTGCCAGACGGTACGTGACTTTTTCGCCGATCACTACGGAATCGTCGGAAAGGCCGGCCGGATCGGGCAGTGTGATGGTTTCGACCGGCACCGAGGCCTCGAAGCGCAGACCGCTGTCGGTGACGGTCTCGGCATCCCGCTGTTTCTGACGGCGCGTATAGGTGATGGTGTCCACCGGTGCCGGCGGGATCGCCTCGGCCGGTACGTCCAGGGCCGCCAAAAGATCGGCCTGCATCGAGGACGAAACGTCCAAGCGCTTTTCGCTCTTTTCGCCGAACAGCTGCCGCTTGAACCAGTCCAGCTGTTGCTGCAGTGACGCCACCTGGGCCGTCAAATCGGCAATCACAGCGTCTTTATCCGGTGGGGCAGCAGCAACCGACAAGCCGATTCATCCTTTTGATTCTGTGACGGAATTTTACCATCGCACGGCATCATTCGCGAGCTTCTCGCCGGGTTTTTCATAACGCTTTCGCCGCCGCACGAGCCGCCAGTCCAGGCCTTCGAGCAGGGCCAGGAATTGCGCCGGACTCAGCGGATCGTCGGCCCCATCGGCCGCCCCGAACTGGCCCTGCTCCAGGCGCTTGCTCCATACGCAGTAACCGCCCGATTCGAACGCCAGCACTTTGATCTGCGTGCGCCGGCGGTTGATGAAGGCATACCACGCCCCGTCGCCCGGCTCACGCCCCAGGTGGCGACGTACCATCGCGCCCAGGCCATCGAACGAGCGACGCATGTCCGTCGGCGCGCGATACAGCCAGATGCGACGCTCACCGACCGTGAGCATGCGCGCAACGCAAGCGCAGGACCGTCCCTTCTCCCAGGCTCAGCTCCACATCCCAGGCCGGCGATTCGTTGTCCGAGGCTCTCGGTGCCGTCAGCTCGATGAAGCCGGCGGCTTCACGCGGCGGCGATCCGGGTGAAGCCGCCGACTCGCCCTTGAGCTTGCGCCGCCAGTGGCCCAGTGAGCTCAGGGCAAGCCCGCGCGTGCGGCAGAACGCTTCTTGGCTCTGCCCGCTTTGCGCCCACTCCTCAATCAGCCGGCGCCAGTCCGACTCGCTGCGTCGGACGTAACGAACACTGCCCACTCCTGTTTCCATCGCATCGCTCCGTTTCAGTCGATGCGTGCAGGCTAATCGCCGATGATCCGCGCGAATATGACGCCACCGTTTGAACGCTTACCGTCCAGCACCCCCAGCGGCTCACGATCCGGCGTCACCGCATAGGTCGGATGCAGGTACATCCCGCGCTGAGCCTCATAGCTCAGGCGCCCCAGGCCAAAGATCGCCTGGCCGTTGAAGTCCAGCTCCGTCGTATCCTGCAGGCACAGCACTACCGGATGCGGCGCCATCCGAGTCTGGGTTGCGTTCCAGTGCGGCGCCAGAATGTCGCGCCAGTCCACCTCGTCCTGGCCGAAGAAGCGATAGGCGGCCTGCGTTTCGGCCCAGCCCCCACAGGCGCTGGGAATACTGGCCATCGGCTGGCGCGAAGTCCTGTGCCAGCTTGATCAGGCGCTTGTTGCGTCGTGCATCGCCCAGGTCCAAGTCCGCGAATTCCTCTGCCGCCCAGCTCATCTGATCTCCACGTCTCATTTCAGATCAGTATGTTACGAGATCATTTTCGAGTTGTGTGTAAGCGGATGCCCGTGAGCGGCAAGCGAGGTCGGCCGCCGATGGGTTTGCGCAAGATGTTGCGCATGTACTTCGTGCAGCAGTGGTACAACCTGGCGGACGAGGCCTTGAAAGACGCGCTCTACGATTCAGCGGCGTTGCGGGACTTCGTTGGTATCGATTTGGGCCGCGAGCCGGTTCCGGATGCCACGACATTGCGCAAGTTCCGGCGTCGCCTGGAGCAGGAATCACTGACGCAAGCGATCTTTTGCGAGATCAACGCCCACCTCGAAGCCCAGGGGATTCTGATGCGCCGCGGCACACTGGTGGACGCCACGCTGATCGCGGCGGCACCCTCGACCAAGAACAAGGCCAAACAGCGAGACCCGGACATGTGCACCAGAGCAAGAAGGGTAATCAGTGGTTCTTCGGCATGAAGACGCATATCGGCGTGGACGCGGAGTCCGGCGCCGCCCATAGCTTGGTCGGCACCGTCGGCAATCTCTCCGACACCAGTCAGACCCATGCATTGCTTCACGGTCAAGAAGAGGCGGTCCACCAGGACGCCGGCTACATCGGCGCCCAGTAAGCGCTCAAACTGCGGCGTACTTGCCCCCACGCTCAAGGTCTGATCGAAGCGGATTGTCGGCGAAGCGGCTTTTCCACTCCCTCGGCGTGAGTTCGATCACGCGGCTGGCGGGATGCTGACCGACGCGCTGGAGCACATCGACCAGATAGGCGTGCGCGTTGACGCCGTGTAGCCGGCAGGTGACCAGCAGGCTCTGAATGATCGCGACGTGCTCGGCACCGATCTCCGA
>Ga0207882_1000360_pt1 | contig 12738 bp, 14 predicted proteins | sample MalvirmetaMSP103_FD_184228 | JGI IMG/M metagenome (GOLD analysis project Ga0207882, IMG submission 184228) | Marine viral communities from the Deep Pacific Ocean - MSP-103 (SPAdes) | ecosystem: Environmental > Aquatic > Marine > Oceanic | place: Pacific Ocean | collected 2011-05-15 | reverse complement strand
GACGGTGCGCGAGGGTCAGGCGGCGGTCTTCGTGCATGAAGGCCAGCTGGCGGATGTGTTCAAGCCGGGTCTCTACATGCTCGAGACCAACAACATGCCGATCATGACCTCGCTGCAGCACTGGGATCACGGGTTCCGGTCGCCGTTCAAATCCGAGGTCTACTTCGTCAACACCACCCGTATCACCAACCAGAAATGGGGCACCAAGAATCCGGTGATGTGCCGCGACCCCGAATTCGGGCCGGTGCGCCTGCGGGCCTTCGGCTCCTACGCGATGCGGATCACCGACCCCGCCCTGTTCCTGCGCGAGATCGTCGGCACGGATGGCGAATTCACCACCTCCGAGATCTCTTACCAGATCCGCAACATCGTGGTGCAGGAGGCGAGCCGCGTGCTCGCCGGATCGGGCATCCCCGTGCTCGACATGGCGGCCAACACCGGGGATCTGGGGAAGGTCGTGCGCGAGGCGATCGCGCCGGTGGTCGCGCAATACGGGCTGGAGCTGCCGGAGTTCTACGTCGAGAACGTCTCGCTCCCCGAAGCGGTGGAGCGTGCGCTCGACAAGCGCACCTCGATGGGGATCGTCGGCGACCTGAACCGTTTCGGCCAGTATTCCGCCGCCGAGGCGATGACCACCGCCGCGGCCAACCCGTCGGGGACGATGGGGGCGGGAATGGGCTTTGGCATGGGCATGGTCGCAGGACAAGGGCCGTGGGGGCCGATGCCCGGTCACCAGATGCAGCAACCGCAGCAACATGCCGCCCCGCCGCCGCCGCCGCCGGCCGAGCATGTCTGGCACCTCGCGGTGAACGGTCAGACCTCAGGACCCTTTTCCAAGGCGCGGCTGGGCCGAATGGTGACCGAGGGCGGCTTTGGGCGCGACACCCTCGTCTGGACCGCCGGTCAGGACGGCTGGAAGCGGGCCGAGGATGTGGACGAGCTGGCACAGCTCTTCACGGTGATGCCGCCCCCCCCGCCTCCGGCACCGCCCGCCTCGTGACGTCAACCGTGACACTGACCGTGACCACGCGCGTGACGCCATCCGAGAGGTCCGCATGACCGGCATTCCCAGCGTCTCCCGCGTCCCTTCCGGCGGCGTGGTCGAGGAGCATCGCTTTTCCTGCCCGGTCTGCGGCAGCGACATGCATTTCGCGCCCGGCACCATGGAGCTGGCCTGCGGCCATTGCGGCCACCACGAGGCGATCGCGCCGCTGCGCGATCCCGATGCCACGCGCGAGATCGACTTCGAAAGCGCCCGGCGCGGTGACGTGCCGGTGTCGCAGATCGAGGAGACGCGCACCGCCTCCTGCCCCAATTGCGGCGCGCAGGTGGAATTCGCGCGCGGCACCCATGCCACGCGCTGCCCCTATTGCGACACGGCCGTGGTGGCCGACACCGGCACGCATCGCCATATCAAGCCGCGCGCGCTCCTGCCCTTCGAGATCGATGAGAGCCGCGCCCACGAGGCGCTGAGCGCATGGCTGGGCAGCCTGTGGTTCGCGCCCAACGGCCTCAAGGCCTATGCGCGCAAGGGGCGGCGGATGAACGGCATCTACGTGCCCTTCTGGACCTTCGACGCCCAGACCGAGACCGATTATCGCGGCCAGCGCGGTGACACCTATTACGTCACCCGCACCGTGATGCGCGATGGCAAACAGGTGCGGGTGCAGGAGCCGCGCATCCGCTGGCGGCGCGTGCGCGGCCGGGTGGCGCGGTTCTTCGACGACGTGCTGGTGCTCGGCTCGAAATCCCTGCCCAAGGCGCATACCGACGCGATCGGCCCGTGGGACCTGCCCGCCCTGTTGCCCTACCGACCCGAATATGTCGCGGGCTTCATGGCCGAAGGCTACCAGATCGAGCTCGACGACGCCTATACCGAGGCGCGTGCGGTGATGGAGCAGGTGATCCAGAGCGACGTGCGCCGCGACATCGGGGGCGATCAGCAGCGGATCGAGGCGCTGGACACCCGCGTGTCCGGCGTGACCTTCAAGCACGTGCTGCTGCCGGTCTGGACCGCTGCCTACCGCTACCGGGGCCAAAGCTACGCCTTCGTGGTCAACGCGCGGTCGGGCAAGGTGCAGGGCGCGCGCCCCTACTCCAAGTGGAAGATCACCCTCGCGGTGATCGCCGCCCTGATCGCGGCTGCGATTCTGGGCTATTTCGGTTATCTCAACCAGTAAGCCCGCTTGCACGACCCCGCGTCAGGCGGCATTGTCCGCGCCGATCCGACAGCCTCTACTCCGGAAGGAAATCCGATGATCCTCGCCTGCGGCGAAGCCCTGATCGACATGCTGCCCCGTCGCACCGAAAGCGGCGAGACCGCCTTTGCGCCCTATGCCGGCGGCGCGGTGTTCAACACCGCCATCGCCATGGGCCGCCTTGGCGCGCCGGTCGGCTTCTTTTCGGGCATCTCGTCCGACATGTTCGGCGACCTGCTGCGTGAAACGCTGGAAGCCTCGAAGGTCGATACCTTCCCGGCGCATATCTCTGACCGGCCCACGACGCTGGCTTTCGTGAAGCTCACCGACGGCCATGCCAGCTACAGCTTCTATGACGAGAACACCGCCGGACGGATGCTGTCGGAGGACGACCTGCCCGAGCCGGGCGCCGAGGCGCTGTTCTTCGGCGGTATCTCCCTCGTGGTCGAGCCTTGCGGCGCCGCCTACGAGGCGTTGCAGGCGCGCGAGAGCGCGACCCGCGTCACCATGATCGACCCCAACATCCGCCCCAGTTTCATCCGCGACGAGACCGCCTACCGCGCCCGGATCGAGCGGATGATCGCGCGCGCCGACATCGTGAAGGTCTCGGACGAGGATCTGCACTGGCTCGAGGGCCAGGGCAGCACCCCCGATCTGGCACGCCGGATGCTCGCCAAGGGCCCCGCCCTCGTCTGCATCACCGAAGGCTCCAAGGGCGCCACCGGCTATACCGACGATCACACCGTCAGCGTCGCCTCTACCAAGGTCGAGGTGGCCGACACGGTCGGCGCGGGCGACACCTTCAACGCCGGCGTTCTGGTGAGCCTGCACCGGGCTGGGCTGCTCACCAAGGAGGCGATCGACACGCTGACCGAAGCGCAGATCCGCGACGCGCTGGCGCTCGGCGCGCAAGCCGCGGCCATCACCGTCAGCCGCGCCGGCGCCAACCCGCCCTGGGCCGACGAGCTTTGAAGGCTCTGGTCCAGCGCGTCTCGGAGGCCAGCGTCAGCGTCGACGGCGCGGTGATCGGGCGCGCGGGGCCGGGTGTTCTGGTACTGGTCTGCGCGATGCAGGGCGACACCGATGCCCTGCCCAGCAGGATGGCCGCAAAGATCGCCAAGTTGCGGATCTTTCGCGACGAGGCCGGCCGGATGAACCGCTCGCTTCTCGACACGGGCGGCGCGGCGCTGGTGGTGAGCCAGTTCACGTTGGCCGCCGATACGCGAACGGGCAACCGCCCCGGTTTCTCGACCGCTGCCGCACCCGAGATCGGCGCGCCCCTCTACGAGGCGCTGGCGGCGGAGCTGGCGGCCTTGGGCGTGCCGGTCGAGACCGGACGCTTCGGCGCCGACATGAAGGTGGCACTGGTGAATGACGGGCCGGTGACCATCCCGCTGGAGATCACCGGCTGAGGCGTCAGCAGGGCTGTGCCATCACCAGAACCCAGACCGGGCCCTTGGACCCTTGCGCGAGGCCTACGCCGAACTCCTGCGCGCGATCGAGCGCCATTACCTGGCGGTGGCCGGGCGAGCCTTGCCAACCGGTGATGATCTGCTGCGCGCGGGGATAGCCCCAAGCAAGATTCTCGCCGCTGACCCCGGCGCAGTAGCCTGTGCGCTCGACGCGGACCCGGTGGTTCGAGCCGTCGCTGCCGCGATGGCCGAACTCCCCGCTGCGCGCCAGATCGCAGGCCTGTACCTGCGCCGCGCGCGACAGCTCGGGGTCATGCGACACCCGGCGCAGGCCCTGCGAGGCGCGAAAGGCGTTGAGACCCGCGGCGATCCGCGTCGCCCTTGCACTGGCCTCCGCAGGCAGGAGGCAGCCTGCGGAAGCGGAAGCGGGGGTGGCCGCAAGGCCGGTGAAGCCGGGCACAAGCCCAAGGGCAGGCAGCGCGGCGACTGCCGCAACCATCAGGGATCGTCTCATCTGCTCTCCTCGAACGATTTGGCGCTAGTTCGCAAACCAATTGAGGCAAGAGCAAGGCGTGGTGATTTTTACTGATGCCGCTGGGCAATCATCAGCGCGCGACCCCGAGCAGCCTGAGCGGCAGGCTGCCAACGAAGAGCACCACCGCGACGCAGACGATCGAAGGTCCCACGGGGGTGTCGAACCACAGTGCCGCTTGAAGCCCCGCCAGCGCCGAAACCGCCGCCATGCCCAGTGCCAGCATCGCCATAGCCTCGGGCGTGCGGGCGGCGCCCCGGGCCGCCGCTGCCGGAATCACGAGAAGCGCGGTGATCAGCAGCGCGCCCACCACCTTGATCGCCACCGCCACCACGGTCGCCAAGAGCAGGGTCAGCACCAGTGCTTCGCGGCGCGGCGCGATTCCCGAGGCGTGAGCCAGATCCGGCGACAGCGTCGCCGTCAGCAACTTGCGCCACCGCCAGGCCAACACGCCCACCACCAGCGCCGCGCCGCCCCAGATCCAGGCCAGATCGCCGCGCGTCACGGTCAGCACATCGCCGAACAGGTAGAGTTCGAGGTTCACCCGTGTTCCACTGGTAAGTGCCACGGCCACAAGCCCGGCCGCCAGCGCCCCGTGCGACAGCACGCCCAGCACCGCGTCATGCGCAAGGCCCCGCCCCGCCAGCGCATGCACCGCGATCGCCATGGCGATCGCGGTGCCGAGAACGCCTGGAAACACCGCCATCCCCTGCCCCAGCGCCAGTGCCACGCCCAAGATCGCGGCGTGGCTGGTCGCATCGCCGAAATAAGCCATGCGCCGCCAGACGACGAAGCAGCCGAGCGGGCCCGCGGCCAAGGCGGTGCCAAGCGCGGCGAGGCCCGCGCGGATCAGGAAATCGTCGAGCATGTCAGCCCTCGGCGTGATGTTGGTGATGATGATGCGCGGCGCCGCCACCCTCATGGGCGTGGTCGTGCTCGTGACGGTAAAGCGCGAGTTGGCCGCCCGTCCCGGTGCCGAACAGCTCGCGATAGGCCGGGGCGGCGGAAACGACCGCCGGCGTGCCCTCGCAGCAGATATGCCCATTGAGGCAGATCACCCGGTCCGAGGCCGACATCACCACATGCAATTCGTGGCTGACCATCAACACGCCGCAGCCGATATCGCGCCGAAGCGCCTCGATCCGGCGATAGAAGGCGGCCTGCCCCGGCTGGTCGAGACCCTGCGTCGGCTCGTCGAGGATCAAAAGCTGCGGCCGGTTCAGCACCGCGCGGGCCAGCAGCACCCGCTGGAACTGCCCCCCCGACAGCGCGGCCATCTGCCGCCCGCCGAGCCCGCCCGCGCCCGATTGATCGAGCGCCGCTTCGGCCTCGGCATCCCCGACCCGCAGCGGCAGGTCGAGAAAGCGGCGCACGGTGATCGGCAGGGAAGCGTCGAGCACGAGGCTTTGCGGCACATAGCCGATGCGCAGCCCCCGCATGCGCCGCACCCTGCCGCGCCGCGGCGCCAGAGCGCCGATGACCAGCCGCAAAAGCGTGCTCTTGCCCGAGCCGTTCGGCCCCACGAGTGTGACGATCTCGCCCGCCTCGACACGCAGCGACACGTCGCGCAGCACCGGTGCGCCCTTGGGTCCGAACTCCAGCCCCCGCGCCTCGATCAACGCGCTCATGCCTCGCGCTCCTGGCAGGCCGGGCAGAGCCCCTCGGCCTCGATCACCGTCTGCTCGATCACGAAACCGGCCTCTGCCGCCGGGCGCGACAGCCCTTCGGCACCTTGTGTTTCCGCCACCGCGCCGCAGCCGCGGCAGATCAGAAAGCCCGGCGCATGGGCCGCGCCCGGACGGGCGCAGGCGACATAGGCCGAGAGCCGTTCGATCCGATGCGCCAGCCCCTGATCCACGAGAAACCCGAGCGCGCGATAGGCCACGGGCGGCTTGGAACCCATGCCTTCGGCGTCGAGCCGTGCCAGAACGTCATAGGCCCCCATCGCCGCATGGCCTTCGAGCAGGATTTCAAGCACGCGACGGCGCAACGGCGTCAGCCGCGCGCCGGACGCGGCGCATCCCGCCTCGGCGGCGGTGATCGCACTGCGGATGCAGGCGGCATGGTCGCCGCAGGCAAAGCCGGGTTCGGCCATGGCGGTCTCCTCGAAGCTACTGGTCGGGTCTTGACCTATCGTTATGTTATAACATAGCACCTAACTTCCAAATCTGAAATGCTCAAGAGGTCTCCATGCGTTCTACCGTCTCTTTCGCTGCTTGCTTCACGTGTCTGGCTGCACCGGCCTTGGCCGAGCCGCCTCGGGTCGTCGTCGACACCGCGCCGCTGCATAGCCTCGTGGCACGGGTAATGGACGGCGTGGGCACGCCCGAGCTGCTGCTGCCGCCGGGTGGATCTCCGCATGATGTGACACTGCGCCCGTCGGATGCCCGGCGATTGTCGCAAGCGGACCTTGTTGTCTGGACCGGCCCCGCCTTCCTGCCTTGGTTCTCCGACAGCCTCGCAGCGCTGGCCCCCGAGGCCGAAGCGCTCGCGGTGCTGGAGTTGGAGGGCTGGGAGCGGCTGCCACTGCGCCAGGATCCGGCCTTCGAGACGGAGCATGAGGAAGAGGAAGAGGAAGAGGACGACCACGGGCACGGCCATGACGCGTTGGACGCGGCCCAAGCCGACCCGCACGCTTGGCTCGACCCGGTAGTGGCCGCCTCATGGATGGAGCGGCTGGCCGAGACGCTGGCCGAGACCGACCCCGAGAATGCCGGGACCTACCGCGAGAACGCGACGGTCGCGATCGAAGCGGATACGGCGATGTCGGAGCGGATCGCGGCGCGGCTCGCCCCGCTGTCGGGGCGGCCCTATCTGGTGCCGCACGACGCCTACCAGTATTTCGAGCGCCGCTTCGACGTGCCCGCATCGGGTGCTCTGGCGCTATCGGACGCTTCGGCGCCGGGACCCGCCCGGATTGCGGAGCTGCGCGACAAGGTCGAGATCGGCGGCATCGTCTGCGTGCTCAGCGATCCCGAAACGCCCGCCGATCTGGTGGCGCTGCTGCGCGAAGACAGTTCGGCCGCGACCGCTCCGACCGATCCCGACGGCCTGATGCTGACCCCGGGACCGGATCTTTATCCGGCGCTGATCGAAGGTCTGGCCGTGGCATTGGAAGACTGCCTTGGCTAGGCCGCGCTCAGGCTGACCGTGACGCGGTTGCGACCGGTCTCCTTGGCCGCGTAGAGCGCCTCGTCGGCGCGGCGCATCAACGCCTCGGCCTCCTGTTCGGGGTCGGGGCGGCCCGGGCCCATCGCCACGCCGACCGACACGGTGATGCGGCACGACACCTCAGGCGCCACGCGGAACGGCGCGTCGCGGATGCGGCGGCGCAGCCGGTCCGCCGCGATGCGCGCCTGCTCGAGGCTGGTGTCGGGCATCGCCACGAGAAACTCCTCACCGCCGATCCGCGCCAGAAGATCGGCCGGTCGCAACCCGTCGCGGAGCCGCCGCGCGACCTGCGCCAGCACCTCGTCGCCGGCAGCGTGGCCATGGCGGTCGTTGACTGCCTTGAACAGGTCGATGTCGAGCAGCATTACCGCGATCGGCCGCGACCGCGACCGCGCCTCGGTGATCAGCCTGATCAGGTGGGGCCGCGCGTAGCGCCGGTTCCACAACCCTGTCAGCGGATCGGTCAGCGCCGCTTCGAGGCCGTGCCTCTCGGTCGCGCGCAGCCGATCGGCAAGCGACTTGCGGCGCAGCAGGCGACGGGCACGGTAGGCGATCTCGTCGGTTTCGACCGAGGCGGGCACGATGTCGTCCGCGCCCAGGTCGAGCAGCATCGCCGCCTCGCGGCTCGTCTCGGGGATCAGCACCAGCTGCGCGGCGCGGCGGGTGGCCGAGCGGCTGCGCAATTCGGCCACGATGCGGTAGAGTTCGCGCGCGGGATGCCCCGCCCGACAGAGACCGGCCCCGTCGATCACGAAGAGATCCTCCTCATGTCCGGCCTCCGTGAAAGAGCCTTGCGGCGCGATCCGGCGCAACGGCTCCGGCAGGCCCCGATAGGCCGTCATCCCCCGTTCTGCCTCGGGCGAGATCACCGCAATGCGCTGGCGCGGCGCAAAGGTCGCCGCCGCTTCGGAAAACCCCAAGGCCTGATGCGTGGCCTCGCGGCGCGACAGCTCGTCCTCTGTGTCGCGCGCGCGCAAGAGGTTGCGGATCCGCGCCTGCAGCAACGTGGTCGAAACCGGCGCCACCACCACCTCGTCGGCCCCGCCGAGCAGAAGCGCGAGCCGTTCCCCCCCGGCAGGCCAGCGTCCCGCCACCACGACCGGCAGGCGTACACCGTTCGGGACGGCGCGCAGCCTCTTCAGAAAGGTGAGGGTCGCGTCGAAATCCGCCTGAACGCCCGGCGCGGTGGGCACGAAGAGCAGGTCGATCGACGGATCGGGCAGCCGCGCCAACGCGTCTTCGAAACCGTCGCAATGCAGACAGTCGAACCCCACGGCGATGAGGGCGCTCTCCTGAAGCGCTCTTTCCGTTGCGATTCGATCGACGATGAGGATACGACCCGACATGAATGTGTCCTTGTTCGGGCCATGCTGCCCGGTCAGGCCGACGATCCGCTCACGCGATCGCTGCCCCATCATCGGGCCCATCTTCGAACCCATCATCGGGATTGCGCCCTCTCCCGGTTCTCAGGGTCGTCAGGAATGGTTAACAAATGCTTTCGCAGGGCTTTGGGGAGACGATGATGAAGCGGGAACGTGCCGAGGTGATCGCGCTGGGCGCATTGGGATGGCTGGCCGCCGATGACGAGCTGTGGCCAGTGTTTCTCGGAGCGACGGGGGCCGCCGCCGAAGATCTGCGCGCGCGCGCGGCCGAGCCGGGGTTCCAGGCCTCGGTGCTTGAGTTCCTCACCAATGACGACGCTTGGGTCACCGCCTTTTGCGATACCGCCGGATATGCCTATGACGAGCCGCACACCGCCATGCTGGTGCTCGCGGGTCCGGCGCGGATGCACTGGACGTGAGACCGGCGGCGCTGATCTTCGACAAGGACGGCACGCTGTTCGACTTTCACGCCACATGGGGCGGTTGGTCGCGCGGGTTGATCGAAGCCGAAGCCGGAGGCGACGCGGCGCTCGCACGGCGGATCGCCGAGGCATTGGGCTATGACATGGCCGCAGGTCGGTTTTTGCCCGACAGCATCGTCATCGCCGCGACCGCGGGCGAGATCGCCGACCGGATGCTGCCCCTGCTGCCCGGCGGCGATCGTGCGGCACTGATCGCGCGGATGAACGCGCGGTCGGCTAAGGCGCCGCAGGTACCTGCCGTGCCACTCGGCCCGCTCTTCGCCGATCTCGCGGCCCGCCGTCTGGCGCTCGGCCTCGTGACCAACGATTCCGAAGCACCGGCACGCGCGCATCTGCACGCCTCGGGACTCTCCGCGCGCTTTGGCTTCGTCGCGGGGGCCGATAGCGGTCATGGCGCCAAGCCGGGTCCGGGCCAGCTCGTCGCCTGTGCCGCGGCCTTTGGCCTTGCACCGGCAGCCTGTGCGATGATCGGCGACAGCCTGCACGACCTGCACGCCGCCCGGGCCGCCGGGATGACCGCGATCGCCGTGCTGACCGGCCTCGCGGCGCGGGACTCACTGGCGCCGCATGCCGATCTGGTGCTGGACCACATCGGCGCGCTGCCCGACTGGCTCGACGAACAAGGCATCACGAAACCGTGATGTCGCAGCCTGCAACTGAGCCTCCGAGGCCGCCGTGTCTGCTGGCATCACGAGGGGCATGATCGCCCCCGGACATGTCAGGGAGACGACATCATGACTTTCAAGGCCCTCTTCGCCGGCACCGCCATCGCCCTCACCTCCACCATCGCGCTGGCCGAGACCCATGCCGAAACCGGCAACCCGATGGTCGGCGGCGCCGCCATGTTCCCCGAGAAGAACATCGTCGAGAACGCCGTGAACTCGGCTGATCACACCACGCTCGTCGCTGCCGTGCAGGCCGCCGATCTGGTCGAGACGCTCTCGGGTGAAGGCCCTTTCACCGTCTTCGCACCGACCAACGACGCCTTCGCCGCCCTGCCCGAAGGCGCGGTCGAGGACCTGCTCAAGCCTGAGAACAAGGATCGCCTGACCGAGATCCTGACCTGCCACGTCGTCGCGGCCAATGCGATGTCGGACGCGATCTCCGGCATGATCAAGGATGATGGCGGCATGCACGAAGTCGAGACCGTCGGCGGCTGCACCTTCACCGTCTCCGAAGGCGAAGACGGAACCATCATGATCACCGATGGCCAAGACCGCACCGCCAACGTGACCGTCGCCGACGTGAAGCAGTCGAACGGCGTGATCCACGTGATCGACGGTGTGCTGCTGCCCGCGGTCGAGTAATCCTTCGAAGGGACGGTCGGAGCTTCCACTCACGCTCCGGCCACAGGCTCGTCGCGCATGGCGCGGCGGGCCGCCTTGCGAAGAAAGGTGCGCCCCGCCCACGCGCGGCATCGCGCCGCAACCCGGATGCCCGGTCTTTCAAAATCATCCCGGAGCGCGCATGTGGAGGGCAGACGCCACCACCCGAGGAGCCCCGGATGAGCGAGCCCGTCCACCAGCCAGACGCCGAGACCGAGGATCGCCCGACGCGGCCCGCGATGCTGCGCGGCTTTCGCAGGCGGTGCCCGAACTGCGGCGAGGGCGGGCTGTTCCAAGGCTATCTCAAGGTGGTCGACCGCTGCCCGGTCTGCCGCGAGGAGCTGCGCCATCACCGCGCCGATGACGGTCCGGCCTATCTGACCATCCTGATCGTGGGGCACCTGTTGGCCCCGGTGATCCATGTGGGTTTCACGCGCTTTCGCCCCGATCCTCTGGTCATGGCGACAGTGCTGACCGTAGGCGCCGTGGCGCTGTCGCTCTATCTTCTGCCACGGCTCAAGGGTGTGGTCGTCGGTATCCAGTGGGCGCGACGCATGCATGGCTTCGGCAAGGCGCATTGATGCCCGGCCCCGTGCCGATCCGCGACGCGGCGACGGTGGTGCTGCTGCGCGAGACGCCCGATGGCCCATCGGTGCTGATGGGTCGGCGCGGCGCGCGTGCGGCCTTCATGCCGTCGAAATACGTATTTCCGGGTGGTGCGCTCGACCCGGTGGATGCCACCGTGGGCTTCGCGGCCCCGCTCGGGCCGGCCCATGCCGCGCGTTTAGGAGAGTTGGCGGCCCCGCTTTCTGCCTGCGCGATCCGCGAGCTTTGGGAAGAGACCGGCCAGATTCTCGGGCGTCCCGCCCACTGGCCCAACGCGCCGCCGGGCTGGCGCGGCTTTGCCCGTACCGGTCACCGTCCCGATGCCGCCGCTCTCGTGCCGGTGTTTCGCGCCGTGACGCCGCCGGGGCAACCGCGCCGCTTCGACGCGCGGTTCTTTCTGGCCCGCGCCGACCACCTCGCCAGTGATCCCGACAATTTCGACCGCGCCGAGGATGAGCTTGCGCATCTGCATTGGGTGCCGCTGACGCAGAGCGAGGCGCTCGACCTGCCGCGGATCACGCTACTGGCGCTGCGCGAGGTGCGGGCGCGTCTGGACGATCCCGACCCGGCCCGTCCGATGCCGTTCTTTCACGGCACCATGGAGGCGGACATCCGGCCCTGAGGATCGCCCTACTCCGGCTCGTCCGCCTCCTGCGCGCCTTTGCGCGTGATCGGTCGTCCGATCGCGGCCCCTGCGCCTTCAGGCTGCGGCAGATGCGCATGCGCCTTGGCGATGCGGGCCAGACGATCCCGGAGATCGGGCGGTGGTGCAGCGGCGCGGCGGCTTTCGAGATCGACATGTACCAGCATGTGCTCGGCCGTCGCCACCAGCCGCGAGTCGGCCCACATCCGATGAAAAATCCGCACGCGGCGCCCCTCGGCCAGCAAAAGCTGCGTGTCGAGCGTGATCCGCGCCCCGGCCCGGACCTCTGAAAGATGCCGGATATGGGTCTCGGCGGTAAAGAAGCTTTGGCCGCGGGCGATATAGTCGGCATCGCAGCCGATCAGCGCGAGAAACCGGTCGGTTGCATCGCCGAAGGCCTGCAGGTAGCGGTGTTCGGTCATGTGGCCATTGTGGTCGCTCCAGTCGAGCGGCACGGCGCGCGCCCCCGTGGGGAGCGGTCCCGTGAGCGACATCGCATCGAGGCCCTTGGGCGCACCGCCGACACGACGGTCGGCGGCGTTCAAGAGACGCCCCGCGCCCCAGTCGCGCGCCTTGAGCCCGCGCAGGATCGATACGAGATTGGCATCGCGAATGCGCTCCAGATCGGCGATGGAATACGCGCCGGACTGGGCCTCGGACTGGCTGGCGATGGTCTCGACCAGCTCGTCGGTGAGATCGGGTACATCCGTGAGCTTGCTCCACGGCCATTTCAGCGCTGGGCCGAACTGGGTAAGGAACTGCCGCATCCCCGCCTCGCCCCCGGCGATGCGGTAGGTCTCGAACAGCCCCATCTGCGCCCAGCGCAGGCCAAAGCCGTAGCGGATCGCGTCGTCGATCTCGGCGGTGTCTGCCACGCCGTCCGAGACCAGCCACAGCGCCTCGCGCCAGACCGCCTCGAGGAGCCGGTCGGCGATATGCGCGTCGATCTCGCGGCGCAGAAACAGCGGGTGGCTCCCGATGTCGCGC
>Ga0207882_1000359_pt1 | contig 12742 bp, 15 predicted proteins | sample MalvirmetaMSP103_FD_184228 | JGI IMG/M metagenome (GOLD analysis project Ga0207882, IMG submission 184228) | Marine viral communities from the Deep Pacific Ocean - MSP-103 (SPAdes) | ecosystem: Environmental > Aquatic > Marine > Oceanic | place: Pacific Ocean | collected 2011-05-15 | reverse complement strand
ATCATCACCATGTCGAGGGGCAGGGCGCGAACGCGCCCGGTGCCAACGTGTCCGATTGCGCGCTCTGCGACGATTTCTGCACCGGCATGTGCCGGCTCGACGCTGCGGACCGTCACGCCCATGCCCATGAGCATGACCTGCCACACGACCACGGGCATGATCACGCCCATGACCATCACCACCATGGCCATGCTCACCACCATGATCACGCCCATGACCACCAGCACGCGGTCTACCCGCAGGCCGACCACCCGCTCGGGCCGCTGAGCGTGTTGAAGTCGCGCAAGTGAGCGACTTCACTCGTCAAATACTCAAATCCCCCGGCCGGTGCCGCTCGGGACGGAGGTCGTGATGCGTCCCTACGAGACCGATCCCGCCAGGATCTATGCCCAGAGCTTTGCCACGGTGCGCGCCGAGGCCCGGCTCGACCGCTTTCCCGAGGATCTGCGCCCGATGGTGATCCGACTGATCCACGCCTGCGGCATGGTCGAGATCGCGGATCGGCTGGCGTTCTCCGCGGGCGCGATGGCGACGGGGCGCGCGGCGTTGGCCGCGGGCGCGCCGGTGCTGTGCGATTGCGAAATGGTGGCGGCGGGGATCATCCGGCGACACCTGCACGACACTGAGGTGCTGGTGACGTTGAACGACGCGGCGGTGCCGGAGATGGCGCGCGATCTGGGCACGACCCGTTCGGCGGCGGCCGTCGATCTGTGGCGCGAGAAGATCGAGGGCGCGGTGGTTGCGGTGGGCAACGCGCCGACGGCGCTGTTTCATCTTCTGGAGCGGCTCGATGCGGGCTGGCCCAAGCCGGCGCTGATCCTCGGCTTCCCGGTGGGTTTCGTGGGCGCGGCGGAATCCAAGGCCGAACTGGCGGGCGATCCGCGCGGCTGCGATTTCGTGGCGCTCCGGGGCCGCAAGGGCGGCTCGGCCATGGCCTCGGCGGCGGTGAACGCGCTGGCCAACGGGATTTCGGAGGAGAAGGCATGAACGCTGTCGCAGCACCAGAGCCGTGGCTGCATGTCGTGGGCATCGGCGAGGACGGCATGGATGGGCTCCTGCCCGCGACCCGCGCCGTGGTCGAGGCCGCCGAGATCATCGTCGGCGGCGATCGGCACCATGAGCTTGCGGGCGCGGTGGGGGCGGAGCGGGTCGCCTGGCCCAGCCCGTTCGACGCGCTGATCGACCGGCTTCGCTCCTTCAAGGGCCGACGCGTCGTGGTGTTGGCCACGGGCGATCCGCTGTGGTTTTCTGTCGGCGCGCGGATCGGCCGCGCGATCCCCGCCGCCGAGATCGTCTATCATCCGCAGCTTTCGGCGTTCCAGCTTGCCTCCGCCCGGATGGGTTGGAGCCTTGCGGATGTCGAGACGCTGACCGTGCATGGCCGCCCGGTGGAGCAGATGATCGCCTTCATCCAGCCGCAGGCGCGGCTCTTGATCCTGACCACCGGCCCGGACACGCCCGGCCAGATCGCGCGGTTCCTGACCGAGCGTGGCTTTGGCCGCAGCCCGATGACGGTGCTGGCCAATATGGGCGGCGAGGCCGAGGCGCGCTTTGATGGAACCGCCGAGAGTTGGGACCACGAGGTGCCCGCCTTCAACACATTGGCCGTGGATTGCATCGCCGCCCCCGACGCGGCGATGATCCCGCGCGTGCCGGGGCTCGACGACGCACTCTTCGTCTCGGACGGCACGATGACCAAGCGCGAGCTGCGCGCGGCGACGCTGGCCAAGCTGATGCCGATGCGCGGCGCGCTGCTATGGGACATCGGCGCGGGGTCTGGCTCGGTCGCGATCGAATGGATGCGCGCGGCGCGATATGCCAACGCCATCGGCATCGAGCCGCGCGCCGACCGCCGGGCCATGGCGGCAGCCAACGCGCTGGCGCTCGGCACGCCGCGGCTGCGGCTGGTCGAGGGGGAGGCACCGGCCGCGCTTGACGGTCTGCCCGCGCCCGATGCGATCTTCATCGGCGGCGGGCTGTCGGCGGAGGTTTTCGCCGCCGCGTGGTCGGCGCTGCGCCCGCTCGGGCGGCTGGTGGCCAATGCCGTGACGCTGGAGAGCGAGGCGGCGCTGATCGCGCTGCATGCCGCACATGGCGGCGATCTGGTGCGGATCTCGGTCGCGCGCGCGGCACCTGTTGGTCGTCTGACGGGATGGAAGCCGGCGATGCCGGTGACCCAGTGGAGCCTGATCAAGCGATGAGCGGCACGCTTTACGGCGTGGGCCTCGGCCCCGGCGCGCCCGACCTGATCACCCTGCGCGCCGCGCGGTTGATCGAGGCCGCGCGCGTCGTCGCCTATCCGACGTTGGCGGGCGGCGCGAGCTTTGCCCGCTCGATCGCCGCCGAGCTGATCGCGTCGGATGCGCGCGAAATCGCCATGGATGTGCCGATGACGGTGGAGCGCGGCCCGGCGCAGGCGGCCTATGACGCAGGCGCCGCGCGGATCGCCGAGGCGCTGGAGGCGGGCGAGGACGTGGTCTGCCTGTGCGAGGGCGACCCGTTCTTCTACGGCTCCTTCATGTATCTTTTCGCCCGCCTTGCGGATCGTCACCGGGTGGAGGTCGTACCGGGCGTCACCTCGCTCACCGCCGCCGCCGCGAGCGCCCGCCGCCCCCTGGCCGCGCGCAACGAAAGGCTGACCGTGCTGCCGGGGCCGCTGCCCGAAGCCGAGCTGCGCACCCGGATCGAGGGCGCGGAAAGCGTTGCGATCATGAAGCTCGGGCGGCATTTTCCGAAAGTGCGTGCCGTGATCGACGATCTCGGCCTTACCGACCGCGCCGTCTACGTCGAGCGCGCCACGCTGGAGGCGGAGGTGGTCCGCCCGCTGGCCGAAGCGCCCGACACCGCCCCCTATTTCTCGATGATCATTCTCACGAAGGGAGCCGATCCTTGGCTGTGACCCCCGTTGTCCTCGCGCTGTCGCGCTCCGGCGAAACCGTGGCCCGGAGGGTGGCCGACGCCCTTGATGCACCGCTGCATGGCCGCGAGGGCCGGGTGGAGCGGGCCGACGCCTTCTTCGCCGATGCGCTGGAGCACGCACGCGATCTCTTCGCGGCGGGAACGCCCGTCATCGGCGTCTGCGCGAGCGGCATCCTGATCCGTGCGGTCGCGCCGCAGCTTTCGGACAAGCGCGCCGAGCCGCCGGTGATCTCGGTCTCCGATGACGGACGTGTCGTGGTCCCGCTTCTGGGCGGGCATCGCGGCGCCAACCGGCTGGCGAAACGTATTGCCGAGGCGCTGGAAGGAACGGCCGCCGTCACCACCGCGGGAGATGTCTCGCTCGGCGTGGCGCTGGACGAGCCACCGTTGGGCTACCGGCTGGTCAATTCCGGCGATGCCAAGGGCGCGATGGCGGCGCTGCTTTCGGGAGGTGGCGCGACCGTCACCGGCGATGCGCCGTGGCTGGCTGGCCTGCCACGGGGCGATGCGCTGAGGATCACCGTCTCTGAGGCGCCGCAGCAGGGGCTCGGCCCCGATCATCTTCACTTCGCACCGCAGCGCGCCGTGCTGGGGCTGGGCTGCGCCCGCGACTGCCCGCCCGAGGAGTTGGCCGCGTTGGTGCGCGAGACGCTGGCCGAGGCCGGGATCGCGCCAGAGGCCGTGCAGGCCATGGCCTCGATCGACCTCAAGGCCGACGAGCCCGCGATCCTGAATGTTTCACGTGTAATCGGCGCGCCGCTGCGCCTTTTCACCGCCACCGAGCTGGAGGCCGAGGCGCCGCGCCTCGCCACGCCCTCCGACGTTGTCTTTGCCGAGGTCGGATGCCACGGCGTCTCCGAGGGCGCGGCACTCGCGCAAGCCGGGCCCGACGCGACCCTCGTCGTCCCCAAGCGCAAGAGCGCCAACGCCACCTGCGCGCTGGCCATCGCGCCTGCGCCGATCACCGAATTGCGCGGTCGCCGCCGGGGCCGCCTCTCGGTCGTGGGCATCGGGCCGGGGCAGTCGGGCTGGCGCACCCCCGAAGCCTCGCGTTTGATCGCGCAAGCCGAGGAACTGGTCGGTTACGGGCTCTATATCGACCTCTTGGGTCCGCTTGCCGCCGGAAAGCCGCGCGCCGACTTCCCATTGGGTGGCGAGGAGGATCGCTGCCGCTACGCGCTGGAGCGCGCCGCCGAAGGGCGCGACGTGGCGCTGATCTGTTCGGGCGATGCGGGCATCTATGCCATGGGCGCACTGGTCTTCGAATTGCTGGGCCGCGATGCGGACAAGGGCGGTGTTTCGGATGCCGCGCGCCGCATCGAGGTCACCTGCACGCCCGGCGTCTCGGCGCTGCAGGCCGCCGCCTCGCGCGCCGGCGCGCCGCTCGGCCATGATTTCTGCGCCATTTCGCTGTCGGATCTGCTCACCCCGCGTGAGGACATCGTGAAGCGGCTCCACGCCGCAGCCCAAGGCGATTTCGTCATCGCCTTCTACAATCCGGTCTCCAAGCGCCGCCGCACCTTGCTGGCCGAGGCGCGCGAGATCCTGCTCGGGCATCGGCCGGCGGATACGCCGGTGCTTCTGGCCTCGTCTCTCGGGCGCCCCGAGGAAGAGATCCGCTATCGCCGCCTCGACGAGATGCAGGTCGACGAGGTGGACATGCTGACCGTGGTGCTGGTCGGCTCCTCGCAATCGAAGCTGGTGCAGCTGGGGGAAGGGCCGCGCATGGTGACGCCGCGCGGCTATGCCAAGAAGATCGATGCGCGCTGATCGGGTCGGCGGGAGACTCGACGCCGGTCAAAATGAGTATTTGAAGTTTAGAGATGCAAGGAGCGCGCCATGACCGTCTATTTCATCGGGGCCGGGCCGGGCGATCCGGAGCTTTTGACCCTCAAGGCCGCGCGCCTCATCGCAACCTGCCCGGTTTGCCTCTATGCGGGCTCGCTGGTGCCCGAGGAGGTGGTGGCCGGCGCGCCCGTGGGCGCGCGCGTTCTCGACACCGCGCCGATGACGCTCGACGAGACGCATGCCGAGATCGCCGCCGCTAACGCGCGCGGCGAGGACGTGGCGCGGGTGCATTCGGGCGACCCCTCGCTCTATGGCGCCATCGCCGAACAGATCCGCAGGCTCAAGGCCGATGGCATCCCTTACCGGATCATCCCCGGCGTGCCCGCCTACACCGCCGCCGCTGCCGCGCTGGGACAGGAATTGACGATCCCCGAACTGGCGCAGTCCATCGTGCTCACCCGCATGTCGATGAAGTCGACCGCCATGCCGGCGGGCGAGACGCTCGAGAATTTCGCCGCCACCGGCACGACGCTGGCCATCCATCTCGGCATCCGCGCCCTGCGCGACATCGAGCGGCGGCTGACACCCTTCTACGGGGCCGATTGTCCGGTCGCAGTGGTCTACCGGGCCAGTTGGCCCGACCAGCAGGTGATCCGCGGCACGCTTTCGGACATCCATGCGCAGGTGCGCGCGGCCAAGTTGACCCGGACCGCGCTGATCCTCGTGGGCCCGGCGCTCGGCGCCGATCAGGGATTTCCCGACAGCGCCCTCTACGACCCGGCGCAACCGCATGTGCTGCGCCCCAAGGTCCGCGCCTGAAAAGGACTTTTTCGAGAACGTCGCTTGAATTTCACATTCTTCTGCGCAGGATGGAAGCAGGGGGATGCGATATGACCGATTACCTGAGCAAGGATCTCGAGGACGCCATTGAGGCCGCGCGCCGCGCCGCGCAGTGCCGTTCGGCACGGCTCTGCGTGCATGACGCAGAGACCGTGCACCCGGTGCTGCGCATGTGGGAGACGGGCTTCGCCCTCGCCGCCAAGGACGCGCCGATCCTGCACGGCTTCGTCGATCTCTACGACGGTCCGCGTCACCTCTATCAATGCCTCGTCATGACCTCCCGGGTGGAGGAGGGCGAACGGGTCTACGAGTTCAAGCGCCACAGCCGCGTCGCCGACACCGCTCCCGTCGATTTCGAGCGGGGCGAGGCCGAGCCGGCGCTCAGACTGCCCCGGCTCTGAGGGTCTACTGCAGGTCCGAAAAGGCCGATTGTAGCCGCGCGACCGCCTCGGCCACCCGGGCGCGCGGCGTCGCGATGTTGAAACGCTGGTAGCTTTCGCCGCCGCGCCCGAAGCTGGTACCGTGGTTCACCGCGATCTTCGCGTCGCCCTCGATCCGGCGCAGCACCTCCTCGCGGGTCATGCCGGTGTCCGAGAAATCCACCCATTCGAGATAGGTGGATTCGAGCGGCATGGGCCTGACCCCGGGGATCTGCGCCACACCCTCCTCGAACAGGCGCCGGTTGCCGTCGAGATAGCCGCGCAGCGCCTCCAGCCACTCGACCCCCTCTGGCGACATCGCCGCCGTCGCCATGGCAAGACCGAAGGAGTTGGGCGACAGGCCCAGCGCCGCCATCCGCGAAGCGAACCGCGCCTTGAGCTTCGGCTCGGACACGATGACGTTGCCAATATGCGCGCCCGCGATGTTGAAGGTCTTGGTCGTCGCGGTCAGCATCACCAGACGGTCGGCCACGCCCTCGATCCGGGTCATCGCCCTGTGCGTGACGCCTGGCATCGTCAGGTCGCAGTGAATCTCGTCCGACACCAGCACCAGATCGTGCCGCCGCGCGAAGGCGGCCCAGCCCTCCAGCTCGGCCCGGCCCCAGACCCGGCCGCCGGGGTTCTGCGGCGAGCACAGGATCATCATCCGCTCGCGCCCGGTCATCAACGCATCCCAAGCGTCGAAATCCGGCACGTAGCGGCCGTGATCCAGCGCCAGGGGGCATTCGACCACCTCGCGCCCCGCGGCGCGGATCACCCGCGCGAAGGCGTGGTAGACCGGGGTGAACAGCACCACGCCCTCGCCGGGCTCGGTAAAGGCGTCGACGCACAGGCCAGTGGCGTTGACAAGGCCATGGGTGGTGAAGATGTCGCCCGCCTCGGGCCGCCAGCCATGGCGGCGGTCCATCCACCAGCCGATCGCCTCGCGCTGCGCCGCATCCGAGGCCGCGTAGCCGTAGATGCCATGCGCGGCCATCTCCTCGACCGTGCGCTGCACGCAAAGGGGCGGTCGGAAATCCATGTCCGCCACCCACATGGCGATCCCCTCATCGGGGCTGACGCCATAGACCGGCTCCATCTGGTCCCACTTGGAGCAGTTGGTGCCGCGCCGGTCGATGATCTCGTCGAAGTCGGGGGCGGCGGGGCGCTCATGGCTCATGGCGGTCTCCTGTTGGTCGCGCGGAGGCTGCACAAGCCGGGCCGGGCGCGCAAGGGCCCGCATGTTGCCATGCGCGCCGCTTGGCCCTAGATCGGCGCCATGACATTGCGCCCCATCCTCATTCACCCCGACCCGCGTCTCAAGACCGTGGCCGACCCGGTGCCCGCCATCACCGACGAGATCCGCCGTCTCGCCGACGACATGCTCGAGACCATGTATGACGCGCCGGGCATTGGCCTCGCCGCGCCGCAGATAGGCCAGATGAGCCGCCTGCTCGTCATGGACGCCGCCAAGGAGGACGAGGAAACCGCCCGCCCGATGGTGCTGGTGAACCCCGCCGTGACATGGTCCTCCGAGGCCCGCTCGGTCTATGAGGAAGGCTGCCTTTCGATCCCCGAGCAATTCGCCGAGGTCGAGCGCCCGGCCGAGGTCGAGGTGCGATGGCTCGGCCTCGACGGCGAGACGCATACCGAACGGTTCGACGGGCTCTGGGCCACCTGCGTGCAGCACGAGATCGACCACCTCGATGGCAGGCTCTTCATCGATTATCTCAAGCCGATGAAGCGGCAGATGATCACCCGCAAGATGGTCAAGCTCAAGCGCGAGCGGGCGCGCGGCTGATGGCCGTGCTCGACATCGTCCGGCATCCCGCGCCGGTGCTGCGCGCGACCTGCGCTCCCGTCGTGTTGTTCGATGCGACGCTGTCGCAGCTCGCCGCCGACATGATCGAGACGATGTATGACGCGCCGGGCCGCGGCCTCGCGGCGCCGCAGGTCGGGCTGCCGATGCGGATCTTCGTCACCGACGTGGAGTGGCGCGACGGCAACCCCGCACCCAAGGTCTTCGTGAACCCCGAGATCGTGGAGGCCTCCGAAGAGACGGTGCTGCGCGAGGAGGGCTGCCTGTCGATTCCCGACACGCCCTGCCGCGTCCGCCGCCCCGCGCGCATCGTGCTCAAATGGCAGGACCTGACCGGCCTCGGCCACGAGGCCGCGTTCGAGGGCATCGAGGCCACTTGCATCCAGCACGAGCTCGATCACCTGAACGGCATCCTGTGCATCGACCGCCTTGAGGAGGACACCCCCGAATGAGCCGCCCCTTCCTGCGCTGGCCGCACCCCACGCTGCGCCGTCCCGCCGCCCCGGTCGAGGCGATCACCGACGAGATCCGCGCCATCTGGGACGAGATGATCGAGGCCATGGACGCGATGCCCGGCGTCGGCCTCGCCGCGCCACAGATCGGCGTGTCGCTGCGCCTCGCCGTGGTCGATGCCTCCGACGGGCGCGGGCAGGCGGTGCGGATGGCCAACCCCGAAGTGCTCCATGCCAGCGTGCAACTGCGCGAGCATGAGGAAGCCTCGCCCAACCTGCCGGGCGTCTCTGCCGTCATCGAACGCCCGCGCGCGGTCACTGCGCGGTTTCTCAACGCCTCGGGCGAGATCGAGGAGCGCGACTTCGTCGGGCTTTGGGCGACCTCCCTGCAGCACCAGATCGACCATTTGGAGGGGCGGATGTATTTCGACCGGCTGAGCCGGCTCAAGCGCGACCGGCTGGTCGCCAAGGCGAGGAAGCTTTCCTGATGCGCATTGTGTTTATGGGCACGCCAGATTTCTCCGTCACAGCACTGGATGCGCTCGCGCGCGCGGGTCACGAGATCGCCTGCGTCTACACACAGCCGCCGCGCCCGGCAGGGCGGGGCAAGAAACCGCGTCCCTCGGCGGTGCAGGCCCGTGCGGAAGAGCTAGGGCTGGAAGTGCGTCATCCGGTCTCGCTCAAGGGTGAAGCAGCGCAGGCCGAATTCGCCGCGCTGAACGCCGATATCGCCGTGGTCGTGGCTTACGGTCTGATTCTGCCGCAGCCAGTGCTGAACGCGCCTGCGCGGGGCTGCCTCAACATCCACGCCTCGCTGCTGCCGCGCTGGCGCGGCGCCGCGCCGATACAGCGCGCGATCATGGAGGGCGACAACGAGACCGGCGTCTGCATCATGCGGATGGAAGCGGGGCTCGATACCGGGCCTGTCCTGCTGCGCCAAGCGACGCCGATCGCGGCGACCGACACCACTTCGGATCTGCATGACCGGCTGGCCCGGATCGGCGGCGCGCTGGTGGTGAAGGCGCTGCGCGAGATCGACACGCTGCGACCTGAGCCGCAGCCCGAGGCCGGCGTCACCTATGCGGCCAAGATCGACAAGGCCGAGGCTAGGCTCGACTGGACCCGCACGGCCGCCTATGTCGCGCGGCAGATCAACGCCCTGTCGCCATTTCCGGGCGCGTGGTGCATGGCGGGCGAGGAGCGTCTGAAGATCCTGCGCGCGGTGTCCGGACCCGGTGAGGGCGCGCCGGGCGAGGTGATCGGCCCCGCCACCATTGCCTGCGGCGACGGCGCGGTGGAGCTTCTGGAGATCCAGCGCGAGGGCAAGAAGCCGATGCAGGCCGAGGCGGCGCTGCGCGGGCTGAGCCTGCCAGAGGCGCTCGGCTGACCGAGGGGTCGTTCAAGGTCCCCGGGCGTCGAAACTGAGTATTTGAAGAGTGAAGTGGCCTAGCGCACGATCAACCGCGCGCCCGGCACGATATGCCGCGCCAGCCAGAGCAGGTCGGGGCGAGCAAAGGCCACGCAGCCCTCGGTCGGAAAGCCCGCACGGCGGCGCTGATGCAAAAAGATCGCCGAGCCACGCCCGGCCACCCCCTTTTCGTTCCAGTCGGTCAGCAGCACGATATCATAGAGTGGATCGGCGCGGCGCAGCACCTCGTGACTGGCGGGGTAGGGCGCGCGGACAGGGCTGTTGTAGTCCGGGTCGCTGCTGGCGTCCGACCACAAATCGCCCGGCCGGATCGGTCGCGCCCAAGGGCGCGGCGCGGGCAGGCGGTCGGGCCGGTAGAGCATGCCGGTGATCCGGTGTTCGCCCACCGGCGTCGCGCCGTCGCCCTCGCGCTTGTCGGCGCGAAGGCCGCCCTTGCCGATCGAACAGGGAAGATACCGGCCCAGCACCCGCAGGCCGCGGCGGGTCAGGACGAGATCGGCGGGAGAATGGATCACAGAAGATGCCCCGACTTGGCCGCCTTGGTGGCGAGGTAATGGTGGTTGTGCAGGCCGCGACCGACCTTGAGCGGCACCCGCTCCTCGACCGCGATCCCGGCCTCGCTCATCCGCGCGACCTTGTTGGGGTTGTTGGTGAGCAGGCGGATGCGTGAAAAGCCCAGCCGCTTGAGGATCTCGGCGCCGATGCGGAAATCGCGCTCGTCATCCTCGAAGCCGAGCCGGTGGTTCGCCTCGACCGTGTCGAAGCCCTGATCCTGCAGCGAGTAGGCGCGCATCTTGTTGGCCAGCCCGATGCCGCGACCCTCCTGGTTGAGGTAAAGGAGAACGCCTTCGCCGGCCTCGCCCATCTGGTCGAGCGCGGCATGCAACTGCGGCCCGCAGTCGCATTTGAGCGAGCCCAGCACGTCGCCGGTGAAGCAGGCCGAATGCAGCCGCACCAAGGGTGCCGTGTCGCGAAGGGGTTTGCCGATCTCGACCGCGTAATGCTCCTCGCCGCCATCACCGGGGCGGAACACGTGCAGCCGGCCTTTTTCGGCCGCTTCCATCGGCAGCCGCGCGGCGGCGACGGGGGCATAGGCGGGGGTGATCGCGGGCGGCAGCGGCAGATCGAGGCGCGTCAGCTCGTTATCGGCGGCGAAACCGGCAGCGTCCTCGATGGGGAGAACGAGTGCCGCGGGCAGCAGGCGGGCCGCCTTGACCAGCGCGATCGCGGCGCGGTGCGTCTCGGCCCCGCCGTCGCGCAGCGTCCTGAGCGGGCCCTTCATCGGCGTATTGAGATCGCCCGCCGGGTCTGCCACGGCCCGCACCCACGCGCAATCCGCTCCCTCGGGCAGCGCCACCCGCGCGATATCGCCGTCATAGGCCCGCGCGCGCAGCGTCGCCGCCCGCCGCCCCGTGATCGCGAGCACCGGCACACCGCCCATGCGGCGCAGCTCGGCCAGCCGCTCGGGGCGCGCCGTCTCAGCCGCGAGCACTAGCGCCCCCGATGTCCCGCCCAGCACCACCGGCACACCAAGCCGCAGATCGGCCAGCGCACGGGCGCGACGCTCGACGGGATCGGGACGAAAGGGCATCGGCACATCCTTGCGGCAGGCCGGAGCACCCCGGCGCGGGAGGCGAATGTAACATTTCCGGGGGCGGCGACAACTCGACGTGAGGGATGGTCACGAAACTTGAGGCACACGAGACCGTTACACATGTGTAGAGCCGGCAGGTCATGGAGGCGTCGAAATGGCACAAGTGAAGAAGATCCTTTTGGTGGATGACGAGGACGACCTGCGCGAAGCGTTGAGCGAACAGCTCGTCATGACCGAGGATTTCGATGTCTTCGAGGCCGGCAACGGGCACGAAGCGATGGCTCAGGCCAAGGCCGGGCTGTTCGATCTGGTGATCCTCGATGTCGGCCTGCCCGACACCGATGGCCGCGAATTGTGCAGGGTCATGCGCAAGCAGGGCGTGAAATGCCCGATCATCATGCTCACCGGCCATGACAGCGACAGCGACACCATCCTTGGCCTCGATGCGGGCGCCAACGATTACATCACCAAGCCGTTCAAGTTCCCGGTCCTGCTCGCGCGCATCCGCGCCCAGCTGCGCACGCATGAACAATCCGAGGACGCGGTGTTTCAGCTCGGACCCTACAGCTTCCGGCCCGCCCAGAAACTTCTGGTGGCCGAGGATGATCGCAAGATCCGCCTGACCGAGAAGGAAACGAACATCCTGAAATACCTCTACCGCGCCTCCGAGGGCGTGGTGGCGCGCGATGTCCTCCTGCACGAGGTCTGGGGCTACAACGCCGGTGTCACGACCCACACGCTGGAAACCCATATCTACCGGCTGCGCCAGAAGATCGAACCCGATCCCTCGAACGCGCGGCTTCTGGTGACCGAATCCGGCGGATATCGGCTCGTTGCCTGAAAACGTCGGAACCGGGACGGCGTTTCGACGTTTCCTTGCCGAAGCCCGGTGGCTGGGTCATGCCACACTCTGACTGTTGGACCTTGCCGGGCCTCGTGCCCGGCTTTTCTTTGCCAATTTTCCTGTCTCCGGCTCTCTTTCGGCGGCACCCGTCGGTCGCACCTGCGTGAGCGGCCTCAAACGCCTCTGGGGTTGAAGGCCGCGCAGGCGTAGGCTGAACTCATCAGTAAAGGAGTTCCCGATGCCAGCGTTCCGCTCTCTCGCCCTCGCCGCCATGCTGCTCCCGCTTCTGGGGACCGCGACCTTGGCCGAGACCGAGACCCTGCGCGTGCGCAACCGCTCGGGCGTCGATCTCGTGCGCATGTTCGCCTCCCCCGTGACGGATGAATACTGGCGCGACGATCTCTTGGGCGAATACGTGGTGCCGTCGGGGCGCAACGCCGATGTCACCATCCGCAACGTGACGGAATGCCTTTACGACCTGCTGATGCTGTTCTCCGACGGTGCGGTGGTGCCGGATCGGGTCGATGTCTGCGCCTCCGAGAGCTATACGGTCGAGCCCTGACGCGTTCGGGTGGCGTTCGCGAACGCGAGGCGCTAGGCAGGCCCGGCCCGACAGCCGGAGACCGCGCATGCCCTTT
>Ga0207882_1000351_pt1 | contig 12882 bp, 10 predicted proteins | sample MalvirmetaMSP103_FD_184228 | JGI IMG/M metagenome (GOLD analysis project Ga0207882, IMG submission 184228) | Marine viral communities from the Deep Pacific Ocean - MSP-103 (SPAdes) | ecosystem: Environmental > Aquatic > Marine > Oceanic | place: Pacific Ocean | collected 2011-05-15 | reverse complement strand
TCGCTGTCACAACTCGACGCCCTGGTGTTTACCGGCGGTATCGGTGAGAACAGCCCCCGTATCCGACAGGAAACCGCCAAACACCTGGGGCTGCTCGGAATTGAACTGGAGACCGGCCTGAACCGTGATCATGGCAGGATGAGCGACGGCTTTGTCAGTAGCCCCGACTCCCGGTTCCCGGTGCTGGTGATTCCCACCAACGAAGAACTGGTTATTGCCCAGGAAGCCGAGCGCCTGGCCTCCGCCTGAACGACCGAACCCGACAGATTTACAGGACAACCCATGGCAAAAAGTCTTTTTATTGCACCTACCTCGATGGAATCCGGCCTGACCTCCGTTTGTCTTGGCCTGCTCCGGGCCCTCGAGCGTGAAGGCGTGAGCGTTGGTTTCTACAAACCGTTCAGCCAGTCGGTACACCGCGGCGAAGCCATCCATAACGACGGCCGCGATTCTTCCACGGCGTTTGTCACCGCCCGCAGCCACCTGCAACCACCCGATCCGATTCCCCTGAAAGAAGCCCAGCAACTGCTGAACCGGGGCAAGGGAGACCTGCTTCTGGAGAATATCGTTGGCGAGTACCAGAAAGTCGCCAACCAGGTCGATATCGTTATCATCGAAGGCCTGGTGCCGGACCGGAGCGAAGCCTACATCGCACGACTCAATGTGGAGGTAGCCAGGAACCTGGGCTCCGAGGTGATCCTGGTGAGCGCACCAAGAAGCTGTTCCGCCTCCGACCTTGACGAAGAACTGGATTTCTCCGCGCGCCTGTTTGCCGCCCCTTCAGATCCGGACGTCATTGCCGTGATCCTGAACAAGATTGGCGCGCCGGAGAAATCCGGCATGACCCTGGACCACCACCGTCCGGCGAAGGGAGACGTTATTGATTACCGCTCGGCCTGCAAGGTGTTCACGTCTGGCCGTTTCCACTTGCTGGCCGAGATTCCCTGGCAGCCACACCTGCTGGCGCCACGTGTGTCCGATGTTGCAAGGGAGCTCGGGGTGCCGGTATTGCACGAAGGCCACATGCACAGCCGTCGGGTTCAGAAAGTGTCTGTGTGTGCCCGCACTATCAGGAATATGACGGACACCCTGAAGCCTGGCACCCTGATGGTCACCCCCGGTGACCGCGAAGATATCGTGGTGACCACGGCCCTGGCGGCCCTTAATGGTGTGCCCCTGGCGGGCCTGATGCTGACCGGCGGACTGATGCCGGACAACCGGGTCATCGACCTGTGCCGCAGGGCACTGGATACCGGCCTTCCGGTACTCAGTTCCGATGCCAACACCTACGAAACCGCCCATATGCTGGCCAGCCTGTCGTCCGCCATCCCGATTGATGATCCGGAACGGATCGAGGAGTCCATGGAGTCGGTTGCCCGCCGCGTGGATACCGACTGGCTCCAGGAACACCTTAAGGTTCAGCGCCAGAGCCGGCTGTCGCCACCGGCTTTCCGTTACCAGCTGTCGGAGCGGGCGAGGTCTGCCAATAAACGCATCGTATTGCCGGAGGGCTGCGAGCCCCGTACCGTGCACGCAGCCATTATTTGCCACCAGCGCAAACTGGCCCGCTGCGTGTTAATCGGAAATCCCCAGGAAATCCGCTCCGTAGCGGCAGCACAGGGGCTTGAGTTACCGGAAGACCTGGAGCTGATGGATCCTGCCTCGGTCCGCGACCGCTACATCGCACCGATGGTGGAGCTCAGGAAGCACAAGGGGCTTACCGAAGACATGGCCGAAGCCATGCTGGAAGACAACGTGGTGCTCGGCACCATGATGGTCGCCATGGATGAAGCCGATGGCCTGGTTTCCGGGGCCATCCACACTACCGCAAACACCGTGCGCCCTGCCCTGCAGCTGATCAAAACCCACGACAACGCCAAGGTGGTGTCGTCTGTATTCTTCATGCTGTTGCCGGAACAGGTGCTGGTATACGGTGACTGTGCCATCAACCCGGACCCGAACGCCGAAGAACTGGCCGACATCGCCATCCAGAGCGCCGAGTCGGCGGAGGCCTTCGGTATCGAGCCGGTGGTTGCCATGATCAGTTACAGCACCGGCGAGTCCGGTAGTGGGCAGGATGTCGACAAGGTGCGTGAAGCCACCCGCATTGCCCGGGAACGTCGTCCGGACCTGCTGATCGACGGCCCGCTGCAATACGATGCCGCTGCGATTGAAAGTGTCGGCAAATCCAAGGCACCAGACAGCAAGGTAGCCGGTAAGGCCACGGTGTTCGTGTTCCCGGATCTCAACACCGGCAACACCACCTATAAAGCCGTACAGCGCAGCGCAAATGTGGTCAGCGTTGGCCCGATGCTTCAGGGTTTGAGAAAGCCGGTGAACGACCTGTCACGGGGTGCGCTGGTGGAAGATATCGTGTTCACCATTGCCCTGACAGCCGTTCAGGCGCGCCAGGTAGAGGAAGCGGGAGTGGCGTGAGCCACTCCCGGTCGTGCGGAGAGCCCGGTTGATCAGCGTTTAACGCTTTTCTGCCGGGTTTTCTTGATCTTGCGGCCTTTCTTCAGGTCGTTATCCTTCTTGACCTTCTGCCGTGGTGTCAGCCGGTCAACCTTGTTGGCAAACGGGTTTTCACCGGACTTGAATTCGAAGCGGATGGGCGATCCCACCACTTTCAGCACCTTGCGGAAGGTGTTCTCCAGATACCGTTTGTAAGCCCCGGGCAGCGAATCCACCTGGTTACCGTGCACCACAATCACCGGCGGGTTCGAGCCGCCCTGGTGTGCATAACGCAGCTTGATACGCCGGCCATGAACCATGGGCGGCTGATGCTGGGCTACGGCATCCTGCAGGATTGCCGTCAGGCGGTTTGTGGGCCACTTCGCCATGGCAGATTCGTAGCAGGCCTGCACCGATTCGTACATCGTGCCTACGCCGGTGCCATGCAGGGCCGAGATGTAGTACTTGTCTGCGTAATCCAGGAAATCGAGGCGACGGGCCACCTGCTCCTTCACCTTGCTTCGGTCTTCCGGATCCATGCCGTCCCATTTGTTGACGGCAATCACCAGTGACCGGCCGGCATCCAGCACAAAGCCGATCAGGTGCAGGTCCTGGTCTACCAGACCTTCCCGGGCGTCAATCACCAGGATCACCACATGGGCGTCGTCGATGGCCTGCAGGGTTTTGATGATGGAGAACTTCTCCACCACTTCATGAACGTTTTTGCGGCGCCGTACCCCGGCGGTATCAATCAGGGTGTACTGCTCACCATGGCGCTCGTAGGGAATGTATACGCTGTCCCGAGTGGTTCCCGGCATGTCATAAACCACCACCCGGTCTTCACCCAGCATCCGGTTAACCAGCGTGGACTTGCCTACATTCGGACGGCCCACAACACCGATGCGGATACCCGGATAACGATCGGCCCGGTCCTGCTCCTCCGGATCTACCGGTTCAGGCAGCAAGGTTTCCAGCAAGGTACGGATACCGCGGTTATGGGCTGCGGCGATGGTAAAGCTGGATTCAAAGCCCAGGCGGTAGAAATCCGCTGCGGCAACATCCGGATCCTGGCCGTCCGTTTTGTTAACCACCAGGTGCGCCTGCTTGCCGGAGCGGCGCAGATGGTCAGCAATCATTTCGTCACCGGCCGTCAGCCCTGCCCGGCCGTCTACCAGGAACAGGACGATATCGGCCTCTTCCACAGCCTGCAGGGACTGCCTGGCCATTTCAGCGTCAAGGCCAACTTCGTCACCAGTCAGACCGCCGGTGTCGATAACAATGAACTTCTGCCCTTCGTAATGACCTTCCCCGTATTTTCTGTCACGGGTGAGGCCCGGAAAATCTGCCACAAGGGCATCCCGGGAACGGGTCATCTGGTTGAACAGGGTGGACTTGCCAACGTTTGGGCGGCCCACCAGGGCTATTACTGGGGTCATATTGGTCTGCTATGCAAATAAAACAGAAACCCGGCCGTAGCCGGGTAAATTCATGGGGCTGTCAGTCGTCCTGCTCAAGCCTGAGCACGGACAGTTTGCCGCCGTTTCCGTAAACCAGCAGGTTACCATCTCTCGTAACCTGAACCGGTACGCGGATACCCTCACTGTCGAACTTCAGCTGGCCCTGCAGGCTACCGTCCTCGGCGGACAACACGTGCAGATAACCCTCGAAATCGCCTACCACCAGATAGTCTCCGGAGACGGCCGGACGGGTTACCTGGCGCCAGGACAACTGATCCTGAACCCACAGCTCCCTGCGGTCGTTGCCACGAAGCGCCTGGATGTCACCATTGGCCGAGGCCAGGTAGATATTGCCGTTACCGATTGCCGGTGAATAGAAGCTGGATGCCGGCTTGCTCCAGACTTCCTGGCCGGAACGAATATCCACCAGGGCCAGCTTGCCCTGATAACCCGCCACCATAATGGCGGAATCCAGCACCAGCGGCTGGCCGCCAATATCCACCAGGCGCTCAAGCTCTGTACGGCCCTGCGGCTGGCCTACTTCGTACTGCCAGACCGGCTGCCCGGCGGCTGCCGTCAACGCAATGACCCGGCCGTTGGCGAAGGACGCGATCACCACGTCTCCACCCACCAGCGGAGCAGCGCCGGTGCGCATGGTCAGAACCGGAACCTGGGCATCGTACTGCCAGAGCTGGTCACCGTTCCCGGCATCAAAACCGATCACCCGGCCATCGGTGGTCTGCGCCACCACCAGGGAACCGTTAGACTGCGGCGCAGCTACCACTTCCGTGGGCAGGCTCGCGCGCCATTGTTCACTGCCATCCTCACTGGACAGGGCGATCAGTTCGGCATTCCGGCTTGCCAGGTAAAGTTGCCGGGCATCAGCACCCGGGCCCGCAAACAAACGCTCGTCCAGGTCCTGCTCCCAGATCAGCTCGCCGTTTTCGCTTTGGACCGCGACAACCTCGCCGTCTGCAGAGGCAGCATACAAGGTGTCACCCGCATACAGTGGCGCCATGTGCAGGAACTCACCGTCGTGGCCATCGCCAACCGACATGGACCACACCCGGTCGAACTCCACACGCTCGTCGATTTCCGGCAAGGGGGCAGGCTGTTCAAAGGTATCGGTGGTGCTGCATCCGGCCAGGGCCATTGCCGCAATGGATGCCGCCGCCAGGAAACCCGAGCGGATGCTTCTGGATACCGGCATCAGGCGTCCTCCCCGACGCCCAGGTCAGACAGTTTCAGTTCCAGGACACCGCTTCGGCCCTGTTGGTTCTGTTCCCGGGCGGTCAGATAGGCTTCCCGGGCACCATCCTGGTCGCCTTTGGCCAACAGGATATCGCCCCGAAGTTCGGAGAAAATGGCATTGAAGGCATCCGCTTCGCCAGCACCATCAAGCGTGGCCAGGGCATCGTCGTGGTTGCCGGCGGCAAACTGGGCCCGAGCCAGGCGGTTGCGCACGACCAGGGAAAGCGCCTTGTCATCAGCAGCCTTGTCCAGCGCCCAGCTGAGAGATTCTACTGCAGCGGCTGGATCGTTCTGTTCGGCCAGTTGCTGGCGCGCCATCACCAGGTTGCCGTAGATGGCATAGGCGCTGTCGGAGTGCTCTTCACGCAGGGTTTCGGCGACAAAGGCCATGGTGTCTGTGTCAGATTCTCCCTGCTCACCCGAAAAGGCGTTCAGCAGATTGGCGAACTGGTTGGCTGCTTCCGCCCGTTGCTGGGCCTGGTGGTTCTGCCAGGCTTGCCAGCCGAAGACAATGGCGAGTGCCGCGCCGATACCGATCAGCAGCGAACTGCCGTTCTTTTTCCACCAATCCTTGATCGCCTGGACCTGTTCTTCTTCTGTGCGCAACTCGGCCATGAAAACTCCTGATTAATTATTAAAATACAATGCGTTATCACGAAAACTTAAAGTAAACCCTTCAGAACTGAAGCCAGTTCGGACTGGTTAACTTCCTGCTGGGGATCGTCATTTCGAAGTGGTTTCAGGGCCACCGTGCCGCTGGCAATTTCGTTCTCTCCCAGAATGACTGCATAGCGAGCATTGCTCCGGTCAGCCTTTTTCATCTGGCTCTTGAAACTTCCGCCACCACAATGGCTGACCACCACCACTCCGGGCAACTCATTACGCAGACATTCGGCCACCGCCATGGCTGGTGCAACGGCCTGCTCGCCCATGGCGGTTACGTATACGTCGGCGTTGTTGTTGACCTGCTCCGGCACCAGGTCGAGGGTTTCAAGCAGCAGAATCAGCCGCTCCAGACCCATGGCAAAACCTACCGCATCGGTGGGCTTGCCGCCAAGTTGCTGAACCAGTCCATCATAACGGCCACCGGCACAGATGGTGCCCTGGGCGCCAAGGCTGTCAGTGATCCACTCGAACACGGTTTTACCGTAGTAATCCAGGCCCCGAACAAGTGCCGGATTGACGGTGTAGCTTACGCCGGCCGCATCCAGCAGTGATTTCAGTTGCTCGAAATGGGCGCGGGATTCGACGTCGAGGTAATCATCCAGCAACGGTGCCCCGTTCAGGATTTCACGGGTGGCCGGGTCCTTGCTGTCCAGGATGCGAAGCGGATTGGTGTCAAGACGACGCTTGCTGTCGTCATCGAGCTGGTCTTTATACTGCTCGAGATAACGAACCAGCGCCTCCCGGTACACCTTGCGGGATTCGCTGGTACCGATGGAATTGATTTCCAGCCGGGCATGCTCGGTCAGCCCGAACGCCTTCCACAGGCGGGCGGTCAGAACCAGCAGCTCCGCGTCAATGTCAGGGCCGGCCATGCCGAAGCACTCGACACCGATCTGGTGAAACTGGCGATACCGTCCTTTCTGGGGCCGCTCATGGCGAAACATCGGGCCGGTGTACCACAAACGGCGTGTCTGGTTGAACAGCAGGCCATGCTCTTCTGCGGCCCGCACGCAACCGGCTGTACCTTCAGGGCGCAGAGTCAGGCTGTCGCCATTGCGGTCGTCGAACGTATACATTTCCTTTTCGACGATATCGGTCACTTCACCGATCGAGCGCTTGAACAGTTCGGTGTGCTCTACCACCGGCATACGGATTTCCTGGTAGCCGTACTGGCCGAGCACTTGTCTTACCGTGGACTCTACATACTGCCAGACCGGGGTCTGGTCCGGGAGGATGTCATTCATCCCCCGAATTGCCTGAATTTTAGCCAAGTTTAAACCCTGAAAATCTTTGAATGGTGTCTTTGTAACGCTCAGTCTGAAGACCGGGCGATAACAGCTTCTTCCTGCTCCTGGCGCTTGGCAACCTGCTCGCGGATCAGCCGCTCGAGGTCATCAGCCAGTGCCGTGTTGTCCAGTTTCTGGTTCGGCTTTCCGCCCACATACAGCAGGTGTTTCGGGCTTCCGCCGGTCAGCCCCAGGTCTGCTTCCTTGGCTTCACCCGGCCCGTTAACGATACAGCCAATGATGGCCACATCCAGTGAGGTGTTCACATCTTCAAGGCGGGCTTCCAGGTCGTTCATGGTCTGGATGACGTCGAAGTTCTGGCGTGAACAACTCGGGCAGGCAATGAAATTGATGCCGCGGCTACGCAAACGCAGGCTCTTGAGGATGTCGAAGCCTACCTTGATTTCCTGTACCGGGTCTGCCGCCAGGGAGACCCGTATGGTGTCGCCAATGCCATCCATCAGCAACATGCCGAGGCCGATGGCGGATTTCACGGTACCGGACCGGAAACCGCCCGCCTCGGTAATGCCCAGGTGCAAGGGCTGCTCGATCTGGGAGGCAATCTGGCGATAGGCTGCGACGGTCATGAATACGTCGGACGCCTTCAGGCTGACCTTGAAGTTCTGGAAGTCGTGCTTGTCCAGAATATCGATGTGGCGCATGGCAGACTCCACCAGCGCCTCGGGGGTCGGTTCGCCATACTTGCGTTGCAATGCCTTTTCCAGTGACCCGGCATTCACCCCGATGCGGATCGGAATATTGCGATCCTTGGCAGCGTTGATCACCGCACTCACCCGGTCGTCCCGGCCAATGTTGCCGGGGTTGATCCGCAAACAATCAACACCCAGCTCGGCAACCCGCAACGCAATCTTGTAGTCAAAATGGATATCCGAAACCAACGGCACCGAGACCCGCTCACGAATCTTGCCGAACGCCTCGGCCGCCTCCATAGACGGCACAGACACGCGGACAATATCCGCACCGGCCTCTTCAAGGGCCTTGATCTGGCCGACGGTGGCATCAACATCACAGGTATTGGTGTTGGTCATGCTCTGTACCGAAATGGGCGCATCTCCGCCCACTGGCACATTGCCCACCATGATCTGGCGGGATTTACGTCTCTTGATCGGGGAATCTTGCTTCATGGTCTGGAACCAACAATCTGTTCAGGCGGTCGTTCAGGGTTCTAGGGTGAACTCTGCTCGGTTATTCACTACGCGGAAACGGCCAGGGTCCAGGGTCTCGCCCCGGAACTGGATGGTTTCAACGGCACTCATTGCGCCAACTACCACTCTCAGTGGCGCCTCACCGGACACGTCCAGCTGGTTGCCGCGGTTACGTAGACCGGCAGCCAGACGGTTACCAGCGCCATCAGTAACCTGAATCCAGCAATCATCACTGAACGTCATTTGCAGACGGGCCGCTGCCGACGGCTCGTTAGCCGCAACCGTTTCTTCCGTAACCGGCTCAGCGACAGCTGCAACGTCCACCGGCGCGGTTTCAAGGGCTTGGTCCTCAGCCTCAGCGGCGGCTGCAGGGGCCGTGCCAGGTTCCATGGTCGCGCTTTCTTCGGCTACAACCTGCCCTGCCTCTGAGACGGGTTCATCACCAGGTTCTTGAGGCTCTGGTACCACCACAGCGGGCTCGTCAGCTTCAATCAGAGGAGCAGTTGCAGTGCGGTCCGGCTGAAACCCGACAGGGTCTTCGATGGCTTCGGGCTGCTCTGCTTCCGGTTGCGGTTGCGGTGTCGCTGGCAGCGCGGAGTCTTTGCTGCCGAGATAAGTAAAGGCCAGAAAGCCAATCAAAGCTGCGGCCACCAGCACGAGAATCAGCTTGGCGGCCCGACGCTTCTGGCGCCGGCGTCGTTCGATATTTACCAGCGGGTTAGCCTGCAGCGCCTGCTCCCGCTCCTGGCGGCGAGGCTCAAGCTCGGTGTCCAGGTCACGGATAATCGAGTCTGCATCCAGGCCTACCTGCCGCGCATAGGCACGGACATACCCCTTCAGGAACAGCTCGGTATCAATTTTGCTGTAATCACCGCTTTCAATCGCCTGAATCACGGACACCCGAAGGTGCTGTTGGTCTGCAACCGCTGCCAGACTCAGCCCTGCCTTCTCCCGTGCCCGCCGGAGCTGCTGTCCGACAGGTTCTGCGGATACGTTATTCAGCTGCTCGTCACCGGTCATTGGCAATCAGCACCTTGTATTGTTGATACTCTGTGGATTCCGGGAATTCGTTCCGCAATAACAAAGCCATACTGGCTTCCTGGTCTTTGTCCCCGAAATAACGGGCAATGCGGATGCCTGTGTAAAGGCTTTCTGCGGAATGGGTCAGTCGTGTATTGCCCTGAATCATGGTCTGAAGGCGGCTGTAATACCGGGACGCTTCGGTGTAATTGTCCTGTTCCACCAGCACACGTGAAAGAGACAGCAACGAGCGAGCTTCGCCGCGGGTCAGCTCTACGGCTCTGCGGTAGGCTGCCTCTGCGCCTTCGAGGTTATCCAGGCGCTCTTCTGTCATGCCCAGATTGTAAAAGACACCTCCGCGCTCTCTGTACCCGGTATCCCGGGACGCAACGGAAAACTGGTTACGGGCACCTTCGTATTCTTTTTGGCCGTACAAGAAGGCACCGTAATAGACGCGCCCACGGGTATAGCTTCCGTCCGCTGACACAGCCTTGCGGAAACTTTCTTCGGACAGCTGCTCTTCGCCTTCATAGCTGTACACCAGTCCCATGGCAGCCAATGCCTCGGCATTTCCGCTGTCAATTTCCAGGGCGCGATCAAGGTGGTGCCGAGCCCGCTCCAGGTTGCCCTGCCCGATGTAGGCGGTTGCCAGCTGAACGTAGCTGCTCAAGGCCTTGTCGCGGTCAGCCTCCCGGCTGAAACGGCTGTCTGTGGTGGTTACGCATCCGGACACCAGCATCCCTGAAAAAATCAGGGCCAATACAGCCAGTTTTACCTTGGAATTTCTAACCATCAACAAACACCTTACCTTGGTTGTTTCCGCTCCCCTGTATTCAGGGATTAACTTGCTGAACGGCAATATAGCGCTGGCTTCTGCGCGTCCGGTCTTCCACCCGGCCTACCAACTGCCCGCAGGCAGCGTCGATGTCATCACCGCGGGTGGTTCGAATGGTGGTCACGAAGCCGGCTTCGTTCAGCACATTCTGGAAGCGCCGGGTTGCGTTCATGCTGGGCCGGCGGAAGTCGCTTTCCGGGAATGGATTAAACGGTATCAGGTTAATCTTGCAGGGCAACCCCTTCAAGATTACGGACAGCTCCCGGGCGTGCTCTGGCTGGTCGTTCACACCTTCTATGACCGTGTACTCGATAGTGGCCTTACGCTTGTCTGGCAGGCGCGCCAGGTAGCGGCGGGTCGCTGCCAGCAACTCGGCAATCGGGTACTTTTTATTCAGCGGCACCAGCGTGTTACGAAGTTCATCATTAGGGGCATGCAGAGAGATGGCCAGTGAAACATCGGTAACCTCACCCAGCCGGTCAAGGGCCGGAACAACACCGGAGGTACTCAGGGTAACCCGACGCTTGGAAATACCGTAAGCCAGGTCTTCCATCATCAGGTTCATGGCGTCAACCACGTTATCGAAGTTGAGCAGGGGCTCTCCCATGCCCATCATGACCACGTTGGTAATCGGCCGATCGGTGGGATCAAACGGCATGAAAGCGCGGCGCGCCACCCACACCTGGCCAATGATTTCTGCCGCTGTCAGGTTACGGTTAAAGCCCCGCTTTCCCGTCGAACAGAAAGTACAGTCCAGGCTGCAGCCAATCTGGGACGACACACACAAGGTGCCACGTTCCCCATCAGGAATAAGCACAGTTTCAACACTGTTGCCGTTATCCATGCGCATAACCCACTTGCGGGTGCCGTCTTTCGAGGTTTCGTCGTAAACCACCTCGGGGCCACGCACTTCAGCAATTTCCTTGAGCCTTTCGCGCAGAACGCGGCTCATATTGGTCATTTGATCGAAGTCATCAACGCCACGCTGGTGGATCCACTGCAGCACCTGCTGGGCCCGGAAACGTTTTTCCCCCAGGGTTTCAAAAAATGCCTCGAGCTTGGCTTTGGGCATCCCCAGAAGATTGATTTTTTCGGCAGGGGCAGTCATGACATAACCTCGATCAGATAACCAATTCAGGGGCAGCCGTAAGCTGCCCCTGAACAGACAACATCAGCCGCGCGGGCAGATTTCGTTGTCGGAGAAGAAATACGCAATTTCGCGCTCGGCAGAAGCTGCAGAGTCGGAGCCGTGAACGGCGTTTGCGTCGATGGAAGAAGCGAAGTCTGCACGGATAGTGCCGGCGTCGGCTTCTTTCGGGTTGGTTGCACCCATCAGCTCACGGTTCTTCAGGATGGCGCCTTCGCCTTCCAGAACCTGCACAACAACCGGACCGGAAGTCATGAAAGCAACCAGGTCGTTAAAGAACGGGCGCTCTTTGTGCTCGGCATAGAAACCTTCGGCCTGCTCCTGGGTCAGGTGCATCATTTTGGCCGCAACGATTTTCAGGTCGGCTTTTTCAAAACGGCTGTAGATTTCGCCGATAACGTTCTTGGCGACCGCGTCGGGCTTGATGATAGAGAGCGTGCGCTCGTTTGCCATGATGTTTCTCCAGTCTGGTTAGGGTAAAAATTCAGGGGTGCGATTATACGCAGTCCGAGTGCAACTGCCTACCGCACCGTACGAAGTCGGGACACAACCTGCACAATCTGCTCCACGGCAAAGTCGATTTCTTCATCGGTGGTGAACCGCCCGAAGGAAAATCTTAATGCCCGATGAGCCAGCTCGTCACTCACGCCAATGCCACGCAGCACAAAAGAGGGCTCTACCGTAGCCGAAGCACAGGCAGAACCGGATGACACCGCCACCTGCCGCAAGCCCAGCATCAGGGACTCGGCTTCAACACCCTCAAAGGATAGGTTGACAATGCCCGGCACCCGATGTTCCCGGCTGCCGTTGAAATGAACGCCGGAAAGCGACTCCAGCCCGCCCAGAAAGCGCTCGCGCAGGGCTTCAAGGCGCATAAGTTCGTCAGACAGTCCTTGCCCAGCCAGCTCGAAAGCCTTCCCCATGCCGGCAATCTGGTGGGTAGGCAAAGTACCGGAGCGCATGCCCCGCTCGTGGCCGCCACCATGCATCTGGGCCTCGATGCTGACCTCTGGAGACCGACGCACATACAACGCACCAACACCTTTCGGGCCGTAAACCTTATGTCCGGAAAGCGACATCAGGTCGACATTCAGTGCGGCGACATCGACCGGCATCTTTCCGGCGGCCTGCGCGGCGTCCACGTGAAACAACACGCCACGGTTACGCAACAGTTCGCCGATTGCAGCCGTATCGGTAATACAACCCAGCTCATTGTTCACCAGCATCAGGCTCACCAGTACGGTGTTTTCCCTGAGTGCACCCGCCACCGCCTCAACCGAAATACGCCCGTCGGCTTCCGGCGCCAGCCAGGTAACCTCTACGCCCTGTTGCTCCAGCCACTTGCAGGTATCAATAACTGCCTTGTGCTCGATCGTCGATGTAATCACGTGGGCACTGGCCCGGCCGGCTACGGCACCTTTAATGGCAAGGTTGTCCGATTCCGTTGCCCCGGAGGTCCAGACAATCTCCCTGGGGTCGGCATGGATAAGGTCGGCTACCTGGCGGCGGGCACCTTCAACAGCGGCCTCGGCTTGCCAGCCGTATCCGTGGGAGCGAGACGCGGGGTTGCCAAAAACTCCATCAATGGTCAGATATTTGA
>Ga0207882_1000349_pt1 | contig 12959 bp, 8 predicted proteins | sample MalvirmetaMSP103_FD_184228 | JGI IMG/M metagenome (GOLD analysis project Ga0207882, IMG submission 184228) | Marine viral communities from the Deep Pacific Ocean - MSP-103 (SPAdes) | ecosystem: Environmental > Aquatic > Marine > Oceanic | place: Pacific Ocean | collected 2011-05-15 | reverse complement strand
TGCGATCGGCCCCGAAGGAAGGGTCGAAGACCTCGGTGATCACCACGTCGCCCAGTTCCAGCGGTGCGATGGCGTCGCGATAGGCTGCGACGTCGATGGCGCTTTCGCTTTCGGTGCGGATCGTGGTGCCGCCGCGAAAGTCGATGCCGAAGTTCAGCCCCATGACGAAGAACAGCACGATGCTGGCGATCATCGCCAACACCGAGGCCCCGAAGGTGATCTTGGCGGCCCGGAAGAAGTCGATCTTGGTGTCTTGTGGAACGATGCGCAGCCGCATGTCAGACCTCGATGGTTTTGGGGCGGCGGCGTTCGAACCACATCACGATCAGAAGCCGCGTCACGAAGATCGCGGTGAAGACTGAGGTGAGGATGCCGAGGCCAAGGGTGATGGCAAAGCCACGCACCGGACCGGAGCCCACGAGAAACAGGATGAGCGCGGTGATCAGCGTGGTCACGTTGCCGTCGAGGATTGCCGAGAGCGCCTTTTCGTAACCCAGATCGATGGCGCGGGCCGGGCCGCGCGCGGTCTTGAGCTCCTCGCGGATACGCTCGTAGACCAGCACGTTGGCGTCCACCGCCATGCCGACGGTCAGCACGATGCCGGCGATGCCGGGCAGCGTCAGCGTGGCCCCGAGGATCGACAGCACCGCGAAGATCAGGATCATGTTGAAGGTCAGCGCCACGGTGGCGAAAACGCCGAACAGCCCGTAGCTTGCGACCATGAAGACCACGACGCCGAGCGCGCCGACGATGGCGGCGAGCTTGCCGGCCTCGATGCTGTCGGCGCCGAGCTCGGGGCCGATGGTCCGCTCTTCGAGGAACTCCAAGCCCGCGGGTAGTGCCCCGGCCCGCAGCAGCACCGCGAGCTGGGTCGACTCCTCGACCGTGAAGTTGCCGGTGATGATGCCAGAGCCGCCAGGGATGTGGCTCTGGATGACGGGGGCGGAGATCACCTCCTCGTCGAGCACGATGGCGAAGGGCGAGCCGATGTTCTCGGCCGTGTAGTCGCCGAAGGCCCGCGCGCCGGTCGGGTTGAAGCGGAAGTTCACCGCCGGGCGTCCGTTCTGATCGAAGGCGGGCTGGGCGTCGACCAGCTCCTCGCCCGAGACCACCGGATTGCGCTCGAGGACGTAGAACACTCCCTGCTCGTCGAGCGAGGGCAGGATTTCGTTGTTGGGCCCCGCGCTCTCATTAGCGTCGGAAGTCCGCGACACGACCGGCTGGAAGGTCAGCTGCGCGGTGGTGCCTATGATCTCCTTGACCTCCTCGGCCGAGCCGACGCCCGGCACTTCGATCAGGATGCGGTCCTCGCCCTGGCGCTGGATCGTGGGCTCGCGGGTGCCGACCTCGTCGATCCGGCGACGCACGATCTCGAGCGCTTGGCGGATGGTACGATCGTCGGTGGCGACGCGCTCGGCCTCGCTCAGCGTGACGACGATCTCGGCCCCTTCAGCGCGCACGTCGATGTCATTGGCGCCCGCCCCCGTGATGCTCGCCACCGGGGTGGCGAGACCGCGCACGATCTCGAGCGCCGCCGCCGCTTGATCGGCGTTGGAGATGCGCACGCGCAGCTCGGACGGATCGCCCTCCTCGCGGGTGACGAAACCCACCGTGTCACGCTGCGCCGCCAGCGCGTCGCGCACCTCGGGCCAGAAGGCCTCCATGCGCGCGGCATGGACCTCTTCGACCTGCACCTCTGCGAGCAGATGCGCGCCGCCGCGCAGGTCGAGGCCGAGATTGACGAGCCCCGAGGGCATCCATTCGGGCCAGAGGCCCGCATCGGCCTGCAATTCGGCGTCGGTCTGCCCGGTCTCGATCACGGCACGGGCGTCGTTCGCGGTCTCGACCCTGTCATAAAACAGGTTCGGCAGCGCGAAGAACAGCCCGCCCAGACAGACCAGCCAGATCAGGACCCGGCGCCAGGTGGGGATGTGCATCATGTCGTTCGTCCTCTGGCGCGGGGCCGGATCGGAGGGATCAGGCCTTGGCCGGTTCGGTCTTGGAGGTCACGGCGGCGATGGTCGAACGGACCACGCGGACGTTCACGCCCTGCGCGATCTCGACCTCGACCTCGTTGTTGTCGTCACGGACCTTGACCACCTTGCCGATCAGCCCGCCCTGGGTAATCACCTGGTCGCCCCGGCGCAGCGCCGCCACCATCTTCTGGTGCTCCTTCAGCTTCTTCTGCTGCGGGCGGATCAGGAAGAACCACATGATCGCAAAAATCAGGATCAGCGGGATGAGGGATTCGATGCCTTGCATGGCGGTCCTTTATGTCGGTCCGGGGCGTGCTCTCACGCCTTTGAAAAAGTCGCGGCACCCTACTGCCGGGTCCAGTGATTGGCAACCGCGCCCCCCGGCGACGTGGCGGGCCGGTTTGGCGGTTCACAAGCCCGACCAATTCGGTCCATATGGGCGCGGCCCTTGGGCCGTGAAACCCCCTATGACGGACGAGACAATGCACGACATCCGCGCCATCCGCGACAACCCCGACGCCTTCGACGCCGCCCTGGCCCGCCGTGGGGTGTCTGGCATGTCGTCGCAGATCTTGGCGCTCGATGACGCGCGCCGGGCCAAGATCCACGCCGCCGAGACTGCCAAGGCCGAGCAGAACCGCGCTTCCAAGGAGGTCGGTGCGGCCAAGGGGCGCGGCGACGAAGCCGAGTTCGAGCGGCTGCGCGCGCTGGTGGCCGAAAAGAAGGCCGAGATCGCGCGCCTGAACGACGAGGCACAGGCCGAGGATGCGAGCCTGCGCGAACTGCTGCTGACGATCCCCAACTTGCCCTATGACGACGTCCCCCCCGGACAAGACGAGGACGACAACGTCGAAATGAAGCGCCACGGCACGCCGCGCCAGTTCAACTATGCCCCCAAGGAGCATTACGAGCTTCCGGCGGTACGGGACGGCATGGACTTCGAAGCGGCAGCCAAGCTTTCGGGCTCGCGCTTCGTGGTGCTGTCGGGCGGTGTGGCGCGGCTGCACCGGGCGCTGGCGCAGTTCATGCTCGACACCCATGTCGAGGAACACGGGCTGACCGAGACCATGACTCCGGTTCTGGTCAAGGAAGAGGCGATGATCGGCACCGGTCAGTTGCCGAAGTTCGGCGAGGACAGCTACCAGACCACGACCGGCTGGTGGCTCATCCCCACCGCCGAGGTGACGCTCACCAACCTCGTGGCCGACTGCATGGTCGAGGAAAGCTACCTGCCGCGCCGCTATGTCGCCGACACGCAGTGCTTCCGCTCCGAGGCAGGCAGCGCCGGGCGCGACACGTCGGGCATGCTGCGCCAGCACCAGTTCGAGAAGGTCGAGATGGTTTCGGTGGTGCACCCCGACCAGTCCGAGGCCGAGCATGTACGCATGACCGTTTGCGCCGAGGCGATCCTCGAAAAGCTGGGCCTGCCCTACAGAACGATGCTTCTTTGCGCGGGCGACATGGGTGCTGGCGCGCGGCGGACCCATGACATCGAGGTCTGGTTGCCCGGTCAGGACCGCTACCGCGAGATCAGCTCGATCTCGACCTGTGGCGATTACCAGGCCCGGCGCATGAACGCGCGGTTCCGCCCCGAGGGCGGCGGCAAGCCCGAATTCCTGCACACGCTCAACGGCTCCGGCCTCGCGGTGGGCCGCACGCTCATCGCGGTGCTGGAGAACGGGCAGGAAGAGGACGGCTCGGTGACGCTCCCCGAGGTGCTGCACGGCTACCTCGGCGGGCGCACTCGGCTTTCGGCCACGGGCGAACTGGTCCGCGACTGAACGTCACGCCCGAGGATTTGCGCGCCACCCGGTTGAACCACCGGGCGACGCGGTGCGTAGTGGGGTCATGAAAACCCTCATCGCATGGGGCGTGCTCGCCCTCTCCGTCGCCTTTGCGGCCGCGCCGCTGGTAACCTCTCCCTTCACCGGTTTCACCGCCGATCAATTACCGGTCCCGCAGATCGACCCGCCGGTGCAGCCAGCGGGCTGGGCCTTCTCGATCTGGGGGCTGATCTACCTGTGGCTGATCGTCTCTGCCGCCTATGGCGTCAGGAAGCGCCCCCGTGCCGAGGATTGGCGCCGCGCCCGCCTGCCGCTGCTGATGGCGCTTGGCATCGGCACGCCTTGGCTCGCCATCGCGAACGCAAGCGCGATCTGGGCGACGATCACGATCTTCATCATGGCAGCGGGCGCGATCGGCGCGTTCCTGATGGCGCCGGAGCGCGACGTCTGGCTCGCCCGGGTGCCCTACGGCATTTTCGCAGGCTGGCTATCGGCGGCGAGCTTCGTGTCACTGGGCTCCACTGCGGCGGGGTACGGCCTTGTGATGAATCAGACAGGCTGGGCGATCCTCTGCATCATTCTCGCGACGCTGCTGGCGCTCGCGGTGCAGTCGCATCGCCCCCGCGCGGCGTCCTACGGGCTGACCGTGGCGTGGGCGTTGATGGCCATCGTGGTGGCGAACGGGTTCAACGTGCCGGGCGTCGTTGCCTTGGCAAGTCTCGCGGCGGTCCTCGGCGCTCTGGCGCTGGCGCGCCGGGTATCGTCATGAGGTTTGAGAGACCCATGCGTCCACGCTGACCCCAAGCCGGTTACTTGAATAAAAAGAGCGCCTTGCGGCGCTCTCTTCAGATCAGTCCTTCATGTGCTTTCGCAGCTTGGAGGGCTGGGCCTTCTTGCGGTTCTGGAACGGGTTCTTCTTGCCCTGATCGCGCAGGAACAACCGGATCGGCGTTCCGGGCATGTCAAAGTCGCTCCGCAACCCATTGACGAGATAGCGAGAATAGCTCTCGGGCACCGCATCGGGATGAGAGGTCATCACCACGAAGGCGGGTGGGCGCGTCTTGACCTGCGTGGCATAGCGCATCTTGATGCGCCGGCCGCCGGGTGCGGGCGGCGGGTGCTGCTCCAGCATGCCGACAAGCCAGCGATTGAGATGCGCGGTGGAGATGCGACTGTTCCAGACGGCATGGGCGCGCAGGATCGCATCGTGCAGGCGGTCGAGGCCGCGCCCGGTCTTGGCCGAGACGGTGACCAGCGGTGCGCCGCGCAGTTGCGGCAAGAGCCGCTCGAAACTTTCCTTGAGGGTCTTGAGCTTGTCCTGCTTCTCGTCCTCGAGGTCCCACTTGTTGACCGCGATGACGACTGCCCGGCCCTCGCGCTCGGCGAGGTCGGCGATGCGCAGGTCCTGCTGTTCGAAGGGGATGTCCACGTCGAGCAGAACCACCACGACCTCGGCGAATTTCACCGCGCGCAGCCCGTCCGAGACTGACATCTTCTCGAGCTTTTCCTGCACCTTGGCACGCTTGCGCATGCCCGCAGTGTCGAAGATCCGGAACGGCGTGCCGTTCCAGTCGATGGCGAGAGAGATGGCGTCGCGGGTGATCCCGGCCTCGGGGCCGGTGAGCAACCGCTCCTCACCGAGGATCTTGTTGATCAGCGTTGACTTCCCCGCATTGGGACGCCCCACCACCGCGACTTGAAGCGGGCGCTCCTTGGTGGGGGCGAAGGGCGCGTCTTCGTCGGTGAGCCCCTCCTCGTCGACGTCGACATCCATCACCGGCGCGTCTTCCTCGGCGCGCGCCTCGAACTCGCCCGCGAGCGGCTCGAGCATCGACAAAAGCTCGCTCATGCCCTCGCCATGCTCGGCCGACAGGCCCAGAGGCTCGCCGAGGCCAAGCGAATAGGCCTCGATCAGCCCGCCCTGACCCGCGCGCCCCTCGGCCTTGTTGGCCGCGAGGATCACGTGCTTGGCACGTTTGCGCAGGATGTCGGCAAAGATCTCGTCGGCGGGAAGGACACCCGCGCGGGCATCGATCATGAACAGGCAGACATCGGCCATGTCGACGGCGCGCTCGGTCAGGCGGCGCATGCGCCCCTGCAGGCTTTCGTCGGTGGCGATTTCGAGACCGGCGGTATCGATCACGGTGAAGCGCAACGGGCCCAGACGTGCCGGGCCCTCGCGCAGGTCGCGGGTCACGCCGGGCTGGTCGTCCACCAACGCCAGCTTGCGGCCGACAAGGCGGTTGAACAGCGTGGACTTGCCCACATTGGGCCGTCCGACGATGGCGAGGGTGAAGCTCATCTCAGGGTCTTTCGCGTACGGAATTGCGCCCCATACACCGATTGCGCGTCAACGGAAAGCGGCAAGCGCGCCATCGGTGGTGACGACGTAGAGCACCCCCCCCGCCGCGATCGGTGCCGAAGCGGCGCCGCCTTCGAGCGGCAGCGCGCCCAACAGCCGCCCCGAGACCGGATCGGCCTGCCGGATCACCCCGTCGGAGGAGGCGATGAGCAGGCGGCCACCGGCGAGAATCGGGCCGTAATGGGCGGTGGGACGATCGCGGCGCAGGAAACCCGCCGCTTCGCCTTGGGGAAGATCGGTGCGCCACACGGTCGTGCCGGTCGCAGCATCAAGCCGCTGAAGCTGGCCGATGTCGTTGATCAAGAACAAGGCGTCGCCCGCCGGAACGACGGGACCGAGCGCGCCGTCGGCGGCGCTCCAGATCGTTTCACCGGTAAAGCCGTCGAGCGCGGAAATCCGCCCCGAGGCGTTGCCGACATAGACCCGGCCATCCTCGATTACCGGATCGCCGGAGATGCCGCTGACGGTCAGGGCCGATGCGCTTCCGGGGCGGCGTCCGGCCACGACCGACGACCAGCGCGACCGCCCGCCCTCGGGAAAGACGCCGATGACTTCGCCGGAAGCAAAGGGAAAGACGGCAAGATCGCCGCTCACTGCCGGGCCGGCGCCGCCATCGAAGCGCGAGACGTCCTCGACGCCCGATACCCGCCAGCGCACGCGGCCCGAAGCTGCATCGATTGCGAGGCCCTGACCATCGCGCGCGACGACATAGACCATGTCACCCACGACTGCCGGGGCGCCCGCGCCCGGCGCGCCGAGATCCTGGGTCCACAGGCGCGCGCCACTGGCCGCATCAAGCGCCACGAGCTCGCCGTAGCCGGTGGTCGCATAGACCCGCGCGCCATCCGTCGCCAGACCGCCGCCGGAGGCGTCGGTGGCCGCGTCGCTCGCGGGGATCAGGCTTTGGCGCCACAGAGCCGCACCGCCGGTTGTGAAGGCTGAAACGCCAGTCTGCGCATCCATGGCAAAGACGCGGCCCACCGCGACCACCGGCTCGGCGGTGATACGGGCGCGACGGGTTTCAGCGGCCCCGATCGCCACGCGGAACAAGGGTGCCAGATCAGCCCCAAGGGCCGGATGCGCGATGTCGCGATCCGCCCCGCCGCCGCGCTGCGGCCAATCGGCGTTCTGCACGGGCGCGATGAGCGCCAACGGCACGGCGGTGCCGCCTGCCGCCGCGGCGCCGCCCGGAAGGTCCACGCCGATGCGGGTGCCGGGCAGCCGTTCGTCCGGCTGGCCGCAGGCCGCAAGGAGGGCCAAGGCCCCTGCTCCGATCACTCCGCTGCGCCGCATGACTGCCCCTCGCCCCATATCTTGTCTTTGCGCGGCCTGTCCCGGCCGCTTGTCGGTCATTGCGCGTCCGCCGCCCCGGTCACGGAGTCAGGCGTCTCGCCCAGAGCGACCATCAGGCTTGCCGCGCGATCGCGCAAGTCCGCCGACGACTCGGCATCCTCGAGGATCGCGGCTAGACGCTCGAGCGCGGGCTCGCGTTCGCCCATGCCAAGCTGGACCAGAGCGATCTGTTCCAGAGCCAGCATCCGAAACGGCGCGCCCGGCACCGACAGCGCCTCGAGCGCGAGAAGCCGGTCCTCAGGTGTGCGATCGGCGTCGATCAGCACGGATTTGAACGCCGCGAGATCGCGGTAAATCTCGGGCACCTCGCCATTGGCCGCCAGCGCGTCGAGCGTGGCCACCGCCGCCGTGCCATCACCTGCCGCGACCTGTTCGGCCGCGAGGGTGAGGGCGGGCACGACCGCGTCGGGGGCCTCCTGCGCGATCCGGGCCAGAGCCGCGGTGCGCGTCTCGGCGTCGGCCTCGACCTGCGCCGCCAGAAGCGCGTCGCCGCGCGCCTGCGCCTGCGCCGCGAGGCGCGATTGCCGCCACTCATAGCCGGCAGCGCCCCCCACGATCACGAGGACCAGAAGGATGCCGATCCAGCCGTAGCGCCGCAACAAAACAAAGAGCCGCTCGCGGCGGACCTCTTCGCTGACCTCGTCGATGAAGCTGTCGGGATTGCTCACGCCTTGGTCCCCCTGGGATTGCGCCGTGGCGCCGTGTCGGATGCGCACCGGTCTCGGCGCCGTGGTCGATCGCGCCCGTCTTATCGTGAAGCCGGGCGCAGGGACAAGTCCCGCCCGCCGCCTTCGAACGCTGCCGCCGGGTCGTGCGACATGCCGCATGCTGCGGCACCGGAGCCGCCGATCCGGGGCATCGGCGCGTCACCGTGTCGCGCGATCCGCCTGGACGCTTGAGCGAGCAAGCGACGCGGCGTAGTCTGAACCGAGTGGTTCAGGCATTTCCGGCGGGGCAATCGCCCCCGCGTCGATCCGCGTTCGTGCCTGGATCGGCATGATCGGGACAGGCCCGATGGCCGAAGAGGATGCGCAATGAAACTGATCCCCGTCATCACCGCGATCTTCGTGACCGCTTTCCTCTATATGCTGATCATCGACCGCGACCGGCTCTTTGCCATCGCGCAGATCGACGGCGATGCCGCGAATGCGGCGACCGGGTCCTCGCAGGTAACGACGCCCGGTATCGGTGTCGTGGCGTTGCGCAGCACCGCCCGGGAGGTGGATGACGCCGTGGTGCTGCGCGGACGGACAGAGGCCGCGCGCGAGGTCGAAGTGCGCGCGGAAACCTCCGGCCGGGTTGTCTCGGACCCGTTGCGCAAGGGCGCCTTCGTCGAAACCGACGAGCTTTTGTGCGAACTCGACCCCGGTACGCGGGAGATCGACCTTGCCGAAGCGAAAGCGCGACTGTCGGAGGCCGAAAGCCGGGTGCCCACGGCCGAGGCCGCGCAGGCCGAGGCACAGGCCCGGCTGCGGGAGGCCGAAATCAACCTCAGCAACGCGCAGCGGCTGAGCAAGGGCGGCTATCAGAGCGAAACCTCGGTGATCAGCGCCGAGGCCGCGATGGAAGCGGCGGCCGCACAGGTGCAAAGCGCCGCCTCGGGCCTCGTCTCGGCACGGGCCGGAATCGATGCGGCGCGCGCCGCCGTCGCCGCCGCCGAACGCGAGATCGACAAACTGTCGATCCGCGCACCTTTTGACGGGTTGCTGGAAACCGACACTGCCGAGCTGGGGCTCTTGATGCAGACCGGTGCGCCCTGCGCCACGGTGGTGCAGCTCGATCCGATCAAGCTCGTGGGCTTTGTACCCGAGGTCGATGTTGACAAGATCCGCGTCGGCGCGCCCGCCCGTGGGCGGCTGGCCTCCGGCCCGCCGCTGACCGGCGAGGTGCGCTTCGTGTCGCGCTCGGCAGACGAGACGACACGCACCTTCCGCGTCGAGGTCGTCGTCCCCAATGCGGATCTGCAGATCCGCGACGGCCAGACCGCCGAGATCATGATCGAGACCGACGGCAGGCAGGCGCATCTGTTGCCGCAATCGGCGCTGACGCTCGACGATGACGGCCGTCTCGGCGTGCGCCTCGTCGATGGCGAGGCCACGGATGCGGTGGCGCGCTTTGCCCCCGTGGCGCTGCTGCGCGACACGGCCCAAGGCGTGCTGGTCGCCGGGCTGGAGCCCGAGGCCGCCATCATCGTCGTCGGGCAGGAATACGTGACCGACGGCGTGCGCGTATCGCCAAGCTTTCGGGAGGCCGGGCAGTGACCGGCATCGTCGACTGGGCCGCGTCCCGGGCGCGGATGATCATGGCCTTCATCGTGCTGAGCCTCGTGGCGGGCGGAGCCGCCTATGTCGGCCTGCCCAAGGAGGGCGAGCCCGACATCGAGATCCCGGCGCTGTTCGTCTCGGTCCCCTTCCCCGGCATCTCAGCCGAGGACAGCGAACAGCTTCTGGTCAAGCCGATGGAAACCCGGCTGTCGGATCTCGACGGGCTGAAGACCATGACCTCCACCGCCGCCGAGAGCTATGCGGGGGTGGCGCTCGAATTCGAGTTCGGCTGGGACAAGACCAAGATCATGGCCGATGTGCGCGATGCGATGAACGCCGCCGAGGCCGAGTTTCCCGACGGGGCCGACGCTTGGTCTGTCAACGAGATCAACTTCTCCGAATTTCCGATCGTCATCGTCAACCTCACCGGCGCGCTGCCCGAACGCACGCTGATCCGGGTGGCCAAGACTCTGCAAAACCGGCTCGAAGGGCTCGACGCCGTGCTTTCGGCCAACCTGACCGGCCAGCGCGACGAGATGCTCGAGGTCGAGATCGACCCGCTCAGGCTCGAGGCCTACAACGTCACGGCCGCGGAGCTTCTACAGGTCGTAACCAACAACAACCTGCTGATCGCGGCGGGCGAGATCGAAAGCGCGCAGGGCGCGTTCTCGGTCAAGATCCCGTCGAGCTTCGACGAGCCGCGCGACATCTACGAGCTGCCGGTCAAGACCAATGGCGACCGGGTGGTGACCTTGGGCGACCTGTCGACGATCCGGCTCACCTTCGAGGACCGGACCTCGACGGCGCGCTTCAACGGCGAGAGGACCGTGGCGCTGCAGGTGGTCAAGCGGCGGGGCTTCAACCTGATCGACACCGCCGCGCTGGTACGCGAAACGGTCGCGGCCGAGCAGGACAGCTGGCCCGACGACCTCAGGGTGGCAGTCGAGGTCGGAACCTCGAACGACCAGAGCCGTCAGGTCGCCTCGATGGTGAGCCAGCTCGAAGGCTCGGTGCTGACGGCGATCGCGCTGGTGATGATCGTGGTGCTCGCCGCGCTGGGCCCGCGCCCGGCGCTGCTGGTGGGCTTTGCAATCCCGACCTCGTTCCTTTTGTGCTTTGCGCTTTTGGCGGTGATGGACATCACCATCTCGAACATCGTGATGTTCGGGCTGATCCTTGCGGTGGGCATGCTGGTCGACGGGGCCATCGTGGTGGTGGAATACGCCGACAAGCGCATCTCCGACGGCGTCGGACCGATGCACGCCTATGTCGAGGCGGCGAAGCGGATGTTCTGGCCTGTGGTCTCCTCGACCGCCACCACGCTCTGCGCCTTTTTGCCGATGCTGTTCTGGCCCGGCGTCGCGGGGCAGTTCATGGGCATGCTGCCGGTGACGTTGATCTTCGTGCTCTCGGCCTCGCTCGTGGTCGCGCTGATCTACCTGCCGGTGATGGGCGGCGTGCTGGGCCGGATGAGCCGCAGCTTCGGTCATGCCTCCGACAGCCTGCGCCGCCGCCTGCCATGGGTCGTGTGCGCCGCTCTGGTGCTCCCCGCCGCCCTGCTGATCTTCATTGGGCTAATGCTGGCGCTCAACCCGGGCTATCTCAGCGGCGAGGCTCGCCCCGCCACGGGGCTGCTCGACGCCGCCCCCGGACTTGCGCTGGCGCTTTTCGGTGCGATCGCCACCACCATCACCGGTGGTGCGGCCAAGATCCGGCGCGCGCCCAAGCGGGTGCGCGCGGGCTATCGGCGTTCGCTCTTTGGGCGCGTCATCGCGCTGATCGCGGGCAACCCGATCATGCCGCTGGTGACGATCGGGGCCGTGGGGGCCTTCGTCTTTTCGACCTTCACCTATTTCGGCACCCACAACAACGGCGTGGAGTTCTTCGTCGAGACCGAGCCCGAGCAGGCGATCATCTACGTGCAGGCGCGTGGCAATCTCAGCCTTGCCGAAAAGGACGCGCTCGTGGCCGAGGCCGAGGCGGCGGTCGTGGGATTTCCAGGCATCGGCTCGGTTTTCGCCTTCGCGGGTGAAGGCGGGCTCAACTCCAACACCGCCGGGGCCGGTGGTCCCGCCGACGCGGTGGGACAATTGCAGATCGAACTGGTCCCGTGGGAGGACCGCGCCGCCTATGCGCGCGAAACCGGTTACGATCCGGCCGATCTCGATGGCAACGTGGTGTTCGAACGGCTGCAGGCCCGCCTCGACGATATCCCGGGCATCCGCATCGAGATCCTCGACCTTGCGCAGGGACCCGGCTCGTCCAAGCCGGTGCACCTGCGACTCACCGGTGACGATTTCGAGGCGCTGCGCACCGCCACCGGGCAGGTCCGCGCGCGATTCGAGGAAACGCCGGGCCTGACGCTGATCGAGGACACGCTGCCGCTGCCGGGCATCGACTGGCAGATCGACGTCGACATCGAGAAGGCGGGCCGCTTCGGCGCAGACGTGGCGACCGTGGGCGCCATGGTGCAACTCGTGACCCGAGGCATCATGCTCGACACCATGCGCATCGACAGCTCGGACGAGGAGATCGAGATCCGCGTGCGGCTGCCCGAGGAGGACCGCGTGCTCTCGACCCTCGACAGCCTGCGGGTCCGCACGCCGTCGGGACTGGTGCCGCTGTCGAACTTCGTCACCCGCAAGCCGGTGCAGAAGCTCGCCGAGATCAACCGCGTCGCGCAACAGCGCTACTTCGAGGTCAAGGCCGACGTGACGCCCGGCCTCGTTCGGCTCGTCGATGGCGATGAGATCCGGATCGTCACCGAGGCCGAGATCGACGACGCGTTGCAGACGCGCATCGACGCGGACGAAGTTGGCCGCTCAACGATCAACGCCAATGAACGGATCGAGGCGCTGACCGACTGGCTCGACACCGCGCCGCTGCCTGATGGCGTCGGATGGGAATGGACCGGCGATCAGCAGGATCAGGCCGAAAGTCAGGCCTTCCTGCAATCGGCCTTCGCGGGTGCTCTGGGGCTGATGTTCATCATCCTGCTGGCGCAATTCAACAGCTTCTACAACGCCACGCTGGTACTTCTGGCGGTTGTCATGTCGACCGCCGGCGTGCTGATCGGGATGCTGGTGATGGATCAGACATTCTCCATCATCATGACCGGCACCGGCATCGTGGCGCTCGCCGGTATCGTGGTGAACAACAACATCGTGCTGATCGACACCTATCAGGATTACGCGCGTTACATGCCGCGCACCGAGGCGGT